>Ga0114922_10000954_pt1 | contig 27695 bp, 22 predicted proteins | sample AartaG_FD_100975 | JGI IMG/M metagenome (GOLD analysis project Ga0114922, IMG submission 100975) | Deep subsurface microbial communities from Aarhus Bay to uncover new lineages of life (NeLLi) - Aarhus_00045 metaG | ecosystem: Environmental > Aquatic > Marine > Oceanic > Sediment | place... | reverse complement strand
GTGCCACGCTGCTGCTGCAGGGTCTGATCCCGCTCCGCAATCGTGTCGCGCTGTTGCTGCAGGATCTGATCTTTGTCTGCAATGCTGTTGCGGGCGAGTTGCAAGTCACCCTCCACCCGCTGCAGTTCGGTTGCCGACCCCTGCGCCTGCAACGTCATGTCTGCCAGGCGCTTTTCATACTCATCCCGGTCCCTTAGTGTCACTTCCAGCTCGCCAGTCAGTGAAGACAGCCGGTTTTGCAGATCCGACTTTTCCTTGCGTTCCATAGCCAGCACATCGGCCAGGCCGGTAATCCTGCTGCGCAGCTGATCCACGGTCAGGTCGCGACCAACCAGTGCATCGTTTAACAGGAATTGCCCTACCGAGAACAGCAACAGCACGAACATCACGACCATCAACATGGCCGCCAAAGCGTCGACAAAACCCGGCCAGATGTCGACCGTCCGGCGCTGGCGATTTACCAGCAGCATGCGTGATCCATCCGCCTGAGATTGACGGATTCAGCGGGGCAAGAGGCAGCCATCTGCATGAACCACTAGCCTAATTTCTGATTATGTAACTGCGAACGGGCGTGGGTCTCGGCTGTCAGCGCACGCCCGATCACACGCAATTCGTCACGAATCTCGTCCACCAGCTGTTCCCGCCCGGTCACGAGTTCATCGACCAGACGCTTGATATTGCTATCGAGACTGCGGATGTGTTCCTGCATGGACTCGTCGATCTTACCTTCTCTTTCGGCCAGAAGCGTCAACACCGGGGTGAGATCACGCTGCCCCTTGGCGAGCGCCGACAATACCCGATGTTCATCACGGGACAGGTCTGCAAAAGCCGCGAGCTCACGTCCGAGCCCCTGAATCTGGTCACCGATCAGGTGTCGTTGTGCATCGTCGCGCATGACGTTACGCTGCAGCTTGTCCAGTGTCTCTGCGGTCTGCTCCAGCATGGCGTGGATATAGGACGGTTCACTGAGTTCACGTTCACCGATCATCTGCGCACCGGTCAGTCGCGTCACACCTGTCAACCAGTCTTCCAACTCGTTGAAGAAGCGGGTCTGGGAATGGCCGGCCTGCAAATCAAGGAACCCGAGCACCAGCGAGCCGGCAAGCCCGAACAGCGAAGAGCTGAATGCAGTGCCCATGCCGGACAGGGGCGCTTTCAAGCCCTCCAGCAAGCTGCCGAACATGACGGCACTTTCCGTACCGCTACCACCGAGATTACCTATCATCTGGCCAACCGCACTGACCGTGATGAGCAGACCCCAGAAGGTGCCGAGCAGTCCCAGGAAAATGAGTAAGCCGATCATGTAACGCGACACATCGCGCAATTCATCAAGTCTCAGACGTACACTGTCAAGTACGGAACGCAGCGGCAGGGGTGACAGGCTGAGGAAGTCGCTTTCCTGCTGTCCCAGCATTTTCGCCAGCGGCGCCAGCAGCCGGGGCTGGTCAGGCCTGGACTGCCAGAAACGTTTGCGTTTACCGCGGTAGTGGTTGATCCAGGCGACTTCGGCAGAAAGCATACCGACCTGACGGAAATTAATCACAATGCCCACCAGCAAGACGGCAAGAATAATGCTGTTAAACACCGGGTTGGACAGAAAAGCCTCGGACAGAGGCCCATACAGCAGTATGACCGTGAGACCGACCAGGCCGAGAAATGGAATCATCCATATGAAAACATGGGTAGGCCGCGTCATACTTTCCCTCCGTGCTGGACTTCACCCTGACATACGGCACACCGCGGACAGGGGAATATGACTCCCGGTCCGCGGCGTGAAGCGGAGCTAGCTTAGCACATCACTGTCCCCGCTGAATTTGATTACGATCAATAGATTACGGATTTTGAATTTGCCAGCAGTTACTCGGCTGTCGGTAGCTTTATGTTCTCCATGTTCTCCGGCCACCCCTCAACCTGTATGGTATCCCGGTAGCCGTGCCAGGTCGCATAGCCGATCACCGGCATGAGGATTGCCAGTCCCAGAAAAGCCGTGAGAAAACTGATGGCCAGCGCCGCCAGAATGATGAGGACCCAAACGACCATCGCGCCCTTGTTACTCAGCACGGCATGCACACTGGTCAGTACAGCTGTAACGGTATCCACCTTGCGGTCAAGCATCATGGGAAGTGAAAAGGCACTTGCGCTGAATACCAGTGATGCGAATACAGTGCCCACCGCTGTGCCGATACCCAGGAAAATGGCCAGATCGGAAAAATCCGGATTGGCCTCAACCGGAAAGAAGATGTGAACCACCGAGCCTGCGCGTGCCCACAGCAGGAAAATCACCAGTAAAATCATTGAATAAACCATCTCGTTACCCAGATTCCGGTGCCCTTCTCTGAGGCAATAGCCAATCCGGGGTTTGAGCCCCCGTTCCAGCTGGCAACTCACGGAATACATACCGATGGCAAGCACCGGCGCAATAAAAACGAAGCCTGTCATCAAACTGAACATCAGGATGTAACCGCCCAGTTTCCAGGTGAAATATGTCAGCACATAGCTGATCAGCACAATAAACCCGCCGTAACACAGACTGGCACAGGGTGCGTGTTTGAAATCCTCCCAGCCGAGCTTCAACCAGCTGACGGGGTCACCGGTTTGCAGGCGCCGACAGGGGGCCACGAAAGGCAAAGCTTCCGGGTCTACTGCATCGGTATGCTTATCATCGGCATGCAAATGGGCCATGCGTCTCTCCTCCTCCAAAATTAACTGAACCGCTGTACGCTTGCTGCCGGCCGGATATTTCGGCAGGCAGGTCGACTTGCGATTTCTTTTATATAAATGTAAATATAAACAATATCTTGCACCTATGCAAGATCCAGCCGTTTTTCTCCCGGCGTCAGCCCGAGGGCCAGGCACCTGCTGCAAACGGGAAAGAGTACAGGTCTATCTGCAAATGGCTTATGCTTGGCGATCTGCGTGTTGTAACATCCATCGTGTTGTAACATCCATATGGCTGTACTGTCTATGAAATACGTACTTCTGTGTTATATCCTGACGTCGCTGATGCTCAGCGGCCCAGCGCCGGCAGGTGAGGCAGACCAGCACACACAGCAGCGCATGGAGCTTATGCGGATTATCGAACAGGATGTCCGCGAAACCAGCGTGTACCTGGACAGGGAGACACTCGACCCCCGGGTGATGAAAGCCCTGGCCGAGGTTCCACGTCATCAGTTTGTACCTGACTCGCAACGTCGCCACGCCTACCAGAATCGTCCACTGCCCATCGGCCACGGGCAGACCATCTCGCAGCCCTATATCGTTGCCATCATGACCGACCTGCTGAAGCTCACGCCCGGAGACCGGGTGCTTGAAGTGGGAACCGGTTCCGGCTACCAGGCCGCGGTACTCGCCGAGCTGGTCAGGGAAGTCTACAGTATCGAAATTATCGAGCCGCTGGGAAAACGCGCCCGTGAACTTCTGCAGAGACTGGATTATGACAATATCCAAACCCGAATCGGCGATGGCTACTACGGCTGGGAAGCGCATGCGCCGTTTGATGCCATCATTGTCACCGCTGCCGCCGACCACATTCCGCCCCCGCTGATTGCACAGCTGAAGCCGGGCGGTCGTATGATGATCCCGGTCGGCAGCCGCTTCATGACCCAGCAACTCGTGGTCGTCGAAAAGGACAGTAACAATACTGTCACCACACGCCTGATACTCCCCGTGCGTTTTGTCCCATTGACCGGTGCTCACTAGCCTGTCGTGATGCGTCCGCCACTGTTGACGATCGCCTTACTTTCGGCGACAGCACTGGGTTATGAAATCCTTTTAATGCGGCTGTTTTCGATCATTCAGTGGCACCACTTCGCATACATGATCATCAGCCTCGCCCTGCTCGGCTATGGCGCCAGTGGCACATTTCTCGCCTTCGTACAGGCGCGCCTGCTCAACCATTATCCGCTGGCGCTGCTGATCAACCTGGCGTTGTTCGGACTGACCGCCATGCCGAGTTTCCTGGTGGCTCAGCAGATTCCTTTCAATCCGGAAGAGATACTGTGGAACTGGCGCGAAGCCGTGCGTCTGATGTTTGTTTATCTGCTGTTGAGTCTGCCGTTCTTCTTTGCCGCCAATGCCATCGCGTTGACATTCTCGAAGTTCAACAAGCTCATCACACGTGTCTATGCCTTCGATCTGTTCGGTGCCGGTGTCGGCAGCCTCGGCGTGATATTGATCTTGTATGTCATACCCCCACTGGGTGCACTGTCTCTTGTCTCCGCACTTGGCATGGCCTGCATTGCAGTCGCCGCATGGGAACTGCAGCTGTCGAAACGCCTGTGGATAGGCGCTGCAGTCCTGCTGTCAATGGCGATAGCCGTCTGGCCGGAGCCCCCCTCCGGACTGGTACTTTCTCCCTACAAAGATCTCAGCCAGACATTGCGTGTCAGTGGCGCCCGTGTCATCGCTGAACGTTTCAGTCCTATGGCAACCCTACAGGTGGTGGAAAACGACAGGGTTCCACTGCGCTATGCGCCGGGCATGAGTCTCAACGCCGGCAGCAGCCCACCTGCCCAGCTTGGACTCTTCAGTGACGGTGGCAGTATGGGCAGCATTACCCGGGATAGCGGTGACCCGCAGGCAGTGGATTTCCTGGACCAGCTTACCTCGGCATTACCCTATCACCTGCAACACGCGCACCGTGTACTGGTGCTGGGTGCCGGCGGAGGCATGGATGTACTGCAGGCCCTCTACCAGGACAGCGAAGAAATCCACGCGGTTGAACTCAACCCGCAGGTCATCGAACTGGTGAGCGAGGACTATGCGGATTTTTCCGGCGGCCTCTATAGCAAACCCGGGGTGCAGCTCCACACGGCGGAAGGACGAGGTTTTGTCAGCGCCCGGGATACGCACTACGACCTTATTCAAATCGCACTGCAGCATTCCTCAGGCGCCTCCTCGGCGGGCTTATATTCGCTCAGCGAGAGCTATCTCTACACGACCGAGGCGCTGCAGACCTACCTCGGCCATTTGAGCTCCGGTGGCTATCTGGCCATCAGCCGATGGATAAAACTACCGCCACGCGACACACTGAAACTGTTTGTAACGGCGATTGAGGCCTTGCGCGTCGCCGGCGTGGAAGAACCCGGTAAACGCCTGATACTGATCCGCGGCTGGCAGACCAGCACCTTATTGGTAAAAAACGGCGAATTTACAGCTGATGAAATCCGTGCCATGCGGGATTTCTCGCAGCAACGCGCTTTTGACGTGGCCTGGTATCACGGCATGTCCGCAGATGAACCCAACCGCTTCAATATTTTCAGGGAGCCTTATCTGTACCAGGCGGCTCAAGCCCTGTTAGGGCCACACAGACAGTCCTTCATGGAGCAGTACAAATTCAATCTGCAACCCGCTACAGACGATCAACCCTATTTCCACAACTTCTTCAAATGGTCCACACTGAAAGAGATACTTGAGCTGCGTGGCCAGGGTGGTATGCCCTTGCTGGAGGCGGGGTATCCGGTACTCGTTGCCACCCTCGCCCAGGCACTTCTGGCGAGCTCCCTGCTCATCCTGCTGCCACTGGTGTTTCTCAAAAGCCGGAAACAATCCAGCGACTCAAGCGGCATCAGCCAGCTTCGGGTTGTGAGCTATTTTTTCGCCATTGGGCTGGCCTTTCTGTTCATCGAGATTGCATTTATACAGAAATTCATGCTGTTTCTTCACCATCCTCTGTTTACAGCCTCGGTGGTACTGGCATCGTTCCTGGTCTTTGCCGGACTGGGCAGCAACTGGTCGAAACGTTATTCAATGCAGAACAGCTATGGGCAAGGGGTTAAATGGGCAGTGGCCGGCATCCTGCTGACAGGCACAGCTTACCTGCTGTTACTCGACACGCTGTTCGCCTGGATGGTGGCCTGGCCTACAATTGCCAGAGCAGCCGTCAGCATCGTGCTTATTGGCCCACTCGCCTTCTTCATGGGTATGCCATTCCCTCTGGCGCTCACCAGCCTCCGAACAGCTGCCGGCACACTGATCCCTCTGGCCTGGGCGGTTAACGGTTGCGCATCCGTGCTGAGCGCAGTGCTGGCCACCTTACTGGCCATCCACTTTGGTTTCACCCTTGTCGTGCTACTGGCACTGCTGCTTTACATCCTGGCGGCGCTGGAATTTCCCGTTCGCTCTGTCAACTCAGTGTGATCACGCGAATCAGATCGGTTCCACCGGCTTTTTGCCTGTGACCCGCCGTTGCAACGATGATGTCGCCCGAGCGTATATAACCAAGCTGCCTGGCACGCTCGATACCGAACTCGACTTTTGCCTCATCAGACCATTCGCCGGTGTACAGAATCGGCAGCACCCCCCAGTTCATGGCTAACCTGCGCGCCACACCCTGTGCAGCGGTAATGGCAAGAATCGGGCAGTCGGGGCGATGCTTGGAAATCAGTCGCGAGGTAAACCCGGTTGTCGTCAGGCTGAATATGGCAGCTGCACCCAGCTGGTTTGCCATAGCCACTGCGGCTTGACTGACGGCCTCTGTCACTACGTTGGATACGTGTGGCAGGATCTTCTGCAGGTAACCATATTCGTGCAGTTGAGACTCCGCCCGAAGTGCCAGCATAGCCATGGTTCTGACCGCTTCGACCGGATTCTTGCCGACCGCGGTTTCGCCGGACAACATGACTGCCGAGGTACCATCGAGGATGGCATTGGCCACGTCGCTGGCTTCCGCCCGCGTCGGCTTCGGATTCCACTCCATAGACGCCAGCATCTGTGTGGCGGTAATCACCGGCTTGCCGTTGGTTACCGTCTTGCGAATCATCATCTTCTGTGTGCCCGGCACGTCAGCGAGTGGCAGTTCGACACCGAGATCACCGCGAGCCACCATAAGCCCGTCGGCAGCCTGGATGATGTCATCCAGGTTGGCCACACCGGCCTTGTTTTCAATTTTGGCGATAATCGGTATATCGACGTTTCTTTCCGCCAGTATCTCGCGCATTTTCACCACATCATCGGCACTCTGCACAAAAGATGCGGCAATGTAGTCAACGTCATTCTCCGTGGCGAAGGTCAGCTCGCGGATCACGTCTTCCCGGTTCTCCGGCCCCACTGCACTGATAGACAGTTGAGTGTTAGGCAGGTTGACACTCTTGTTATTGCGCAGCATACCGCCGTGCACCACCTTGCACTGAATAGCGTCGCCGCTGATCGATTCAACATTGAGTTCGATGGCGCCGTCATCGAGCAGAATCACGGTTCCCGGGGTCACCTCCTCGGCCAGCCCCTTGAAGGAAACCGCTACACCGTCCCTGTCGCCGAGCCGTTCGCGGGTGTAAAGCGTAAACGTATCCCCGGTACTCAGTTCCACCGACTCCGGGCCCAGCATGCCCGTGCGAATCTCGATACCACGGGTATCAATCATGATAGCGACATTGGTATCCACCAGCGCGGCAGCTTCCCGGATCCGCGCCAGGCTTTCATATTGGGCATCGTGCGTGCCGTGAGACAGATTCAAGCGCGCCACATTCATGCCCGCCCGGATCATGTCCTGAAGCATTTCCACCGAATCGCAGGCGGGCCCAATGGTTGCCACTATTTTGGTCTTTCTTATCTCGGGATTCTTCATCGTATTCCTGGCAGCTATCGGCGCTCCTCGACCACGACCGCATTCGGCTTGTCTGCGGATTGACCTTTGGTGAAAAAAGCTTTCAGCCGGGAGACAAAGTTCTGTGCTTCCGGTTCTGGCTCGGCTGCCGGGGTTTGCTCTTCAGTCTGGACAACAGGCGGCTGAACTTCCGCTTCCACATCGGCGACAACAGGTGTGTTCAAGCTGTCCCGCAATGCCAGCAGGCGTTTATCCGTGGGATTTATACTTAGCCCCCGTTCGATATAACGGCTGCTCTTGCTTTTATCCTGCTGATCAAGTGCTTCCCTGGCCAGCACAATATAGCGCGCCACAATTCGTTCAATTCCGAAAAGGGCCTCATCGTTACCAGGCTCCAGAATGAGGGTTTGCTGATAGTATTTATACGCACTGTCATATGTCGGAATCAGCAGACGGTCTCTTTTCAATGACTGATGGCCGAGAGAAAGCAGCTCGGCGATTTTCTCCCGGCGGGAAACAGGTGGTGCTGCCGCTTTCTCTTCGGCCACATCCGACGGACCCTCTTCAGCACCGACTGACGGGGTCACCATAGCCAACACCTCAGGCGCCGTGGTCACGGCGGCACTGTCCGCCAAGTTCACGGAATTGGCTATTTGCGTCTCTTCGCCCGGAATCGACTTGTCCTGTGACAGCACAGGGCCGGATTGCGAGCCTGGCACGACGGACACCGGCGTCCGACCGCTGTCGCCTTCGCCGATCTGTTCGCCCCCCTTAAGCTGGCTATCGCTCTGCTTTGTAGCGCTTGCAACAACTGAATCGACGTTGGTCATATCAGGCTCAGATACCGCCGGCACGGTTTCCTGCACAGCGCGATCAGCTATCCCGGATTCAGATATGGGCCGCTCAAGCGACCTGCCGCGAGGGCTGGCAATCAACCCCTCACGATCCCAGGTATCTACAATTTTCGCGAACCAGTCGTCCTGGCTGCCATCAGTTTGCTGCCCCGCCGATGCCGCAGTGCGGGTGCTGGCCGTAGAATCCTCCCTCGCGGCCACCTGCTTGCCGGTTTCCCGATCCACCATACCGCTGTTTTTCTGGTCCCCCGTGGGCGCAATCAAGGCTTGTGGCTGATCCCTGCTCACGTTTTCCTGCATTGGCTCCGGATACCCCACGAGCAAAGACTTGTGATCGCCGCTGTCCTCCATGATGTACGTCATCATAACTGCTGTGAACAGATTAACCACAAGCAGCGCAACAACCAATACTGCCAGCTTACCCTGCCACTTGAGCCTGCCAAACATCCGTGCCATTTCGCCGGCGTACTGACTTAGGGTGATACTCAATGCAGACATGACCGACCGCCAGCCACCTGATCCGGCCAGCAGCGCTTTCAGCCCCTTGGCCGCATTATCGCGTCGCCCAGTGCGCGGCTTAACCTGCAGCCCAGCATCTCCGGGCGACACCGCTGCCCTCACCCGCTCGGGGCGCCTGCGCAGTTGACCGGGAAATTCGCCAACGCCAGACAGCCGCTGACGACTGTGCTGGTGTCGCAAACCGGGCTTGTCTGCAGATGCAGCCCCCCAGCCGGGTTGTTGCGGTGAGATTGGAGCCGGGCCCCGCCCGTTGCCCAGCGCCAGGAGCTCAGGGTCCTGAGCGCTTGGCGTGGCATCCACCTGGTTGGCAATTTCCGAGACTGCGGCTGTGTCAGGATGGTCGCCCGCTTCCTGCTGGTCTGCTTCCTGCTGGTCTGCTTCCTGCTGGTCTGCTTCCTGCTGGTCCGCCCGAAGGGCCAGGTCCGCTATCGACAGCGAACCACTCTGCAGCTCCGGCACCAGCACAGTCTTTGCCGCATCGGCGGAAACCGTTTCATCGAGCTCCATGGGGGCCAGTTGTTCCGCGCGTAGCTCGTCTGCAACGGTCAGGACATCCTCTTTGTGCAACTCATGTTTCTCCCCCAGCATTCCATGCAACAGCAGCCGTGTACAGATCTTGTTGACATGCCGCGGTACCCCCTTGCTGTACTGGTAAAGAGAAAGCACCGCTGCCCCGGTCAGTTCCGGATCACCTTTCCAGCCTGCTTTACGCAGACGGTGCCCTATATATGACCTGGTTTCCGTTAGACCCAGGGGTTCAAGATGGCAGGCCCCAATCACTCGTTACTGAAATTGTTCCATTTCCGGCTCACGCATCAGATCGCGTAACTTTTCCTGTCCGACGAGAAACAACTGCAGCAAGGGGTTTGAATCCTTTTGCAGATCAGCCAGCAACCTCAGCTCCTCCAGCGCCGTGTGCGGTAGGCCCTGAGCCTCATCGATAATCAGTAACACCCGCCTTCCGGAGCGCGTCTGCTGAATAAAAAACTGCTCGAGATAAAGGAGAATTGTTGCCTTGTCCAGACCCGCGACATCAATACCGTAGGAGTAAGCCACCACGCGCAACAGATCCGCTGCCTCAACATTGGCGCTGGCCACCCTCGCAGCGACCACCTCGCTATGTTTGATTTCCGTCAGGAACACTTCGGCCAGGGTGGTCTTACCGATTCCAGGCCGGCCGGTAACCATAATGAAGCCCTCTCCCAGCCTCAGCGCATATTGCAGATAAGCGTATGCCTGGTTGTGACTGGGATGGCGAAAACAGAATTTTGGATCAGGTGTCAGCCTGAACGGATTGGTGCTCAGTTTGTAGAAGGCTTCAAACATAAATCGATACCCCGGTGTTGAGCTTGTTCTTCTTAATAGTACCGGGCCCCGTGGTTTAAATATATCACAGCTGCCACTCTCTTGTGTAATAAATAAGCAGTTCGCCAGCCGGCTGGCAGCATGACGTACGGGTAGGCAGCTCCGTTGTTGACAGCCGTATTCCCACACCAATCACTATGAGACAGTACAGCAGACGTCATCGCATACGGTGATTATTGGCTGCATCAAGATGCCAGGTCTTGCTTACTGGTTTGAACGCTTTCCCACCGATCATGTAATTCCTGCAGACGTGCCCGCGTTTCCTCCGTAGCACCCGGACCCGGCAGCAACAGAATGTCGCGTGCCATGAGTGGCCGTCCATCTTTGGCCCGGATTGCCACATCCGCGATTTCCTCACCCGTCGCCCTGTGAATATACTTTATTGGCGCACCTTCAGGCCCAACAATCCAGCGATCCCCCCACTGGGTCAATGCCACCAGTATCGGTAACAGATCGCGCCCCATACCGGTCAGTCGATACTCCTGACGGCGAGCACCGTCCTTAACAGGGACCCGGTCAAGAATGCCGCTATCACAGAGCTTGCCTAGTCGGATGGTAAGAATGTTACGCGCAATCCCCAGATGCCGTTGAAAATCCTCGAATCGGCGGGTCCCGAAGAAAGCCTCACGAAGGATCAGCATAGTCCACCACTCGCCGATCAGGTCGAGAGCATGGGCCACAGAGCAATTCAGCGAGTCCAGTTTATTGCGCGTCATGCTCAAAGCTTAAAATCAGTAGTTGCATAATGCAACTAATTATGTTTTAGTTGCATTATGCAACTGTTATTGCCGGTTCTATTACCGAACCCGGAACGCCGAACATTGTTACCGGCAGGGCTGCACAGCCACGCAATCGCTGTCACGAGGTAAAGACGATGACCCGCAGGAACCCCCAGACCGGGATCGGTGCCGATACCACTGATTACGAACCGGTTCGCCCCCCCAGACATCGGAAAAACCGTCCCCCCACACCCCTGATCCTGCGTCTGCTGCGACTGATTTTTCAGGCCGGCGGCTACGTTGCGCCGGGTTTGGCGGGACAATTGGCCTGCAAACTCTGGTACAAAACCACACGTTTCCCTTTACCGGCAAGTGAAAAAGAAGCATTGCAGGAAGCAGAAGTAGAGTTTCGGGAAATCAATGGCTCAAGAATTGCCACCTACGCATGGGGAAGCGCGGGTGCATTGGTATTACTCATACACGGCTGGAATGGACGAGCCACCCAGCTGGCGCCCTTTGTAAAGCCGTTGCTGAAAGCCGGCTTCCGCATACTGGCTTTCGATGCACCCGCTCACGGAAAAAGCACCGGCAGGCAAACCACTATTTATGAAATAGCTGATGTCATTGCCGAACTCAATAAACACTACGGCCCCTTCCACTCTGTCATCACACATTCTTTCGGTGGTCCCAGTCTTGCGCTGGCAATGACACAGGGGTTCACCGCAGAACGGGTCGTATGCCTGTGTCCACCGGCAAGTGCCGCCGGACTCGTTGACAAGTTTGCCCACACCCTGCACATAAGCGACAACAGCATCCGGGTGATGAAACGGCTGATAGAAGAACGCTTTGGCAAAAATGTCTGGTCAGAAATAGCGATGGTGAACAATGTTGCGGAGCAGACCGTTCCCGCCATGATTATTCACGATGAAGAGGATACCGATGTTCCCTGGCAGGAAGGTTACGCGGTCTCCCAGGCATGGCCCGGCTCTCGATTCGTCAAAACCAGAGGTCTTGGACACCACCGTATTTTAAGGGATAAAACGACCATTCAAAACGTAGCCGGTTTCATAGCCTAGGATTGCAGACACCATCGGACCGACCCTGCCTTGCCAGACGCGCTGTACCCCAGGGCACGCTCTCTCGCCTGACGGCGATTCACCTTGTAAATACATCCATGTACGCTCGACGGCGGCATCCCTCGGCAATTGCTCCTGCATTGCTCTATCTTCGCCCGTCCATGGGCTCGTGCTGCCGACGGTCAGGCAACACAGGGTCGGTCGGATGGTGTTTGCCCGTCTTACAAGGCAGACGTCCAAATAATCTGCCGCGGCGCGGCGTTGAATTCTGTCAACGGCGACCTGTGATGGAGCCCAGAATCCCCCTCGCAATACTGCGCCCTATACTGCTGCCGATGCTGCGCATCAGGGACTTGGCGAATGACTCGGCGACAGTCTGCCGGCCGCGACCGCTACTGCCCCGCGGAGCCTGCTTGGCGCTCGGAGCATCCCTGTCAGGCCGGTTTGTACCCTGCTTGCGCGACGCTTCCAGTTCGGCTTCCCGTTGCTTGAGCTGTTCAAAGGCGGAGTTCCTGTCCACAACTTCGTCATAGCTGCTGCGAAGCGGAGAGCGCGCAAGGATGTCATCGCGCTCCTGCGCTGTTACCGGTCCTATACGGGACCTCGGCGGCGCGATCAGGGTACGATCGACCATGCTCGGCACGCCCTTGCTGTCCAGCGTGGAGATCAACGCCTCCCCAACTCCCAGCTCTCCGATCACGGTTTCCGTATCAAAGGCAGGATTTGGCCGAAACGTTTGGGCTGCGGCCTTGACGGCTTTGCGGTCCCGCGGTGTAAATGCGCGCAGGGCGTGCTGGATACGATTGCCCAATTGTCCGATAACCTCCTCGGGCACATCGTTGGGGTACTGGGAAACAAAGAACACACCGACGCCCTTGGAGCGGATCAGGCGCACCACCTGTGTAATTCGTTCCAGCAATACCGCCGGCGCCTTATCGAACAGCAGGTGCGCCTCATCGAAAAAGAAAACCAGTTTTGGCAGGGGCGCATCACCCTGCTCCGGTAACTCTTCCATCAGTTCTGACAACAGCCACAGCAGGAAAGTCGCGTAAATACGGGCATTGTTATACAGACTCGTGGCATCCAGCAGGCTGATCACCCCCCGCCCGGAAAAATCATTTTGCAGCAAATGCTCAACACGCAGCGCGGGTTCGCCGAAAAACTGATCGCCTCCCGACTCCTCGAGCACCAGTAAACGGCGCAGTATTGCGGTGACACTCTGCCTGGATACCAGACCGTATTCACGGCTCAGATCTTTCGCATTGTCACCGACCCAGTTGAGCATGGCGCGAAGATCTTTGATATCGAGCAGTAACAGACCCTGATCATCAGCCAGTGAAAAAGCGATGTGCAGAATACCCTCCTGGGTTTCGTTGAGTTCCAGCAGGTTGGAGAGCAACACAGGCCCCATTTCCGAGATAGTGGTGCGGACCGGGTGCCCCTTTTCCCCGAGCACATCCCAGAACAGTGTCGGGCAGCCCTCAAATGCATGCCCGGCGATACCGATTGATTGCACGCGCTCTGTAATCTTCGGCTGCTCGCTGCCAGCCCTGGCCACACCGGAAAGATCACCCTTGATATCAGCCGCGAAAACCGGCACTCCCAGCCGGGAGAAGGATTCCGCGAGCACCTGCAGCGTAACGGTCTTCCCGGTCCCGGTCGCCCCGGTTATCAAACCATGACGATTGGCCATGCCGGCATCGAGCAGGACCTGCCTGCCATCGGCGCCGCCCAGAAGTATCGTGTTGGTCATACCCGCTCCACCTCAGAAGTATCACACAGTTGCGGATCGCCACGCTCTATCCAACGCATACCAGTTGTCCCTTATTCCCCGGCTATATCAGAACTTCCTCGATTCCCCGAGGATCTGCGGTTTAACTTGAAAAGCTTACCTTGTTTGTCCAGATAGCAGGTATATTCGACCTTTTCCTCACCACCGGTCGTGCCCAACTCTACGACCAACAGGTTTTCCACGTAGGGTCCATCGATCGTACTATGAACCTCGCCCGGTTTTAGCACGCGCAGGTATTTTCCATTTCCGGAAGCATCTATTACCGCTTGCCTGCAGGTATTTTGCGCCATCCAGCTATCGGGAGAAAACGTCTTCTGCCACCAATCATGAACGGCCGGAATTTCCTCCCGCGCAATGAGCATTCCAATAATAGCGATAAACAGGAAAGGGATGATTTTCCTGAAGGGGCTGTGCCGATCCCGCTGCTGACGGCCGTAAACAGACCGCTGACCGCCAGCTTGATCCGGGTCCAGCGCTTGCGCCCGTTTCGCAGTTTGGTCTTTACGGCGATCCATTATTGCTTCCTTTTCGGTTCCCCACAAAATATCGTTCGTAGGAGCTCCCGCCCTTCGGCGCGATATCGCGGCCAGGAGGCGGCTCCTACGCTGTCTGTTTAATTGCCAGGAAAATAATTGGGTTGAGCGGTACCATCGGGTGCCACCACCAGTGCCAGGCCCAACAGACTGGTTACGAGGTAAGCGAACGATGCCACACCGTGCACGCGGGCAAATGCCGACGAAGCAATGGTTCCAGTCACGCGCATTTCCGCAATCATCGGTGCCACAACAAACTGACCGGCAGCCACCAGCAGAAACATCACTAACAAAACAACGGCCCGCCAGTTTAACCGTCGGCCTGGATTACGGACCTGGTTGGACAACAACAGAAGCACCGCACACACCATACCGATGTAAGCCACGATTTCGAACATCGTGCCTGCAAGCGTTCCCGCCAGAGCACGGTCTTCAAGACTGGCAAACAGAGCCGGTGTAGCGATGTAACCAATAGCCCACAAACTGCCAACCCACAGGGTCAGGAGAATGCGTTCACCGGCCAGCAGGCGTGCGTTATTCACGCTACTGGTAGCGTACTTCGACGATTTCCAGGTTTCTTTCCCCGCCCGGCGCCACTACGGTGGCCACATCACCTTCCTGCTTGCCAATCAGGGCGCGGGCAATCGGCGAACTGACCGATATGCGTCCCGCCTTGATATCCGCTTCATCCTCACCGACGATCTGGTAAGTCAGTTCCTGCCCACTGTCTTCATCTGCCAGATCAACGGTTGCACCGAATACAACCTTGCCACCGGCATCCAGACTGGCAACGTCGATAATATTGGCGTGGGAAAGCTTGCCTTCGATTTCCCTGATACGACCCTCGGCAAAACTCTGCTGTTCGCGTGCAGCGTGGTACTCGGCGTTCTCTTTAAGATCACCATGGGCTCGTGCTTCCGCAATCGCCTGAACGATTCTTGGACGATCAACCGTCTTCAATCGCTGCAGTTCTTCGCGTAGTTTCTCCGCACCACGTTTGGTCAGGGGAACCTTGTTCATGCTACCTGCTCCTGATGTAAATCCTGCAAGCGCTCTACCGTTGGTGAGTCGATACATGTCAATGCCAGACTCGTCGCATAGGCGTGCGCGATGGTCGTGCTGTACGGCACCTTGTGTTGCAGTGCTGCGCCGCGAATCGTGTAGGAATCCGCGATTGCCTGTTTACCTTCGGTTGTATTAACGATCAGATCGATCTGCTCGTTCTTGATCATGTCCACAATATGCGGCCGCCCTTCATTCACCTTGTTGGCAAGTTCACAGCTTATGCCGCCTGCGCTGATCGCCACTGCGGTACCGCGTGTCGCCACAATGGTAAAACCTTGTTTGACAAGTTCAGTAGCCACCTGAACCGCGTCTTTCTTATCCGCGTTGCGAACGCTGATGAACACTTTACCCGAACGGGGCAAATGTTCACCAGCGCCTATCTGCGCCTTGGCGAAGGCTTCACCAAAGCTGCGCCCGACACCCATCACTTCACCGGTGGATTTCATTTCCGGCCCCAACAAGGGATCGACACCGGGGAACTTGACAAACGGGAAAACCGCTTCTTTCACCGAGTAATACGCAGGCACACGCTCTTCGCCTACACCCTGCTCGATCAGTGACCTGCCTGCCATGCAACGCGCCGCGATCTTGGCCAGCGGCAGGCCGGTGGCCTTGGAAACAAATGGCACGGTACGCGAGGCCCGCGGATTGACTTCCAGCACATAGATGTCGTTATCCTTGATCGCAAACTGTGCATTCATCAGACCGATAACCTCCAGGGCTTCGGCCATGGCCCGCATTTGATCGCGCATGCGATCCTGGATTTCCTGGCTGAGACTGTAGGCCGGCAAGGAACAGGCCGAATCCCCCGAGTGCACACCGGCCTGTTCGATATGCTGCATGATACCGCCAATCAGAACGTTCTCACCATCACACACCGCATCGACATCCACCTCGATGGCGTCATTGAGAAAACGATCCAGCAATACCGGTGACTCGTTCGACACGCTCACCGCTGCCGCCATGTAATTACTCAGGTCTTCTTCATTATAGACAATTTCCATGGCACGCCCACCCAATACATAGGAAGGGCGCACCACCAGCGGATATCCGATTTCACCGGCCAGCACGAGAGCGGCTTCAGTACTGCGCGCGGTTCGGTTCGGCGGCTGCAACAGCTCCAGCTCATGAATCAGCTGCTGAAAACGTTCACGGTCTTCCGCCAGATCAATCGAGTCCGGCGTGGTGCCGATAATCGGCGCACCGGCTTCTTCCAGGGCACGCGCCAGCTTCAACGGTGTCTGGCCGCCGTACTGGACAATGACGCCCCTGGGTTGCTCCCTGTTAATGACTTCAAGCACATCTTCCAGGGTGAGCGGCTCGAAATACAGGCGATCCGACGTATCATAATCTGTTGATACGGTCTCCGGATTACAATTCACCATAATGGTTTCATAACCGTCTTCGCGCATGGCCAGTGCGGCATGTACGCAGCAGTAATCGAACTCGATACCCTGACCGATGCGGTTAGGCCCGCCACCCAGAACCATGATTTTTTCTTTCCGGCTCGGTTCAGCTTCGCATTCCTCTTCATACGTGGAATACATATACGCGGTGTTGGTCGAGAATTCGGCAGCACAGGTATCCACCCGTTTGAATACCGGGCGCACATCAAATTCATGGCGCAATTTGCGAAATGCCGATTCATCGATTGCCAGCAGGGAGGCAAGTCGCCGATCGGAAAAGCCCTTGCGTTTCAGTTCGCGCACACGCTTGTTGCTCAGCTGCCCAATACCCTGGGCGCGCACCTCGGCTTCGATCTGGACAAGCTCTTCTATCTGCACCAGGAACCAGGGGTCAATGCGTGTCAGGCCATGAATCTCCTGCAGATCAAGGCCGCCTCGAAATGCATCGGCCAGGTACAGAATTCTGTCAGAACCCGGTTCGCGCAATTCACGGCGAATAAAATCCTGCACACCATCCTGTTTCAGGTCGACAAGTTCGTCAAAACCGTAAATGCCGGTTTCCAGGCCACGCAGCGCCTTGTGTATCGACTCCTGGAAGGTCCGCCCGATGGCCATCACCTCACCCACCGATTTCATCTGGGTGGTGAGACGGTTTTCCGCTTTCGGGAATTTCTCAAAGGTAAAACGGGGAATCTTGGTGACGACGTAATCGATGGCCGGCTCGAAAGACGCCGGTGTCGAGCCGCCGGTGATTTCATTCTTCAGTTCATCCAGCGTGTAACCCACAGCCAGTTTGGCCGCAACTTTGGCAATCGGAAAACCGGTCGCCTTGGAGGCCAGTGCCGACGAACGCGACACCCGCGGATTCATCTCGATGATGATCATATGCCCGTCGTCCGGATTGATGGCGAACTGCACGTTGGAACCACCGGTATCCACACCGATCTCACGCAACACCGCCAGCGAGGCATTGCGCATGACCTGGTACTCCTTGTCGGTCAGGGTCTGGGCCGGTGCAACCGTGATCGAGTCCCCGGTGTGCACCCCCATGGGGTCTAAATTTTCGATGGAACAGATAATGATGCAGTTATCCTTGTGATCACGCACCACTTCCATTTCGTATTCTTTCCAGCCCAGTATCGACTCTTCGATCAGCAGTTCGTTGGTCGGGGAAAGTTCCAGGCCGCGCTCACAGATTTCGACAAACTCTTCCTTGTTATAGGCAATACCGCCGCCACTGCCACCCATGGTAAAAGATGGTCGGATGACAGTTGGAAAACCCACCTGCGCCTGTACCTGCAAGGCTTCTTCCATGCTGTGGGCGACAGCCGCACGCGGCATAGCCAGACCAATCTTCAGCATGGCTTCGCGGAACTGGTCGCGATCTTCGGCCTTGTCGATAGCTTCACGGCTGGCGCCGATCATCTCCACACCAAACTTTTCCAACACGCCTTCGCGTGCCAGGTCCAGTGCACAGTTCAACGCAGTCTGGCCACCCATGGTCGGCAGCAAGGCATCAGGGCGTTCCCGCTCGATAATGCGGGCAACCGTTGCCCAGGTAATGGGTTCGATATAAGTTGCATCCGCACTATTCGGATCGGTCATAATAGTGGCGGGATTGGAATTGACCAGGATAACCCTGAAACCTTCCTCCCTGAGCGCTTTGCAGGCTTGCGCACCCGAATAGTCAAACTCACAGGCCTGGCCGATAACAATCGGACCGGCGCCAATGATCAGAATACTCTTAATGTCGGTTCTTTTTGGCATAGAAATATCGTTCCGGACGGCTTAATGATCAGCCATGTTCACCCACAGACTTGTTCTCGGAATTCTTTACGGCTTCAATCAGTTCTATGAAATGATCAAACAATGGCGCGACGTCGTGCGGCCCCGGACTGGCCTCCGGGTGCCCCTGAAAACTGAAAGCCGGTCTGTCGGTACGGTGCACGCCCTGCAGTGAACCATCAAACAGCGAACGGTGTGTGGCACACAGATTGGCCGGCATGTTCTGCTCGTCCACGGCAAAACCGTGGTTCTGGCTGGTGATCATGACTTCGGCCGAATCCAGATCCTGCACCGGGTGGTTGGCGCCATGGTGGCCAAACTTCATTTTTACGGTTTTCGCACCACTGGCCAGCGACAGTAGCTGGTGTCCCAGACAAATACCGAACACCGCAACGCCGCTATCAACAATCTCGCGAATCGCTTCAATGGCATAATCACAGGGTTCGGGGTCGCCCGGTCCGTTGGACAGGAATACCCCGTCAGGATTCAGCTTCATGACTTCCGCCGCCGGCGTCTGCGCCGGAACCACGGTCAAGCGACAGCCGCGATCGACCAGCATCCGCAGTATGTTGCGCTTGACGCCGTAGTCATAGGCCACCACGTGGTAGGGAAGATTTTCCTCGATGGGGTGCGGCGCGCCCGGCAGTCCGCCTTCCAGCGTCCAGCTGCCCTGCGCCCACTCGTAAGGCCGGTGCGTGGTCACTTCCCTCGCCAGGTCCATGCCCTTCAAGCCCGGAAACGCACGCGCTGCATCGAGTGCCGCCTGTTCGTCGATCTGTTCACCGGCGAGCAGGCATCCGCTCTGGGCGCCTTTTTCGCGCAGAATACGTGTCAAACGGCGGGTATCAATATCCGCAATGGCCACAACGCCCTGTTCCCTGAGGTAGTCATCGAGACTTTTTTCGCTGCGGAAATTGCTGGGGCGCAGCGGAAGATCGCGAACGATCAATCCCGCACACTGGATTTTGTCGGACTCTTCGTCCTCGGCGTTAACCCCGGTATTACCGATATGGGGATAGGTCAGCGTCACCAGCTGGCGCGCGTAGGAAGGATCTGTCAGGATCTCCTGGTAGCCCGTCATGGCGGTGTTGAACACCACCTCACCGACACTCTGACCAGCCGAACCGATCGACCGCCCCCAAAACAGGCTGCCGTCTTCCAGGGCCAGCAAGGCCAATATACTCAAGGGAACCTCCGCCGCTGAAGTTGATATTTCAGGTCCTGACAGATGCCAGGCAGCTTCGCGCCGGAAAGATGGCCCGGAAGCGGCGAGATTGTACTCGATGAACCAGCGGCTGCCAAGGTGGCATAAAAAAATACGCCTTTGTTTGAATAACTTGGCATTGCCATCGAAAGACAAATAACTGACTACCGGAACGATAAATATTCCCTATTAAGTCGAAAACGCCGGCGCGCCACCCTTCGTCTCAAGATTCTGGCCATGAAGCCGCTCCCATGGCCGATGCTACATTGCAGGTCAATAAAAAGATCACGCTGCGCCACGGTGGTGCAACGCCCATTGAACCTGTTAATTTCACAATAAATTCATAAAGTCGCAGTAGACAATATAGTAATATGCGGATACGCTATTTATGATTTAAATGTACAGGGATGACTATGAATTCAGTCGAGCATGTCAACGACTTTTTTGCAGAACTAAACACCATTGTCGGCGACCGTCCGGAACAGCTGCTTCAATACCTGTACAGGATTCAGTACCGGTACTCTTTTATACCACCGCAGGCGGTACAACTGCTCGCCGCCAGGCTGAGCGTGCCGGCAACCGAGATTCAGGGTGTCATCGAATTCTACTCGTTCCTGCATGACACAGCGCGCGGTGATTTCGACATCCTGTTCAGCGACAGTATTACCGATCACATGCTGGGTAGCCGCAAGCTTGCGCACAGCCTGTGCGACCGGCTTGGCGTCCGCTTTGGCGAACCCCGTGTCGATGGCAGGGTCAGCGTCGACCTGACGTCCTGTACCGGCATGTGCGACCAGGGCCCGGCCATGATGGTGAACGGCTGGACGGTGACACGTCTGGACGAAGCCCGCATCGAGGCGATCGCCGGACTGATCGAAACAGCGGTCCCTACCGATGAATGGCCTTCGGAGTTCTTCGCGGTAGAGGACAACATTCAGCGCCGCGATCTTCTGTTAGGCTCATCGATCAGCGCAGGCGGTGCTCTGCGGGCACTGATGAACAAGGGCAGCCAACGGATACTCGACGAACTCGACGAATCCTGGCTGCGCGGCCGGGGTGGCGCCGGCTTCAAGACCGCGGCCAAGTGGCGTTTCTGCCGCGAAGCCGAGGCACAGCAACGCTATGTCGTCTGCAATGCCGATGAAGGAGAACCGGGCACTTTCAAGGACCGGGTACTGCTGAACAGCTATGCGGACGAGGTGTTCGAAGGCATGACCCTGTGTGCGGGCGTCATCGGCGCCAGCCAGGGCTATCTGTATTTACGCGGGGAATACCGCTACCTGCTCGATCCGTTACAGGCGGTACTCGAGCGCCGTCGGCAGGCGGGACTGCTGGGGCGTAACATTCTTGGACAGGACGGCTTTGATTTTGACATCGACATCCACATGGGTGCGGGCGCCTACATCTGTGGCGAAGAGTCGTCGCTGATCGAATCGCTGGAGGGCAAACGGGGCATACCGCGCAAGCGCCCGCCGTTCCCGGTCACCAGCGGTTTCCACCGTCAGCCGACGGTGGTGAACAATGTCGAGACCTTCATGGCGGCGGCGGAAATTGCCGTGCACGACGCTGACTGGTTTACGGCTGTCGGTAGCGGGCAATCCACCGGGACCAAACTGTTGAGTATCAGTGGCGACTGCGCGCGGCCCGGCATCTACGAATATCCGTTCGGTGTTTCGATCAGGCAGATACTGCAGGACTGTGGCGGCGGTGATGCCCAGGCAGTCCAGGTGGCCGGTGCCGCCGGTTCGACCGTTCCACAACGCGACTTCGACCGCCGCATCGATTTTGATGACGTCTCCACCGGCGGCTCCTTCATGGTTTTCAATCAGCAGCGTGATCTGCTGGATATGGTGCAGAATTTCACCCGCTTTTTCGCCCATGAGAGTTGCGGCTTCTGTACACCCTGCCGGGTTGGCGGCACGCTGTTGAAGGACCTGGTGGACAAGGTGCATTCGGGGCACGGGACAAAATATGACCTGCAGCAGATGCGCGAGATCGGGGCGTTGATGCGCGATACCAGCCATTGCGGCCTTGGCGGTACAGCGCCGAACCCGGTGCTGGATACCCTGGAAAAGTTTCCCGCCATCTACCAGTCGCGACTCCGCGACAGCAGCTATGAACCGGCGTTTGACCTCGATGCAGCACTGCAGGAAGCAAGACAGATCATTGGCCGGGATCAGGACGCCGCACCTTTCGAGGCAGAATAATGAGCGAAAACAAAACCTTCACCCTGGACGCAGAATCCATCGAGTTTCAGGATGGAGACACCATCATGGATGCGGCGTTGCGCGCGGGTGCTTACATCCCACACCTTTGTCACAACCCGGAATTTGAACCACACGGCAGCTGCCGGGTGTGTGTCGTCGACATCAACGGACGCAGGGTCTCCGCCTGCACCCAGCCGGCGGCAGAAGGGCTGGAAGTCGAGAACAACTCCGAGGCCATCAACATGGAGCGACGCGCCCTGCTGCAAATGCTGTTTGTCGAGGGCAACCATGTCTGTCCGGGCTGTGAGAAAAGCGGTGCCTGCCAGTTGCAGGCTGTCGCCTACTACACCGGTATGCTCGATCCCCACTTTACCCATTTCTTTCCCCGCCGTGCGGTGGATGCCTCGCATGCAGACATCGCGATCGACTTCAACCGCTGCATCCTGTGCGAACTCTGCGTTCGCGCCAGCCGCGAAGTTGACAGGAAAAACGTGTTTTCGGTCAGCGGCCGTGGTATTGGCAGCCACCTGGTGATCAACTCCCCCAGCGGCAAACTGGGTGACAGCACCTTCTCGGTCACCGACAAGGCGGCGCAGGTATGCCCGGTAGGCGCGATACTCCACAAGCACAGTGGCTATGACAAGCCCATCGGCGAGCGCCTGTATGATCGCCAGCCGATCAGCGTGGTCGGCGACGTCGCAGAACACGAAGGCAAAGACCATGGCTGATAAAATCAGACTGGCAACCGCGTCGCTGGCCGGCTGTTTTGGCTGCCACATGTCAATTCTGGACATCGACGAACGCATCCTGCAACTGATCGAGCTGGTCGAGTTTGACCGCTCACCGATTACGGATATAAAAACCATCGGTGAATGCGACGTAGGTATCATCGAGGGCGGTGTCGCCAACGAAGAAAATGTTGAAGTGTTGAGGGAATTCCGCAAGCACTGCAAGGTGCTGGTGGCCATGGGTGCCTGCGCCATCAACGGCGGTATACCCGCCATGCGCAATCAATTCGAGCTCAGGGAATGCCTGGAAGAATCCTACATAGACGGCGTTGGCGTGGCAAACCCCCACATACCCGACGATCCGGAAATCCCAATGCTGCTGGACAAGGTTCACCCCATCTATGAGGTCGTCAAAGTGGATTACTTTCTGCCGGGCTGCCCGCCGTCAGCAGATGCCATCTGGACCTTTCTGACCGAACTGCTCGCCGGCGAGCCCATCAGCTTTCCCTATACCCAGATTCACTATGACTGACGTGTCCACATAGCTGGACACGCCACACCGCCAAGGTACGCCCATGACAGACCAACTGGAAACCGCACAACACCCGGAACGACTGCAACGGGTTGTGATCGAACCGCTCACCCGCGTGGAAGGCCACGGCAAGGTGACTCTGCTGCTGGATGATGATAACCATATCAAACAGGCCCGACTGCACATCGTCGAATTCCGCGGCTTCGAAAAATTCATCCAGGGCCGCCCCTACTGGGAATTGCCGGTGCTGGTGCAGCGCTTGTGTGGCATCTGCCCGGTCAGCCATCACCTTGTCGCCGCCAAGGCCACCGACATGCTGATCGGCGCCACCCAGCTCACCCCCGCAGCGGAAAAAATCCGCCGCCTGATGCATTTTGGCCAGACACTGCAGTCACACGCCCTGCATTTCTTTCACCTGTGTTCCCCGGATCTGCTGTTTGGCTTCGATGACGCGGTGCGGCACCGCAACATCGTCGGCGTCATCGAGGACCACCCGGAGATCGCCAAACAGGGTGTAATGTTACGCAAGTACGGCCAGGAAGTGATCCGTGTAACCGCAGGCAAACGGGTTCACGGCACCGGCGCCATTCCCGGCGGGGTCAACAAATCGATCAGCACGGATGAAAGGGAGTACCTGCGCAAGGATATCGACCAGGTGATCGCCTGGAGCCAGGCTGCGGTCGAGTTGATCAAACGGATCTTCTCCGAACAGTTCGATTACCACATGGCGTTTGCGACTATCGACAGCAACATGATGAGTATGATACGCGCCGATGGAGCGTTTGATATCTATCATGGCGGTCTCCGCGCCAAAGACCCGAACGGCCAGACCATCTTCGATCATGTCGACTACAATAGCTATGAGCAATACCTGCTCGAAGGTGTCAAATCATGGAGCTACATGAAGTTCCCCTTTATCCGTTCACTCGGTAGCGAGAACGGATGGTATCGCGTCGGCCCGCTGGCCCGCGTCAATAACTGCGACTTCTTCACCACACCGCTGGCAGAACAGGCACGCAAGGATTTCATGGATGTCGGGCAGGATCGGCCGGTGCAGTCCACACTGGCGTACCACTGGGCAAGGTTGATCGAACTGTTGCACTGCGCGGAAGCGATCAAGGACCTGCTGTTTGATGATGATCTGCTAAGCGACGACCTGCTGGTCAAAGGCGACATGCAGGCGCGTGGCATCGGCGTCCTGGAGGCACCCCGAGGCACCCTGTTTCATCACTATGAAATCAACGAGGACGGCCTGGTTGAAAAAGCCAACCTGATCGTATCGACAACCAACAACAACCAGGCGATGAATGAGTCGATCCGCCAGGTCGCAAATCACTACCTGGACGGCAAACAGTTGACGGAACCGTTGCTGAACCAGGTCGAGGTCGCCATCCGTGCCTACGACCCCTGCCTGTCTTGCGCCACCCACGCACTGGGCAAGATGCCGCTCGAGGTAAACCTGTTGAACAGCGAAGGCGAGCTGTTGGATCGGCTGCAAAAGCGGGCTGACGGTGCCGTCGGTATACCGGCAGACCGTGAGAACCGCGGGTGACTGACGAACCCCAGGCAAGACCCATCCTTGTTTTTGCCTATGGCAACCCCTCACGGGGCGACGATGCCCTGGGACCGGCCATGTATGAACTGATAGAGGCGCAACAGCAGAAAGCCGGTCTGCTGAACAACGTCTCACTGCTTACCGATTTCCAGCTGCAAATCGAACACGCGACGGATCTGCAACATCGCCAGCGGGTGATTTTTATCGACGCCAGTCTGACAGCATCCCCGCCCTATGAATTTCACCCCGTCCTGCCCGAACAAGACCTCAGCTACACCACCCACGCCATGAGCCCGGCCGCCGTACTCTCTGTCTATCAGCAGATCAACCGGCAGCCACCTCCCTCCGCTTATATGCTCTCGATACGCGGCTACGAATTCGGCCTCGGCAAGCCGCTCTCCGGGCGCGCACGCTCGCATCTGCAGGCAGCTTTCGAGTTTCTCATGGAGGGTCACGTCTTGAATCATGAATGGCTTGTTGAAGCCTGGCCGTCCCGGTCATGACATAGATTTTCCTGTAGGAGCAGTCTCCCGACCGCGATAGTGTGTCAGAGCAATCGCGCCGGAGGGCGGCGCTCCTACAGGACCGGAGCAGACATTCACTGCCGGTGAATTCCAGAAACAATATGGAATAGTTATTTGATCCAGAGCGCCGGCGGGTTACTACACCTGATTCAATCCGAGAACATCCTGCATGTCGTACAAACCGGCAGGCTGAGACATCACCCAGCCAGCGGCACGTGCAGCTCCGGATGCAAAAGTCATGCGGCTGGACGCCTTGTGGGTAATTTCCACGCGCTCGCCTTCGGCGGCAAACATCACTGTATGTTCGCCAACGATGTCACCGGCACGTATGGTTTCGAAGCCGATGGTTTTGCGGTCCCGCGCAGCGCTTATACCTTCGCGTCCATAGATCGCACAGTCTTTCAAATCGCGCCCAAGCGCTTCGGCAACAACCTCCCCCATACGCAGAGCTGTTCCGGACGGTGCATCCACCTTGTGCCGATGGTGTGCCTCGATGATTTCGATATCCACTTCGTCACCCAGCACTCGCGCAGCCACATCGAGCAGTTTAAGGCACAGGTTCACCCCGACACTCATGTTGGGCGCAAACACGAGGCCGATATCCCCGGATGCGGTTTTTATCTGCTGCTTCTGCTCATCGCTGAAACCGGTGGTTCCGATCACGATACGCTTGCCGTGCCGACGACAGAGTTCCAGGTGCACCAGCGTTGCAGCGGGTGCTGTGAAATCGATCAGTACGTCAAACTGGTCAACCAGACTCTCAAGATCATCATGGATGATGACACCCAGCTCACCCGCACCGGCCACCACACCGGCATCACTGCCAAGTAATTCATGTCCAGCGCGTTCTGTCGCCACGCCAACCGTTAATCCCTCTGTACGCCCGCAGGCATCAATCAAATTGCGGCCCATGCGGCCGGCGGCTCCGGGTATGGCGATTCGCGTCATATTAAAATTTCATACCTTCAAAGAAATTCTTGACACCATCCAGCCAGCTATGGTGCTGGGGACTGTGCTTGCCATGATTTTTCAGGCTGCTATCCAGCTCGCGTAACAGCTCCTTTTGTTTGCTGCTGAGCTTGACGGGAGTTTCCACCACCACCCGACACAACAGGTCACCTACCGCCCCGCCACGAACAGGCTTGACACCCTTGCCACGCATGCGGAACAGCTTACCGGACTGAGTTTCCGCCGGCACCCTCAATACCACACGGCCATCCAGTGTCGGCACTTCCAGTTCACCACCAAGCGCAGCCGTTGCAAAACCGATAGGCACTTCGCAATACAGATTGGCGTCATCACGCTTGAAGATAGAGTGTTCCTTGACCTGGATCTGCACATATAAATCACCCGGTGGCCCACCGTTTTCACCGCTTTCGCCTTCGTTAGCCAGACGGATACGGTCGCCGCTGTCGACACCGGCCGGCACTTTCACGGACAGTGTCTTCTGCTCCTTGATCCTGCCCTGACCATGACAATCACCGCAAGGATCATTGATGATGGAACCGCTACCCTTACAGCGTGGACAGGTCTGCTGGACCGAGAAAAACCCCTGCTGCATGCGGACCTGGCCATGACCACCGCAGGTGGTACAGGTGCTTGGTTTGGTGCCTTTCTTGGCGCCGCTGCCATCACAGGTAGCACAGCTGACGTAGGTCGGAACACGGATCTTCACCGTGGTTCCGCGAACTGCATCTTCCAGGGAAAGCTCCAGATTGTAACGCAGGTCCGCACCACGATAGACCCGCTTCCCGTCACGGCCACCGCCGCCACCGCCACCGCCACCGAAGATGTCGCCAAACACATCCCCGAATATATCGCTGAAGCTGGCGCCGGCACCGAAACCACCGCCACCGGCCGCGCCGCCCATGCTGGGGTCGACACCGGCATGACCAAACTGGTCGTAGGCCGCACGCTTCTGTGCATTGCTCAATATTTCATAGGCCTCTTTGGCCTGCTTGAATTTTTCTTCGGCTTCGGCATTGTCCGGATTGCGGTCCGGATGATATTTCTGTGCGGCACGCCGGTAGGCCTTTTTCAGCTCGGCATCACTGGCGTTTTTTGAGACACCGAGGGCCTGGTAATAGTCTTGCTTCGACATAGCTCGATTCTTTAACTCTAAACTCTAACCGCGTCCCCCAGGGGACCTTGTCTCGCCTGGCGGCGATTCACCTTGTGAACGATGCTAGGGGCACGAAAGTAAACTACAGTACAGCACACGAATACCCACATCCATAAATTAATACCAGGAACCGCAGAAGACACCGCCCACACAACTACGCTTCCTC
>Ga0114922_10000953_pt1 | contig 27712 bp, 21 predicted proteins | sample AartaG_FD_100975 | JGI IMG/M metagenome (GOLD analysis project Ga0114922, IMG submission 100975) | Deep subsurface microbial communities from Aarhus Bay to uncover new lineages of life (NeLLi) - Aarhus_00045 metaG | ecosystem: Environmental > Aquatic > Marine > Oceanic > Sediment | place... | reverse complement strand
GAGTTAACGGAATCGAATACACTTCTCCAGCAGGAAATAAGTGAAAGCAAACGATTGGATAAAGCGCTACAACTGAGTAAAAAGAGTTTTCATAATATTGTAGACGTGATTGGAGATGGCATTATCGTACTGGACAGTAAGGGAGTTGTGTGCTTTGTTAATTCTGCCGCTGAACACCTGTTTGGTCGTGAATCAAATGCTTTTGTGGGGGAGAGCTTCGATGTCCCCTTAGAAGAAGGAGAAGTTTCTGAGCTTAATATTATGTGTGACGATGGAAAGACAAACGTTGTGGAGGTAAGAGTTGTGAAAAGCGAGTGGGAAGGGGAACCCGCATGTCTGGCATCATGTCGCAACATTACTGAACGAAAGCAAATGGAAGAGGAACTCAAACAGGCCAATGAGAAGCTCAGAAGGATTGACCGTATGAAAAGCGATTTTCTCTCTGTTGTCTCCCATGAACTTCGCACGCCTATTGCAATCATGCGGCAGGGGGTCTCCCTCTGTTTGGCTGGAGATGCAGGTGATTTAACAGATACACAAAGAGAGTTCCTGAGCATTACTTCAGAAAATATCGAGCGCTTAGCACGTCTGGTTACAGATTTATTGGATATATCCAAGATTGAAGCAGGAAAAATCAAACTTCGAAGAGCATCACTGGATATGTGTGAAGTGATCAAGAAGATAAAAATTAGTTTCCAACCCAATGCAAACGAAAAGGGTGTGCACCTTATACTCGAAATTCCTGAAGATTCCTTGACATTTTTTGGGGATGAAGATAAGTTGACCCAGATCTTCAATAATCTCATCAGTAATGCCCTCCGTTATACTAAATCGGGCGGAAGGATTGTGATCAAGGCATCTGAGGAAAACGATTTTATCCACTGTAGTGTCGCAGATACAGGTGTTGGAATTGCCAAGAAGGACATACCGAAATTGTTCTCTAAGTTTGAACAATTTGGCCGAGTGGAAGGATCGGGTTATAAAGGGACAGGATTGGGACTCGCAATTGCCAAGGGATTAATCGAAAAACAGGGTGGTAAGATATGGATTGAATCTGAGCTGGGTAAGGGGACAACATTTTTCTTTACTCTGGAAAAAGTTCCACCGCCGAAAATACTCATCGTTGATGATGAGCCGGGTGTCGTTAATGTTGTAAAACAATTCTTAAAGGGTAATGGTTATCAATTCCTTGAAGCCAATGATGGGTCGACGGCCATTGAAATGGCCAGGACGAATGAACCCTCTCTCGTTGTTTTGGACTTGGCCCTTCCGGATATGAATGGTTATCAGGTCATCGAGCGGTTAAAACAGCACGAACAAACTTCAGATATTCCGGTTCTTTTGTTGAGTGGTTATGCCGTGGACGAGGAACGTCTCGAACAGATCGACAGTCGAACGTCGTTCCCGTTTATTCCAAAGCCGATTAAGTTGGACGTGTTGTGTAATAATGTGAAGGAAATATTGAATAATTAAGGTTGCCTTCTGTTATGATCGGAGAAAAAAATGGATGAGAAGAAGAAGATACTCATTGTAGAAGATGAAAAAGATTTTGCCAAAATCATCAAGATGAGATTGGAATCGGAGGGATATGAAGTCTCCGTGGCCGAAGATGCTTATCTAGGAACTCATGAGGCTATCAAGGGAGATCACGATCTCATCATTCTTGATTTGAAAATGCCGGCAGGGGGGGGATTATCCATATTAAAACGTATCAGAAAAATGCCGTCAAAGGCATCCATTCCTGTGGCTATTTTAACTTCCAGTGATTTAGATGAAGACGCAGAGGAAGCGAAACAATTGGGAGCCGATGCCTTCATATTGAAGACGATACGGGTCGAGATCATGCTGGATGTCATTCAAAAATTAATAGAACGAGGGTCAATGCCCGGAAAATCGAATCAATATAGAAAGGAAGTGAGAGAGCATTGAAACTGAGTAAACTAACCACCCTAACAAAGGGAGGCCGAATGATGCGAAAATGGAGCATACACTTCCCAAAGATCATAAAATTTCTCTACGCTGCCGTCATTGTAGACTATCGAGTACCTTTGGGATTTACCGAGGCTGCCGAATTCTCAGGTCGAGTAGTCGTATATCCTGATACCAATCATTTAAACGCCGGGTTCCAAAAGGGAGATGGAAACGCATCAGATAGAGGATTCACTGTTGCTGGGAATAGGATTGAAAATCATTATTTGGAAACTAAAATAGTGAATCTGAATTTGGCCCCTGGGGAGAAAAAAGAGAATCTGATAAGAGTATTACCAAGAAAAAGGCGAATTCGTATTCTTCAGGATGGAGGAATCTTGTCAGAGGAGAAGAAAGGAAAATGATCAAGTTAAATAAAATAGATTTTACCGGTAGATGGACTCATCCGGTTAGCTTCGGTGTAGTATTTGTTTCATTGTATTGGATCCTCGAATCAATACGAGATGTTCTCATATTCGAAAAAGGAAATATTGTAGAACGAGTCTTCACTCCTGATAAGATGTCGTTCTGGATGCGCTTTTTAGTGGTGTGTCTCATCATTTTGTTCAGTACACTTGTACAATCCATGAAGAAAAATGAAGAAACGCCTGAAGATGAACGTCCCAGATTTATACATAACTTTGGAGTCATCGGTTGCGGATCAGGGGTTGCTGCCCTCTATTGGATCCTCGAATCTGTTCGGGATGTTTTTGTATTTGGCAAGGAGAATATTCTTGATCGAATATTCACTCCGGATCCGATGTCTCTATGGATGCGATTGTTGGCTGTAGCGATTTTATTATTATTTAGTACCTATGCTCAATCCATCATCCAAACGCGGAAACGTGCCGAGAAAATCCTTCGTGAGGAACAGGAGAATCTGGAAAAGAAAGTGGAAGAGCGAACCGTTGAACTCGTTAAATCCAATGAACTGTTGAAACGTGCTATTGATAAACGGGATTGTGTCGTGCAAGAACTAAATGTGGTCAATAAACAATTGATGCAGGCACAAAAAATGGAAGAGGTCGGTATACTCACAGGAGGGATAGCCCATGATTTTAACAATCTGCTTACAGCCGTTCTGGGATGTGTGGATTTAGCTTTGATGAACATTGAAGAAGACAATATTTTGTATGAGGATTTGAAGGAGATTCATAAATTAGCTCGAAATGGGGCTGATACTGTTCGTCAACTGCTCATTTTTAGCCGGAAGCATCCTATGGAATTCGTTATTGTCGATTTAAATAGGATCATTGATGCTATGAGTAAGATGTTCAGACGCCTCATCGGAGAGGATATCAAATTCATAACCGATTTAGAGTCTGACCTCTGGTGTATTCGAGCCGATCGGGGGATGATTGAGCAGGTGGTCATGAATTTGGTTATCAATGCAAGGGATGCCATGCCGGATGGCGGATGGCTGAAAATCCGTACAGAGAGCAGGATGGTCAATCAAGAAGAAAACAGGAGTGTGTCACGAGCTCGAGCTGGAAGATATGTGTGCCTATCAGTGTCAGACACCGGACAAGGCATGGACGAACAACTCATCCATCGTATCTTTGAACCCTTTTTTACGACCAAGGAAGCGTGCAATGGGACCGGCCTCGGTCTTAGTGTCACCAATGGAATTATTAGGAAGCATGAGGGATGGATTCATGTGACGAGCAGATACGGTCGGGGGTCAGTATTCGAAATATTTTTACCGGCTGTTTCTGCATTTGTAGAGGAAGAAGCTAAAGACTTTGTATCAACGGAAGGGCAACAAGGGGGAGGTAAGAGAGTCTTAATGGTTGAAGATGAGGTCAAGATTCTTGAATATATATCGGAAGGATTAACGAGGTGTGGTTACTAGGTTTCCAAAGCAACGAGTGCCAGGGAGGCTGTCGCACTTTATGAGAGTAAACAGGGTGACTTTTGTGCAGTTTGCAGCGATGTGGTGTTGCCCGATAGAAATGGTCTTGAACTCGCCGATGAGCTGCACTTACGGAATCCCTCTATTGGAATTGTACTGAGTAGCGGATATACAGATCATAAATCACGTTGGCCGATGATTCAGGAAAAAGGATTTCGGTTTCTTCCAAAACCGTATACGTTGAATCATTTACTCCGCGTCCTTCGGGAGGAGGATAAATCACGGCCGGCTTAATCTGTTTGAACCATGAGTAATATGTTGAGTGAATATATCAAGGGTATTCTAAAATAAGAAATTATAAGAGTTTAAAAAATATCATTGTCGATAATATTCTCCAGGAGGAATGATGTTTAAAATAAAGAAGCTGCTAAACACTGACAAATCGGTGAATTTAGTCCGGTTCGGTGTTTTATTCGCGCTATTTTATTGGATTCTCGAATCTGTTCGTGATGTCATTGTATTTCAAAAGGGTCCCATCATCCAGCGTGTCTTTTTCCCAGACATGATGTCATTCTGGATGCGATTTTTAGTGGTGTGCATTATCATGTTATTCAGTGCCTACGCCCATTCGCTGCAATCCAGGTTAGAAAAGCGGAAAGATGGACAGCCCAAATCTTTCGACATGATGGGTATTATGAAAGCCGGTATTGGAATTAGTATACTCTACTGGCTTCTGGAATCGTTCAGAGATAGCTTCGTATTTCACAAGGGTCCTATTTTAGAAAGAATCATTACGCCTGATCCAATGTCTCTATGGATGCGGCTACTAGCGATATTCATTATATTCCTGTTTACTATTTATGCTCAGGCTCTTATTAATGAACGCAGGAAGGCTGAAGAAGCGCTGCGTGAGGAACAGGAAAAGTTGGAAAGATTGGTCAAGGAGCGAACGGCTGAACTTACAGAGTCTAACCGGCTTCTAAGACTTCTAAAAACGGAGATTGCTGAACGTAATCGTGTAGAAGAGGAACTACGTCGTGTGAATCGTGCTCTCAAAACATTTGGCGAAAGCAATATGGCTTTGGTGCGTGCGACGGAGGAGTTGGCGTTACTTAAAGATGTCTGTAATGTTATCGTTGAAGAGGGAGGGTATCGTTTAGTATGGGTCGGATATGCAAAGGACGATGACATTCGGACTGTGCGGGTGGTTTCAAAAGCTGGATGGGATGACGGCTATCTCGATAAGGTCTCTTTTACCTGGAATGATTCCGAAGGGGATCAGAATCCCATCGGAAGAGCCATCAGGGGCCGGAAACCGTGTATTGTAAAGATTGGGAAGTTGAAATCCAATCGTTCACCCTGGTGTATAGAAGCGGTTAAGCGGGATTATGCTGCTTCTATTAGTTTCCCTCTAATAAGAGGCAAAACTGCTTTTGGCGCATTGAATATTTATTCGACGGAAATCGATGCTTTTGACGAGAATGAGGTGAGTCTTTTGGGAGAACTCTCCAACGATCTGGCATTTGGAATTATGGTATTACGGACTCGTACTGCTCATAAAAGGGCTGAAAGCGAGAACGAAAGAATTCAAGCACAATTAATCCAGGCCCGTAAGATGGAAGCCATTGGTATCTTAGCCGGGGGTATCGCCCATGATTTTAACAATTTGTTAACAGCGATCTTGGGATGTGCCGATATGGCGATGATGGATATGGATGAAAATAATTCTGCGTATGGTGATTTGAAGGAAATACAGGCATCTGCTGAACATGCAGCAGAGCTCACGAGACAGTTACTACTCTTTAGCCGAAAACAGCCTATGCGATTTCTTCCCATCGATCTCAATAAGATTATCCAGAATTTGATAAAAATGCTTCATCGTCTAATCGGAGAAGATATTCGTGTAAAGACCGATTTGGATGAATCCCTATGGAAGGTACGAGCCGATCAAGGGACCATTGAGCAGGTCATCATGAACCTGGCGCTTAATGCTCGGGATGCGATGCCCAATGGAGGTGAGTTAGTCATTAAAACGAAAAATGTGGTTCTGGATGAAAAACAATGTGAAGATATATCCGAGGCTCAGCCTGGAAAATGGGTTCGTATTTCAGTATCCGATACGGGGGCTGGTATTGGCAGGAAAATTATTCGCCACATCTTTGAGCCCTTCTTCAGTACAAAAGATGTTGGTGAGGGAACGGGTTTAGGACTCTCGGTTGTGTATGGCATTGTGAAGCAACATGAAGGCTGGATGCATGTGACCAGCCAATCGGGGCGAGGGTCGGTCTTTCAGGTTTATCTACCCGAATCCTTAATGAAATATGAAGAAAAAATAGATAAGAATCTGCCACCAGAGAAAGTTCAGGAGGAGGGAAAACGTGTATTGGTAGTGGAAGATGAGGAGAAAGTCCGTAAATTTACAACAACGGGCTTGGATCGAAGCGGTTTTACTGTGTTTGCTGCTGCCGATGCGGAAGAGGCAGCTCAGATTTTCAAAAGGGAGAAAGGGGATTTTAATGTGGTCCTCTGTGATGTTGTTCTACCAGGCAAAAATGGTCTGGAATTGATTGATGAATTCCTTTCTTTTAGGCCACAATTAGGAATTCTGATGAGCAGTGGGTATACAGGCCAAAAATCACAACGGTCAGTGATACGGGAAAGAGGATTCCGGTTTTTAGAGAAACCTTATTCTCTAAATGATCTATTACGTGTTATTAGAGAAATTACTACTTCGGATCCAGCATGATTCGATGTCAATGATTTATGTCCGACCTCCGGGAGGAGCGAAAATGTCAGAAGTGAAATCAAAGGAAAATAAATTTGGTATTCCAGGGAATTTCATCTGGTATAGTATCCTATTTGGCTTGTTTTATTGGATAATGGAATCTGTTCGGGATGTGCTGGTTTTTGAAAGAGGAACTCTCATTGAGAGAATATTCTTTCCAGATATGATGTCTTTTTGGATGCGATTTTTGGTAGTGTGTATCCTCATACTCTTCGGTGTTTATACCCAATCCAATAAATTTTTAATTAAAAATAATAAGAGAGATAATCATCGGGTGTTTCGCATAAACGGAATTGGGAGGGTAGGTTTTGCAATTAGTCTACTCTATTGGATATTGGAATCATTTAGAGACGTGTTTGTATTTAGTAGAGGGGGGCTGTTGGAGCGGATTATTTTACCCGATCCGATGTCCTTATGGATGAGGCTATTGGCCGTGTTTTTTATTTGCTTATTCACAATCTATGCCCAGAATCTAATAAATAAGCGTAACCAGGCAGAAGATGCCTTGAAGAAGGAACAAAAGAAATTGGAGGGTATTGTAGAGAAACGGAACGTTGAGTTATCAGAATCGATTGAACTATTGCAACAGCTTCAGGAGGGAATTGTAGAGCGAACCCGAGTAGAGGAGGAACTGCGTCGGGTCAATCGTGCACTTCAAACGTTGAGTGAAAGTAACATGGCCCTTGTACGTGCTACAGAAGAACCAGCATTACTAAAAGATGTGTGTAATCTACTCGTTGAAATTGGTGAATATCGGATTGCCTGGGTAGGTTATATTCAAGAAAATGATGGCCGAAATGTGCGATTGGTATCCAAGGCAGGAGATGATGATGGTTTTCTTGATGATGTTGATTCTTTAAATGATATGACTGGAAAATATAATGCTGTTAGAGAAGCGATTCATACAGCTAAATCCTACATCATGAAGAACGAGTCTGCCCAATCTCACAATTCCCCTTGGTTCCCTGAGGCCGCTCGGAGGGGATTCACATCGATGATCAGTATTCCTTTAAAAGATGAAGGTGTTCCATTCGGTGCCCTGAACATCTGTGCTTGTGAAAAAAATGCGTTTGATGAAAAGGAAGTGAGCCTGCTGGAAGAATTGGCGAATGACCTGGCATTTGGTATCATTGTGTTGCGGACTCGTATCGCCCATAGAAAGGCTGAAGAAGCGCTGCAAGAGAGTGAAGTAAAATACCGAACGCTTACCGAAAATGTCAATACGGGCATCTATAGGAATAGTCCTCAAAGACAGGGTCAATTCATTGAAGTAAATCCCTATCTTGTTCGGATGTTTGGATACGATAGTAAAGAAGAATTGATGAAAATTAAAATTTCGGATCTCTATCTGAATCCTGATGATAGAAAGGATTTTATTCATAAAATGTCTCAAAATGGGTTTGTGAAAAATGAAAAGATACAGTTAAAGAAAAAAGATGGATCGGCTTTATGGGGTTCGGTGACCGCAACCGTTGTTAAAGATGAGAAATGTCAAATTGTAAATTATGATGGTGTAATTGAAGATATTACTGAGCGTAAACGCATGGAAGAGGAAATCGAAAAACGGAAAAAGTACTTAGAGCTTGTGTTGAAAAACGCTCCTAACGCCATTGTAACCAATGATAATTCTCACATCATTACCGAATGGAATCCCGGTGCCGAACAGGTCTTTGGTTACAGTCGAGACGAGGCACTCGGTAAAAAAATAAATGAGTTGATTGGCGGGGCCGATATTATGGAGGAGATGGGGGTTTTGGTCCAAAAATTATTATCGGGACAAATGGTGCTTCCCCTGGAAACCTTTCGTTACAGGAAAGATGGTTCCCCTGTTGATGTTATCGTGGCAGGCTCCCCTATTCGAATCGGGGATGAGTTACATGGCGTTGTATTGGTGTATACAGACATGACCGAACATAAAGAGGCAGAAAAGGAGAAAGAAAAAATTCAGGCACAATTAATTCAGGCTCAGAAGATGGAAGCAATAGGTATTTTAGCCGGTGGCATCGCACATGATTTCAATAATTTACTCACAGCTATTCTTGGGTGCGCTGATATGGCAATGATGGAGATAAATGAGAAAGATTCAGTGTACAGAGATTTGAAAGAGATTCGGATTTCTGGAGAGCGAGCGGCCGAGCTCACGAAGCAACTTCTCCTCTTTAGTCGTAAGCAACCCATGAGATATACATCGTTTGATCTCAATAAGACGATTAGTGACATGCTCAAGATGCTTCAACGTTTGATCCGGGAAGATATTAAGATATACACGGATTTAGAACCAGAGCTTTGGAGGGCATGTGGAGATCGTGGAAGCATCGAGCAAGTCATCATGAATCTGACTGTCAATGCCAGGGATGCCATGCCGAATGGAGGACAACTGGGATTGAAAACGGAGAATATTATTATAAACAGAACAAATTATCGAAACATTCCTGAGGCTCGGACCGGTGAATTTATTCGCTTTTCGGTATCGGATACCGGTATTGGTATGGATAAAGACACGATTCGTCACATTTTTGATCCATTCTTCAGTACAAAGATGATAGGAGAAGGAACAGGATTGGGTCTTTCTGTTATTTATGGAATTGTTAAACAGCATGAAGGCTGGATCAATGTTGACAGTAAGCCGAATAGAGGATCTACTTTTGAAGTTTATCTTCCATTTGGCTCTTTTGACTTGAAAGAGAAAGTAGATAAAAGGATCCCCGTCGAGGAACTCGTAGGTATTGGTAAGAGGATACTCGTGGTGGAGGATGAAGAAAAAGTCCGGGAATTTACAACCAGTGGCCTAAATAGGAGTGGTTATGTGGCCATTGGAGCTTCAGATGCTGAAGAGGCCGTGGATGTTTACAAAAGAGAGGATGGGAATTTCCATATGGTTCTCAGTGATATAGGATTACCCGGCAGGAGTGGTATTGACATGATTGATGATTTCTTGTGCTCCGATCCCAACCTTCGAGTACTCCTGATTAGCGGGTATACAGATCATGAATCACGTTGGCCAAAGATAAAGGAAAAAGGATTTCGATTTTTAGAAAAACCTTATACTTTGAATGATTTATTGCGCGTTGTTCAAGAAGTGGTGGAACCCGTTCTTATGGCATAGTTACTCTGAAATGATATCTAACCAATTCATCGGCCAGCGCCATATTTTCCCATCAGATGTTTGAACGACTATCCGTATCGAGTTACTTCGGATGGAGCGTATTACGGTGACGTTTTGGCCAAGGTATTTTCCTTGGGGATCGTGTATAACGATAAGTTGGGCCCCGGAATGGAGTTGCCTGAAATTGGAGAAAGGATCATGTTGAGGGAATTTTCTCAGTACATAAGTACGAGAAGATTGCTTCCTTCGTTTTTTGGGGAGTTTCTTTCCTTCGACACAAAATCCAAGGTCTCGAACGAGTCGAAGAGCCCAATGGTTAGCCGAGTGTTCTCCTTCTCGTGGGTGAAGTCCCAAGTGGAAACGTCGATAATGATGTAATTCATGAGCAAAAAGTGTTGCCAGATGGTCCTGAAACGTAGCATACCGGAATTCCCAACCGTAGCGATCTTTCTCTGTCCTGGGAAATAAATTTTTATTTCCATCGAGACGCATTCTAATGAGTTTGAATTTAGGGGGAAGATCCGGAGGTATTGCCCATTGAGAGGTAATCGACCATTTGCCCCGTGTAGTCATGAAGTTTGTTGGGGTCATCCAACCTCTAACGTAGGCTGTCCCCCGGTTCTCATGGCGTCCCCTTAGTAAGTAGAGTGACACGACTAGTTCTCGAGTATCCGTTTTGTTGGAAACGATTTGTAGAATGTTAAGAATGTCTCTATGATGCATGCCCGTTTGAAGCAAGTTATCGGGGTTGTAGAACAAGTACATTATCATGTTTATAAATCATTCTGGCTTACAATACCATACGTATGAAAAAGGGACCACATACGGTGGTCCCCTTGAAAGTGGGAAACTTCAAGGAGGTGCGGAAAGAGTTTCCCATTTATATATCTATATACGCCATCGATTGAAAAAAGTTTATACAAATCTATCAATTTGCTTTTCCAGTGTTTTTTTGCCATCTTTTCAGAATGAAGATTCCCACAAAATAGAGAATCGTGCCTAAGAGCATTCCAGATAGAGCATCGACAGCATGGTGGTACTGACAGTAGACCGTAGCGATGGTCATGCCGAAGACACAGGGGAAAAGGAAAATGCCAAGTTTCCAGTTGTATCTGAATGTACCCCAGAGGATCGTAAAGGCAGCGGCAACATGAGAGCTGGGAAAACAACCTCCACTAATAGCACCTCGTGCTTGGATGAATTGATTCAAACTTAAGAAAAAAGCACCTTCTGGTTTAAGAGTATGAAGATCCTTAAGGATAACCCATGGACCTTCAGCAGGGAAAAGCAGAAAAATCAGAAAGACGCTGAGGTAGGTAAAGAAAACGAGAAAAAGTAAGTCCAGTGTTTCCTCCTTTCTACCTCGGAGATAGAGGGAGAGTGTGGAAACCGGGATAAAAAGGTAGTAAGAGGCGTAGAAGAAATTCATTAATTCTGTAAGCCAGGGCGTGAAGATAGTCTCGATCCAGACAGTTGGATGTACACCGAATATTGCCTTGTCTAAGCCGACCACGAAGTCATTCGCCCAGTAGGGGAAGATCATGGTCACAAGACTGTTAAGTTCACTCCAGGCGAGAGCCAGACCCAACCCAAAATAGAAGGTCCGGAGAAAATGTATTATCTTCGGCTGTTTGCCCGTAGACCATCTCAAGAACTCCAATATCAGGATAGCGATTATGAGATGGCCGATGGGGTATACTCCCCAGCGGGGGATACCTCTGTGGAAAGGGATGACGAGAAAACCGAGGAGGAGCACATACCCCAGAATTGTATAATCCATGGGATGAAAAGGGATTTGGCCGTAACGCAATTTAAACCACTGGGTCCAACGATGTTCATTTTTTCTGTTTTCCAAAGGATCTCCTTGTCTTATAAAATTCTTTTCGAATACTCGCTTTTTTTCAATCCGGGATCCACAATCTTAATTGACCCCCATAATACAAAATTTTCACATTGGGATCAAGCTGTTTTTACGCACCCTTTGTATCACGGTTCGGCACATGTGTCCCTTAGGTCTACTCCGGATGGAGATGGTCTCGATTCGATGACACGCATGGATTTCCATTTTTTGGAGTTCAGGAGCATGCCCGGCCATAGAAAAAATCTTCGGAGCAATAGGATAGAGGGGCAGTATTGCCAGACCGGCGAAGAAGGCAAAGTATAATCCCTGCCAAAAGGAATAAATGGACTGTAGGCAAAGTGAATTTGAGAGTGGCAAAAAAAATGGTTAGTGGTATGTCATCCATGATTCTGCCATAATGATCTCATATATTTCAAATTATGCCGATATTGCATATAGTATGCCAATATGGCGCAAAGTGTTCTAGTCAATCTCCCCATACCCAACATATTGATAAAGAATGTTTTACGAGTCAATAACAATGTTTGGCATGAAGGTTGCAAAGATATTGAACAGAAACGATGAACGAAAGAAAGGAGAAACTTAAAATGACACTCGTAAGATGGAACCCAATGAGAAGTTTGATCTCGCTTCCCAATGAGATCGATCGATTTTTCGATGATTACGGCCTAAACTTAAGGGATTTTGACACAATATGGCGACCCCATGTTGATCTCTCGGAATCTGAAGATTTATACGAGGTTAAGGCCGAATTACCCGGAATGAAAAAAGAGGATATCAAGATCGAGGTTCACGACAATGTACTGACTCTGACCGGGGAGAAGAAACAGGAAGAAAAATCGGACAAGAAGAACTATCATCGGATCGAAAGTTCATATGGAAAGTTCGAGCGGTCCTTCCGGCTTCCCAAGGAGGTTAAGGCCGAAGGTATTAAAGCCAAGTACAAGAATGGTATCCTTACCATTGATATTCCGAAGGTTGAGGAGACGAAGCCAAAAGAAATCGCTGTTTCATAATCTACCGGCAGGTTTTAAGGGATGAAACGTGAAGAGTTCCTGGCCCATGGGGTCAGGAACTTTTTTATTTTCTAGGAATGTCGGATTAAGAATAACGTTCTCCAAAAATTTTCGTTCCAACACGGACAATATTAGCACCTTCTTCAATGGCGACTTTGTAAGAATTTGTCATACCCATGGAGAGGTATTTCATCTCAATGTTGGGGAGGGGGTGTGATTTGAACTCATTAAAACACTTCCGTGTCTCGATAAAATATGGACGGGCCTCCTCGGGTTCTCCTGTGAATGGGCCCATGGTCATTAATCCCATCATTTTTATATGCTGAAGGGAAGAACAATCTTGGATTAGGTTTTCGGCGTCTTCAGGGAAGACACCAAATTTTTGGGATTCCCGACCGCTGTTGATTTCAATGAGGATGTGCATGATTTTTTCAATCTGTGCGCATCGTTTATCGATTTCCTTTGCAAGTCTTAACGAATCGACTGTTTCGATCATATCGAAGATCTCGACAGCTTTTTTGACCTTATTCCGTTGGAGATGACCGATGAAGTGGAGTCGAGCCTTTCCTTTGATCGTCTCATTGATAGTCAATGCTTCCTGAATGTAATTTTCACCGATAATATTCACACCAGCGTCGATGGCCTCGAGAACCTCTTCAACGGAACGTGTTTTGGCAGCTGCTTCAAGTTCGACTCCTGATGGGAGTTCGGTCAAAAGTTTTTTTACGTTTTCTTCGATCATTTTTTTAATCCAAATTATTGTGTTGCTGGCTCCATCATACTGTATTGTTACTCTATCTAAAGGATTCAGTTCGATTGGATTAGAAAAATAAGGAGAGTTTTATTTATTATCAAGTCTTTTTTGAAAAGCTTGACATAATGCTGGGAATGGACTATATTTATGTGCCTGAATGATTCATCAAGGATGAATGAAAAGCTAAGAAGATAAGAGAAATGGACCTTAGGGAAAGGTTAAAACAATTCGAATCGGCTTCCCACCCTGTTGAGGGATATACCCCCCGACGGGATAATGCCGATATTGACCTGTATGTGGCGGGGGAGGAAGTCTCCAATGAATTCGGGCATTTTTTTCGTTCCATCACAGTATATCCGGAGAATTATAAGCATGGCAGTATTTCCCTTGCCCAACTCACAGAAATTGATCCTAATACTTTTGGCCTTGTCGGTAAGGATGATTCTTTGACTGGATTGGATTTGCGTAAAGCGGTTTTTATAGATACTGAAACCACTGGTTTGGTGGGGGGGGTGGGAACTGTTCCCTTTCTCGTAGGACTGGGCTATTTTTTCGATGATGGATTTCGGGTTGATCAGTTCTTCATGCGTGATTACGATGAGGAACGGGCGGTTCTACAAGGAATCAAAGAACGGCTGGAAAATTGTGAGGCCTTGGTCAGTTACAATGGCAAGGCATATGATCTAAACCTTTTGGCCTCACGGTTTACCCTATCTCGAATGGAAAATCCGGCCGTTAATCTTCCTCATCTGGATCTTCTATTCACTGCGAGAAGACTTTGGCGGAGAAGAATCTCCGATTGCAGTCTATCAAATATTGAACGCTGTGTTCTCGATTTCCATCGTATAGGAGATATACCCAGTTTTATGATTCCCGGGCTATATTTTGATTATCTTAGGTCACGAGCGGGCAAACTGATAAAACCTGTCTTTACCCATAACCAGTGGGATATTGTGACACTCGTCGCCTTAGCTGTGGTTACGGGTAAAATCTATCAGAATCCAATGGAGCATCTGGCTCATCCGCTGGACTTGCTCAGTATTGGGAAGGCTTTTCAACGATTGGGTCGATTGGAAGAGGCATCGAATACTTTTCGTGAAGCTTTAAATTATACTATGGAATCTGAAAATCGCGAGGAAGTTCTCCGGTTGCTGGGATTTAGTTTAAAGCGTGTCGGTCATTGGGAGGGAGCCGTGAAAGTGTGGGAACACATGATAGAGACTACGTCGCATCGGATATTGCCATATGAAGAATTGGCCAAATTTTATGAACACCAAACGAGTGATTTTAAACGAGCCATGGAGGTTGTCCATCGCGCGTTGGAATGGATTCGACTCATGGAGGAACTACATCCCGGATTAAACCTAAAAGGAGATCAAGAGAATCTGGATTACCGGCTGGCCCGGCTGAAGAGGAAGGTGGGGAGAAGGGGGTAGAGCAGTGATAAACAAAGGAATTCATACCGTGTCGATCTTAAATATAATAAATCCACTGCAACTCGCCCTGAACTTACTTAATTCAAAAATTCCTCTTGCTTTTTGCATGAGGAATTTTCACCTTTATGGTCGCGGTTAAACTATGAGATTTTAGTGCAGGTTTCTAAAAGAAAATTTGAACATATACAAATCGCACTGGAGCAAGACGTTCATTTTAAAAACAAGACTCCGGGTTTTGAAGCGTATCAATTCATACACTGTGCCCTTCCAGAAATGAACTTCGGAGATGTATGTACTGAAACGGAGTTCCTTGGAAAAAAACTCACCTTTCCTCTTATGATCACTGCTATTACTGGAGGGTATCCCGAGGCCGTAGAGATCAATCGGCAACTGGCTGTGGCCTGCCAGGAGAAGGGGATTGCTATGGGAGTGGGGAGTCAACGGCAAATCCTGGAAGATGATTCATATCTGGACAGTTATGGGATCGTTCGAAAGACAGCACCCGATTGTGTCATCATAGGAAATATAGGTGCAGAACAGGTCGCAGAGATCAAGGATCTTTCTGTGTACCAAAGAATGATTGATTTGATTGAAGCCGATGCTATGGCGGTTCATTTAAACCCACTTCAGGAATTACTTCAACCGGAGGGAAGGGCCAAGTTCAAAGGGGTCCTGGCAGGGATTGAACGATTGGTTGAGGGCGTGAAGGTACCGATCATTGTTAAAGAAATTGGTTGTGGTATTTCGGAAACTGTGGCAAAGGCCTTAGTCGATATCGGTATTGTTTACATCGATGTGGCTGGAGCAGGGGGGACTTCTTGGGCAGGGATAGAATCCTTCCGGGAAACAGAGAATCATATGGCACTCAAATTCTGGGACTGGGGGATTCCTACTGCCAAGTCTTTAGAGATGGTCTCAAGGATTCCAGGTGTTCGGATGATTGCGTCAGGGGGTATCGATAACGGGATCGTGATGGCGAAAGCTCTGGCCCTGGGCGCTGAACTGTGTGGTGGGGCAATGGTTTTTCTCAGGGTTCTCAGAGATAAAAAGGTGGAAGGCCTGATCTCACTGCTACGATTGTGGCAGAAGGAATTACAGGTGACCATGTTCTTAACCGGAAGTCGTAAAATACGGGACTTACGAGGAAAAGGTGTCATTGAGAAATGGGATTCAACGAACGGATTGATGAGATAAAGCATTTCGTCGAGCATGGCATTCAAACAATTTTTTTAGACAGAGAACCTCAGAGTCTCTACCGGCCCATGTTTCATCTGCTGGAAGGGGGGGGGAAATACATCCGACCCATGCTTCTCATGCTCTCCTGCCAGGCTGTTGGTGGGAGAATTGAAAATTGTCTTCATGCCGCTATGGCTGTGGAAATTCTTCACACTTTTACACTGGTTCATGATGATATCATGGACCATGACGATATTCGCAGGGGCAGGCCGACGGTTCATAAAATGTGGGACGAACCCACTGCTATTCTGGCCGGAGATGGACTCGTCACCATGGCCTATCAAACACTTCTAAAGACGAATCATTCAGAGTTGATGATGATCCTTCGAATATTTACCGATGGTCTTCTCATTTTATGTGAAGGACAAGCCTTGGATAAGGCCTTTGAGGCTCGGGAGAACGTGACGGTAGAAGAATATGAAAATATGATTGAAAAGAAAACGGCCAGACTCATCGAAGTGGCTTGCACGATCGGTGCTATACTGGGAGAGGCAGGACGAAAGGAGAAAGAATGTCTAATGCTGTTTGGTCGCTTATTGGGTAAAGCATTTCAAGTGCAGGATGATATTCTGGACATCCTATCGGAGGAGAGTATTTCGGGAAAACCCCTGGGTAGCGATATTGTCGAGAAAAAGAAAACCTATTTGACAATTCATTTTGCGAAGAATGCTTCAATTGAAGAAAAGAGATGTTATCGACGTTTTTCAGAAAAAGATATTCTGGAAAAAGAAGATATCTCCAAAATAAGGGAGCTATATAAACAGGCAGGCTCCTTTCAGATGGCTCAAAGATTTGTTGATGACCATATTGCCAGGACATTGGAGTGTCTCGATGGACTAAAAGATTTAAAAGGGAAGGAAGACCTGAAAAACCTGGCCCTTTTCATTCAAAATAGGACTCATTAAATTAGAAGTGGTTTTGTCCTTGATTTTCATGCATATTTTTAGTATTATAAACGAATTAATTTTGGAATTCTTATGGTTGAACATAAACTGATCATTCAGAACAGATACGGACTCCATGCTCGACCAGCCGCTCTTTTTGTCGAGATAGCTTCCAAATATGATGCAGATGTGACATTAATAAAGGATGGTGTAGAGGTGAATGGGAAGAGCATCATGGGTCTGCTCATATTGGCTGCCGAAAAAGGGAACGAGATCATTCTCAGATCAAATGGGAAAGATGAAGCCGATTTAATTCAAGCACTCGTAGCTCTATTAGAGGGAAAGTTTAACGAGGAATAGGGGAGAATATTCACAAGAAAACGATATCTCATCTCGTGATTTGTTAGAAAAAAATAAGTATCGAAATTTGTTACCATGTAATCATAACTTTTGTGTAAGAGACCCATAGAATAAAATTTGGAATGAGGAGATCATTTATGGCAATTCACCATTTTACTTCGGAATCGGTAACTGAAGGTCATCCTGATAAGATATGCGACCAGATCTCAGACGCAGTCCTTGATGCCGCATTTCAGGATGATCCATTCAGTAGAGTGGCATGCGAAACCTTTGTGACAACGGGAATGGTGCTGATTGGAGGAGAAATTACCACAGAAACCTATATCGATATTCACAAACTAGTGCGGGATGTCATTAAGGATATTGGTTACACAAATCCCCATTTTGGCTTTGACTATGAAGGGTGTGCAGTTCTCAATACAATTCATGAGCAATCTCCAGATATATCGATGGGCGTTGACCGACAAGGAGCAGGGGATCAGGGCATGATGTTTGGTTTTGCGTGCAAAGAGACGCCTGAGCTTATGCCTCTCCCCATTACATTAGCGCACAAATTAACAAAGCGTCTAGCCCAGGTGAGGAAAGACGGGATTATACCGTATATTCGACCCGATGGAAAGAGTCAAGTTACAGTACTTTATGATGGTCACAAACCACTCAAAGTGGACGCAGTTGTCATCGCAGCTCAACACGATCCGGAACCTTCCATTGAGCAAATCCAAAAGGATATCATCGATCATGTGATAAAACCGATCATCCCTCCCGAATTGTTTGATGAGAAAGAGATAAAATATTTCATTAATCAGACAGGGCGTTTCGTTCGGGGAGGCCCCCATGGGGATACAGGATTAACAGGAAGAAAGATCATCGTTGACACTTATGGGGGGTATTGTAGTCATGGTGGTGGTGCATTTTCAGGGAAGGATCCGACGAAAGTCGACCGCTCCGCTTCTTATGCAGCCCGATGGATAGCAAAAAATATTGTGGCTGCAGATTTGGCAGAACGATGTGAAGTACAGCTTGCCTATGCCATTGGGAAAGTAGAACCCGTTTCTGTTCTCGTGAACACAAATGGTTCTGGCAAACTGAGTGACGAAGAATTAGAAAAACGAGTTAGAAAAGTCTTTGATTTAACACCGACAGGGATGATCGAACGGTTGGAGCTGAGAAGACCCATCTTCAGGAAAACGGCCGCCTACGGACATTTTGGAAGGAGTGAACCCGAATTTACCTGGGAGAAGACAGACCGAGTGGACGAATTATTAAAAGATTAACAAAAGCTCGAAAAGGATATATGAATGAAATATGATATAAAAAATCTTGAGTTGGCTTCGGAGGGGAAAAGACGGATAGAATGGGCAGAGCAGGATATGCCTGTTTTGGGGTTGATCAAAGATCGATTCGAGAAAGAGAAACCATTTAAAGGATTACGACTATCCTGCTGCCTTCATGTTACAGCAGAAACTGCCAACCTGATTCGAACATTGAAGGCGGGAGAGGCCGAAGTCATTTTAGTTGCCTCGAATCCCTTATCCACTCAGGATGATGTTGCTGCCTCATTAGTTAAAGATTACGGAATTTCCGTATACGCCATCAGAGCCGAAGATAAAGAAACCTATTACAGTCACATACGTACAGCTATTGAACAAAGACCTCATATCACAATGGATGATGGAGCCGATCTGGTTTCGACAATCCATTTTGAATATTCCGAACAGGTCGATGAGATTTTCGGTAGTATGGAAGAAACAACTACGGGTGTGATTCGCTTGAGGGCGATGTCCAAAGATGGCTCTTTGAAAATACCTGTCGTTGCTGTAAACGACGCCAAAACAAAAAATCTTTTCGATAATCGGTATGGCACAGGACAGTCTACCGTGGATGGAATCATCCGAGCGACAGATATTTTACTGGCAGGGAAGAATGTCGTTGTAGCAGGTTACGGTTGGTGTGGACGAGGTTTTGCATGGCGGTGTAAGGGCATGGGATCCAATGTGATTGTTACAGAAGTCGATTCCATTAAGGGCATCGAAGCCTCTATGGATGGATTCAGAGTTATGCCTATGATGGAAGCCGCTAAGGCCGGTGATTTATTTTGCACTTTAACAGGTGACATCAATGTCATCCGCAGGGAACATTTCGAGGTTATGAAGGATGGTGCTATCGTGGCCAATTCTGGCCATTTCAACGTCGAGATAGATATCAAATCCTTAGAGGAAATGGCCAAAGAAAAAACGATTGGTGTGAGGAGGCATGTGGATGCATATACGCTTCCAGATGGTCGAAAGATATATTTATTAGCCGAAGGCCGGTTGATCAACCTGGCTGCTGCCGAAGGTCATCCAGCCAGTGTCATGGATATGAGTTTTTCTACTCAAGCTTTGATGGCCGAGTGGGTTGTCAAAAATGCGAAAACCTTAGAGAAAAAAGTATATCCTGTGCCTGAAGAGATCGAAGATTGGGTAGCACGACTGAAACTCGAATCGATGAATATCGAAATCGATGAATTGACCGAGGAGCAGAAGGAGTATCTTTCTTCCTGGGAGATAGGAACCTAACTTATAAATTGAATAATGAAAATTATTCCTTTAGCTGCAGAATCCATGGGTGTTCGATCCATGGCAACCTTTGTTGAAACTGAAGATTGTCGTGTGATCATTGATCCAGGTGCTATTGTTAGACCCTTCCGTTTTGGATTAACTCCCCATCCAATGGAAGAATGGTGTTTAAAAAAGCATCTGAGGCGCATCAAACTTTTCATACAATCGTCCAATATTATCATCATCACTCACTATCATACAGCACATTTTCTTCCTGAAGTTTTTGATCTATACCGTAACAAAATTCTACTTTTAAAAAATCCAAACCAAAAAATAAGTGTTAGCCAAAGAAATCGGGCTTTTGAGTTCTTAAGAGTCGTACAAGGACTTGCTCGTGAGGTCAGTTATATTGATGGTCGAACATTGAATTATGGCAATACTCAAATCAATTTTTCTCCGCCGGTTCCCCATGATAAACATGCGAGCAAAGGATTTGTCGTACAGGTCGCTTTTCATGAGATGGGAAAGACGTTTCTCTTCTCCTCGGATGTACAAGGTCCCTGCCTGGAGGAGCCGGTTGATTTTCTTCTCAACCAGAATCCTGAATTACTCTACTTAGATGGGCCGGTGACTCATCTCCAGGGAGATTCGAATATGAGAAAGGATTTGAGTCAAACCATGGATCGGATACAAAGAATTATCGAGGAATCAAAAGTGTTAAAAATCATCATTGATCATCATCTTTTAAGGGACCTCCAGTGGAATACGAAAATAAAACCCATCTTCAATTTTGCCCGCCAGAGGGGAATCCTGATACAAACCGCTGCAGAATTTCGAGGAGAAGAGAATAACTTGCTGGAAGCGAGACGAAAGCAGTTATATGAGGAAGATCCTCCATAAAAACAGATTTCAATTTGGATTCATACCTGGTTGACTATGATAAACCAATACAAACGACTTGATGTCTTTCGATGCAGTCAAGAGGCACATCGACGATTCGGGGGAAGGGTTTCCGTTTATCATGTATTGAAAGAAAAAAGTTGTTTTCCTCTGGGATGTCTGTATTTTGTTTGGCACTGTGTATTACTGGAGAAGGGAAATCGTTGTATTCAGGGTTATCGGTTTACAGGGAAGAACTGTAAAGGATGCACTTATTTTATTGAGGAGAAGGTTCATCTTCAACCGGAATTGTTATTACATGATGATGAATATGAGCGTTTTCAGGATCAATTGGAAGATTTTGAAACATGGCTGGGAGATATTCGTTTTAAAAGGTTGAATGTGGAAGGTCGTATCAATAGCGTTAAACCTTGGTTTGAGCAGGTTTTGTATCCGGGGCAAGTCCATACAAAGCTTAGAGGATATCTCACCGTTATTAAAAGAGGATTTATCGGTAACACTTTTTTTAAGGATACATTCTACATACGTATTTCAGAGGGTTTAATGAGAGCCTATTCTTTTGTGCCAAAAATGAAGTTAGAGTTGAATGGTGAGATCCGTGAGGATCGAGGACGAATCATTATCCATAGACCAAAACGCATTGAGGTTTTAAAACCGGGGTGGGGAAAGCCGTTAACTCGGGAACGTGCATTGGTGGATGTAAAAACAGCAACACTCTTAAATGATCAGCCAGATCAATGTCTTGCATGTCGTTGGGGTGCCTTAATTGATGTGATGGATCGGAGAAAAGAGGAGGATCGACGCTATCGGAAGCTCTATTGTTTAAAAAGTATTGCAGATCCTGAAGGGTGTTATGTGAAATACGATTGAGTATTAGATACAGAATTTCAGCATAATTGATTAGAGCACTTGTTCTACACTTCCATTTTTTTTCACTTTAAAAATTACAAGAGTTGAACTTTCAGGAACATAAAAAGAGATATCTCGATAAAGAACATCACCCTCTATGGTACTCCCCGGAATTTTAGGACAGAGGAGTAAGAGTTGATCTTCTCCGGTGTAGATGATCGAGGTCAATCCGTTTCTTGGCCCTGACAAGATAGGTTTCACACCTCTATCCAATAAAGAAGATAAGTCTTTCTCGTCTGGATTAAAAGCGATCGGAAATTCGCGGTGGATCCGTTTTCCTGATGTTGTGACCTGTGGGGCGCATCCTCCAAAGAGAACGGGAATACTATACTTTTGTATGATATTAATCACTTCCAGTACTCGTGGATTCAGAACCTCGGGATACGGAAATAGAATCGAATCGTATGTTTGACTCATTATTCGGACTCCTTCGGAAGAAGGTTTTCCCTTTTTCAGGAGTGTTGGGGAGATGACGTCTAACTGGATTCCTCCCATCGTCAGTCTCGAAATCAATTTGTTGACCGAGAGGACGATTTTTTCTGCTTTTTGGGAGCCAATAGACATGATGGTCTCTATCGGGTAAATGAGAGCTATGTTTGCTGTGGGGAATTGGAATCCTGTAATTCTTTTGATTTTATCGATTCTACGATTTAATTTTTCATAAAAATCTTGGTTCAGGTCTGTTGGATAATTTTTCCCTTTTGTATTTTTCCCTTCGTTCAGTTCGCCATTCACATCGAAGTTTGCCAGCCATTGAACCGAGAAGAGTCCCATTAAATCTGTCCAAAATAACAATTCTTTTTGTTCTCCGTTTATTTCCAAGACATTGAGAAAGGCTCTTCGAGTTTCCGAATAGATACCAAGGCTCTTTGTAATTACAAGGGTTGAGATGAACGAATCGATTCTTATTCCAGCGTTTTTTACCTTTTCCATATCAATAAAAGTCGAATTTGTTTGTTCCATGTTTTGCCATGGATCGATACTTCCCCGAACCAAATCGTTCACCTGATTACTTCCAAAGTGCCAAGTATGATGAATCCCTACGTCCAGTCCTTCAAAAAAACTGTGAATCATTTGATAGAAATCGCGCTGAGCATCAAATACAATATTTAAAAGGAGTTGGTAATAGTCATTCCGTATCTTGATATGGGATTTGTCATCTACGGGCAATATTAAACCATAGAGATGTTCCCTGAGATCATACTGATATTCAATCAAAAAAGTGTTGTAAATAGAAAGACTTACGGGAAAACGTCCTGTATCTACCACATAACCGACCTCGCCTTCGCCCCATGTAAACCCGTCCAGGTATGTACATGCGTCGAAAAGATCTTCTACAAATAGGAGTAACATATCGTTGCTCTCACGACCGGCAAAATCATAGAGGTTCGTGGTGAACTTTGGAAAGGCGATACAGTACCACTCCTCATTCGGAGGAATTTCAACCTCTCCAAACACCTCGGTATATCCTTCGGCAATATTGGTGAAAAAACGGCCTGCTGATGTGATATCACGAATAGAATCATTTATAATGGTACTATCTTCCATCTGAAAAAGAAATACTTTTTCTAACTCACAGGGTTCAAACTGGAGTGATACTTCACGAAATCTGTTTGAATACCGAACTCGCGGTATCTCGTATCGAAGGTCAAATCGATTATTTACAATTTTAACGATGTTAATATTTTTCCGACTGAGACCGTCCTCAGGTCTTCGAGCGACAATCAGGTTTTGAGTACGTTCGCCAGTTTTTGTGATAAAGGTTCTCGAAGCTTGCCGGGGATCTGCTTGAAACCAGAATGCGATATGTCTTTTTTTTGACCACTGGCTCGCTTGAGCGATGGCCCGAACGACCTTTCTATCAATGAACTCATATCGAGATGCGCCCAGGGTGGCTAGTACGCCGGAGAATCCTTTCGAATGAATTTTTATCAACTGCTCCCGTAGATTCTTAGGATCATCAATTTCTCGGTCTCCCCACTTCCACAGCAAAAATGCACCTTCAGGTCGTTTTTTCTGACTCACATGGGCTCCTATACTTTGATTTTAGCAACAGGTTTAAATTAATACTGTAATCTGTTTTTTACAAGATATATTTTCTATGTAACATCCGTATTCCTATTTTTTATTGGAAACGTGTCTCTCACATGGTACTGGGCGAGGATGATGATATGTCCATATAATATTATACGGAATGTATTTTGCTACATTACGGGTTAGAAAGAGGATAATATTTATGGGGCTATAAATTATGTCAGAGATGATGTTTAGGTCTTTGCATTTTAAACAATTTTTTAGTATATTTACTGATTATGTTAACATTGAAATGTCATACAATCAATTATTGTCCAGTCATACAATTATGTTATACTAGGCGATTTTTCCTTAAAAGTATTAACAAAGATTTTAAGGAGGTACAATAACAAATGAATATATTGGAAAAGATGTTATTTATTTGTATTATTAATTTCATTTTGTACGACACTGTTTATGCCTATATCGATCCAGGCTCATTTAGCGTTGTCTTTCAAGTCCTTATTGCCGGATTGGTATCAGTAGCGTTTTTAATTAAACGTTTTCGGAGTAGGATTATCCATTTTTTTAAGAGGAAAAAATCGAAAAGTGAGACCGATGATCAAATCGGGGTTAATTGAGCGCAATACTGGTTCGTTTCGGGATCCAAGTGGATTTTTATACATTAGAAATGGAGTTCTATATCGTCAAGTAAATACAGTTTACAAAGAAAATTATGACCAATTAATGAATTCCGGTCTATATGAGGCCTTGGTAGATGCTGACTTATTAATTTCGCATGAGGAGACAGGCCTTGATTATGCTGCATCAAACGATGTGTATAAAGTAATAAAACCGGAGAAAATTCCTTTTATATCATATCCCTACGAATGGTGCTTTAGCCAGCTTAAAGATGCCGCACTGACAACCCTTGCAATTCAAAAACATGCCTTAAAGTACAGGATGACTCTTAAAGATGCTAGTGCGTACAATATACAATTCAAAAATGGTAAACCAGTTTTTATTGATACGCTTTCATTCGAGCCGTACATTGAGGGACGACCATGGGTCGCCTACAGACAATTTTGCCAGCATTTTCTTTGTCCATTGGCCTTAATTTGCTACAAGGACGTAAGGTTGAGCCAGTTACTCAGAATTTTTATAGATGGCATTCCAGTGGACTTAACCAGCAGACTTCTCCCACCACGCACTAGTTTAGTACCTAGCCTATTGCTACAGATACATCTTCAATCAAAAAGCCAGCGGTATTATTTACATAAAAAACCCAAGATACGCAAGGCAAGGATGAGTTCCTTTGCTTTAAGGGCTTTGATAGACAGTTTAGAATCTGGAGTCCGGAAGCTGAAATGGTCTCCCAAATATAAAGTTTGGGCCGATTATTATAATGACATACATTATACCAAGGAAGCTTTCAAAGCCAAGAAACGACTTGTCGCAGATTTCTTGGATAGAATTAATCCAAAAGTTGTATGGGATTTAGGGGGAAATGTTGGGCTGTTCAGCCGTATTGCAAGTGATAGGGGAATATTTACAGTTTCCTTTGATAATGATATGACAGTCATAGAAGCCAATTATCTTGAATGCCAGAAACGAGGGGATAAAAACCTTCTCCCTTTGCTAGTTGATTTGACCAACCCCAGTCCTGCAATCGGGTGGGCAAATCAGGAAAGAGCATCACTGATTCAACGTGGTCAGAGCGACACAATTATGGCTCTGGCTTTGATTCACCATTTGGCTATCGCAAATAATGCACCATTTTCTCAATTGGCAAAATTTTTTAAAGGTCTTTGTAAAAATCTTATCATTGAGTTTGTGCCTAAAAAGGATCCAAAAGTACAACAACTTCTTTCTACCCGGGATGATATTTTCGAAAAATATAATAAAGAAGCTTTTGAAAAGGAATTTAGCAAGAATTTCAAAATTATTTCCTCCTCACTTATACAAGACTCTGATAGGGTTCTATACCTGATGGTTCAGCATTAAATCTGAAGAAAGGCATTTGGTAATGAGTAGTAATAAGAATTCTACAAAAAGGTTCGGGAAATCTAATGCCAAATCTGATATTGTGATATCATGGTTACCTTCATTAGTACTGTTCGTGATAATCCCGTTTGCAGTGTATTTGCCTAATCAAATTGAATATGAATATAAATTTGTTGTCATGTTTCCTTTTCTTCTTCTTGCAGTGTTCTCATTTATTCTAACTTCATTACTTTACTTTGTCAATGTTGTTTGGAGGATTAGGGCAGCCCAAGCTCTGTTTTTCATAGGGTTATTCATTTTATTGTCAGATATTTTCTCACCTCTTCAATGGGGATTACTTGATGGTGAGAATAAAATCATGGAATCCTACAGCCAAGCTTTAATTGAACTTTTACTGGCAACAGTATTGACATTTTGTGCTGTTAAGCTACCTGTAAACATCACAAGGGCATTTGGTGTGCCTCTTGTATTAGTCCTCTTTATCATTCAACCGATCACTATTTATCAAAACCTCGAAGAGGAAACAGTATGGTCAAATGATATTAAGACTAAATCCCATCCATCGCAAACAACTCAAGTTATGACGAACACCCCGGCCATGGGTAATGTATACCAGATAGTGTTTGATGCATACAGTAAGTTAACTTTTCTTGATGCTTTGAGAGACTTGAGTCTCTCGGACAGTTTCGATGGTTTTTCTTTTTTCAAGAATAATCTATCAAATTACAATGTCACAGATGCATCGGTTCCAAGTTATTTAACGGGGACTTTCTACAAAACCGGATCTTTTAAACAATGGCAGTTGCAGGGAAAAAAGTCCGGTCTCATTAGTAAATTGCATCATGCCGGTTATAATATTTGCATATATAGTCCTGATCGGAGTCGATTCTGGACTCACGATAATGCCTCCTATCTAAAAACGAATAAAGGACTAACTCGCAAATATTTCCGAGGCTATGAAACATTAGAGTTAGCACAGATCTGTTTGGTACGTGTGGCTCCGAGCAAATTACGATGGGAAGTTTTCAGGATGACGGATGGGGTATTTGGTGCGTTGCTTAGAGCATTTAATACTAAATTGGTAAACAAGGAGGCAGGATTAAATGGTTTGCGCAAAATAAAAAGGTACACTTTCTACAAAAGCCTTTCTGTCCCTCTTATGAGGGAATTTATAAGAGATGAAAGCAAAAGAGATGACCAGGGAGTATTTGTTTATTGTCATTTTATGTTTCCACACGGGCCCTATGTTTGGGATCGAAATGGTAATTATACGGGAAAGAGCAACTTTTATGAACAAACCCTATATGCTACAAAATTTATGATGGAATTTATAAACGAGTTGAAAAGGCTTGGCCGATATAAAAATTCTTTAATTATTTTTCAAAGTGATCATGGTTATCAAAAGATTGATTCAAATAATTTACCAGACCTTGAGGTTCCGAATGAGGTTATTGTTAAAATCAATTCTGTTACAAATTATTTTTCGCCTGAAGAATATTTGAAACGAATGCATTCATTGCTCCTGGTTAAACCTCCATGTGAATTCAAAAAATCTATGATTGTTTCAGATGTTCCGACTCAATTGGTCGACATACCTTCAACTATCTATGATTTGCTCGGTCTCGAAAACGATTCTCTAGAGGGTACTTCAATTTTTCGTTTGAAGAATTCTGGACAAAGAGAAATCCATATGTACGCTGGTATCTATGATAAAACAGAGAAAGGCAAGCCTTTGATTTTGGGTGATAACATTTTAGATACAAAACTTGGACATTTTTCCTATATAAATGGCAAAGGCTGGCGCATTTATCCGGACATTCAAGCATCATGTAAATAAGGACAGGTACTTTCCATACATAAAATCAAAGCTAGAAACTAAAAAACATGATCCTATATTGTCTCCTCCGTTTTAAGGAATATGGGGCTGGTTTCGAATATGGTCTTCTTATTAGGGAATTTATTTTCTAATTAGGGTCTCCTGAAAAAGTCTTTAACTATTTATAATAACATAGAATTAGAGCTTGCAATTGTCATTAAAAATGCATAGATTTATTGAGAAACAGCCAATAAACCTTGCAGGTGATATGG
>Ga0114922_10000952_pt1 | contig 27716 bp, 26 predicted proteins | sample AartaG_FD_100975 | JGI IMG/M metagenome (GOLD analysis project Ga0114922, IMG submission 100975) | Deep subsurface microbial communities from Aarhus Bay to uncover new lineages of life (NeLLi) - Aarhus_00045 metaG | ecosystem: Environmental > Aquatic > Marine > Oceanic > Sediment | place... | reverse complement strand
GCATCGTCACGCTTGAATCTGCGGGTTGGTGTGCCACTGCTCTTGACTCAAACTGACCGATTCTATCGGGCGAAACATTCGTAATTCTATTGAGCCGCGAGCTTTAGCTCGCGCGGAGCAGCAAACGAAGATCACGCCTCCACCCGCTTGAAACACCGCGCGAACTGAAGTTCGCGGCTCGCAACGGCGAGAATCGGTCAGTTTGGGTCTTGAGCAGTGCGATGCGTACACCCAAGGGGACGCTGCCCAAGAGCAGTGGCACACACCCGGGCGAGCCTATTCAAGGTTCGCCCAAACCCGCAAGACCAAGGGTGTCGACACACTAGTTGCCCTCGGCCTTGTGGCAGGGGCACGGCTTGCCGCCCTTGGCGTCCTTGAGGCTGTGAGGCTTCTCAGGAAGCTCCTGGCCCTCGGCCTTGTGGTGCGGGCACGGCTTGCCGCCCTCGGCCTCCTTCACGCTGCCCGGCTCCTCGCTGGGCTTCTGGCCCTCGGCCTTGTGGTGCGGGCATGGTTTCTCGCAGGGCTTGTCGCACGGCTTGCCGCCCTCAGCCTTCTGGTGGTGCGGGCACGGCTTGCCGCCCTCGGCCTTGGCGCAGGTGCACTGCTTGCCGCTCTGGATTGAGTCGCTCTGCTGGCTGCATCCCACCACAGCCACGACGAACGCCGCCGCCAGAGCCGCAACGCAAAAGCTCGAGAATCCGACGGATCTCTTGTTCATCAGCACATCTCCACAATGCGTTCTCATAAAACTCGACGAACCTCACAGTATAGTAACGGGCTTCGACAGATTCCAGCCCGCCGGGAACTTTGCGTCCGGCGTCGCGTTCAATCCCTTTCGCAGGGCCAGGACTCCCCGCGTGGCGAACAAGCGCATCCGCCAACGTTCGGCACGCGACCTTGAAACGGCTCGGGCCATTAGCTATCCTGATATGGGGGAGTGTTGCCCCGCCCGGGAAACGAACCGAAAACGGAGTAACAGGAGTAAAGGGCCACAGGATGCGTGGGATTCTGTGTATGGCATGCCTTTTTGGATCGCTGGCCATTGCCCAGGCGACGGCCTGGGGTCAGTTGCGGGTTGCCACCTGGAATGTGACCAACTATTCCAGCGGCCGGGTGGAGGAGTTTCAGACCGCGATCTACGACTCGTACGAGGGGCGGTCGATGGCCCCGGACGTCATCGTCGCCCAGGAGTTCCTGCACGACGCCTCCACGGTGACCAACTTCAAGAACATCCTGAACGGCGCCCCGGGCAGCCCGGGCGACTGGGCCGCCGTCCCGATCATCGACGGTCCCGATACGGACAACGCGTTCTTCTACCGCACCGGCAAAGTCATCTTCCTGGGCGTCACCACGGTTTCGGAGGGTGGGCCGCCACCGCAACACCCGCGGAACGTGGAGCGCTATGACATTCGTCCGGTGGGCTACAGCTCCGAGGGCGCGGTGTTGGCCTGCTACAGCTCGCACATGAAGGCCGGCAGCAGCGGCGACGACCAGGACCGCCGCCTGGTCGAGGCTGAGGCGATCCGAGACGACGCCGAGAACCTGCCCGCCGAATGGCATTTCCTGCTCGGGGCGGACCTGAACATCCAGACCTCGTCCCAGGCGGCCTACGGGGAGCTGCTGGGCTGGCAGCCCAACAACGACGGAAGATTCTTCGACCCCATCAACACGCCGGGCAACTGGAACAACGAGCCGGGCTACCGGTTCGTGCACACCCAGGACCCCATCGGGGCCGGAGGCATGGACGACCGCTACGACCAGATCCTGCTGTCGGAAAGCCTGGTGGACGGGGAGGGCTTCAACTACATCGGCAATCCGGCCGTGGCCTACAGCACCTCCGCCTGGAACGACCCCAACCACTCCTACCGGGCCTGGGGCAACGACGGGACCAGCTTCGACGATCACTTGACTGTCGACGGGAACACGATGGTCGGCCCGACCATCGCCCAAGCGCTGGTTGACTCCGCCCTGAGCGGGGGTCACCTCCCGGTGTTTCTCGATCTGGCCGTACCGCCGCAGATCGATTCCGACGACGTGCTGAGCTTCGGCCAGGTGAATCAAGGCGCCCAGGCCGACGAAGTGCTCACCGTCCTCAACGACGGTGACGTGGCCCTCTGGACTACGGACGGCATTGCCGACCTGGAATACACGCTTGAAGCCAGCCCAGGTTTCATGGCCCCGCCGGGCCCGTTCGTCGAGCCGCCCGGCGGGTCGGCCAACGAGCACCTTATCGAGATGGATACCTCCACCATGGGTGTCAAGAACGGCACGCTCACCATCTATTCGAACGCCCCGGACGAGCCGGTTCGCGTGGTTTCGCTTTCCGGAGAGGTCGTCCATGTGCCCGGTGACGTTAACAGCGACGGTGAGGTGGATATCGCGGACTATGCGGTGTTCGCCACCTGCCTGGCCGGTCCGGAGGTGTGCTCACCACCGGCCGGCGAGTGCTCCCAGGAACAGTTCGACCTGTTCGACGCGGACCTGGACCCCGACGGCGACGTGGACCTGGAAGACTTCGCCCGGTTCCAGTCCCTCTTCGGCGGCTCGTAGCCTTGGGGCGCCCTCGGTCCCGGCGAACGCTCTGGGCGGACCTTCCTCCAGCAGCCGGGACCCGCTACCTTAGTCCCAAAGCGCAAGGTGTTCACAATCCTGTAGCGGCCGACCTCAGAGTCGGCCGTGGAGACCCAGAACGGCCGACTCGGAGGTCGGCCGCTACGCACGAGACAGCGACGTTGCGCTGCAGGGTTAGTCCCTGGTCGTGTCCAACACGTAGACGCGCCGAATTCTCCCGGGGGCGGCCGATTCGATGTTGAGCGTGTATAGCAGCCCGTTGTCGGGGTCGGGGTGGATTTCGGTCACCTGGCCAATGGTCAAGGCAACCGGCAGGGCCGGATTGTCCGGCAGGGTCATGACCAGGTCGCTGACTTGAACTGCCGGGGAGTCGCCCTCGATATAGCGGTGATCAACCTCGACGATCTTCATTCGCCCGGCGCCGGCCCCTTCGAGCCAGAACTGGGCCGATTCGTCTTCGTCGGTCGGGACATCCGCCGAGGGGGTGGTGAAGCGCCCGTTGTCCCCGAATCTTCCGATGGTAACCGACATTCGGGAGGCCGGGTCGCTCAGCAGTCTGACCCGAGCGGTGTGGGTACCCAAATGCTCAATCCAGCCGACCAATATCTCCGCCGCCAGCACGGCCATGCCGTCCGTGACGCCGTCCCGGCTGCCCACGTCCAGCGCCGGCGAGCGCGTGGCCACCGCCGCGCCGCGGTGCACGCCGCGCAGCGTCCCGGCGTCGATCAGTCGCGATTCTCGCCAGGCCAGCAGGTCGTCGGCCACCACCCGGGCCGGGATCAGTACGCCGTGCGGCCCCAGCCCGCGACCGCGAATGGCCGCCAGCTCGCGGTTGGCCTGCTGCAGGGTGGCGATGCGGGCCCACTGCGACGCCACCGTGTTCCGCAACGCCTCCACCTCTTGCAGCAGTCGATCGTGCTCGCTCGCGGGAATCCGCCGCGGGGCGTCTCCCGCGTCGCCCAGCGCCTCACCGGTCCGGTCGGCTACTCGCGTGGTTGCGTCTTGCAGCGGAACGAAGACCTGCACTAGGTTCATCAGCCGCCCGGTGATCGACGCCGGCAACAGCAACCCGAGGATCGACCCGGCCAATAGCAGGCCCAGCAGCGTTCTTGCGGTGAATCGTCGTTTCGTTTGGTATCGCATTCAGGTAACTCGGTGACAGGTTGCGCCGGAGTTGCCGCCATTGTAATTCCCCGCACGGGTCCTGGCGACCCGGCGGCGCTCGCCCGCGTTGAGGAAACCGGATAGAATGCGCGAAATGGACACTTCATCCCAGACTAAGTCTGGTCTTCCCGAGCGTTACTCGCGGCAGGTGCTCTTCGACGGCATCGGCCCGGCGGGCCAGCGCCGGCTGATGGCTTCGCGGGTCACGCTGATCGGCTGCGGAGGCCTGGGCACCATGATCGCCGAGACGTTGGTCCGCGGCGGGGTGGGCTTGGTGCGGATCTGCGATCGGGACTTCGTGGAAACCAGCGATCTGCAACGCCAGACGCTCTTCGACGAGTCGGACGTGGCGGCCGGTCTGCCCAAGGCTGAGGCGGCTCGGATCAAGCTGCAAGGCATCAACTCACAGGTGGCTGTTGAGGCCGTGGTCGCGGATGTCAACCCCACCAACATTGAACGAGTCGCTGCAAAGTGCGACCTGCTGCTCGACGGGACGGACAACTTCGAGACCCGCTACCTGATCAACGACCTGGCCGTCAAGCGGTCGATCCCCTGGGTCTACGGGGCGGTGATCGGAGCCACGGGCTTGTGTCTGCCGATCGTGCCGGGCCGGACGCCGTGCCTGCGCTGCCTGTTCGAGACGGCCCCACCGCCGGAGGTCACCCCCACGTGCGACACTGTCGGCGTCCTGGCCCCGGCGGTGGCTGTGGTGGCCGCTTTGGAGTGCGTCGAGGCCTTCAAGATCCTCACCGGCAACCTCGAGGAGCTGAACCGCCGTCTGACCAGCATCGACGTCTGGAGCGGGCGGGTGGTCAACCTGAACATCGACGCCGCCGGCTCAGAGAACGACTGCATCTGTTGCAGGCAACGGCGCTTCGAGTACCTTGAGGGCGAGTCCTTCACCACGGCTACGCTGCTGTGCGGGCGCAACGCGGTCCAGATCAACCGCACCGGCGGCGGGAAGATCGATTTTGCGGCCATCGCCGCCAGGCTCAAACCGGTTTTTGCAGGGCAGGTTACGTACAATCGCTTTCTGCTAAAGGCGCATGCCGACGGGTGCGATTTGACGTTGTTCGCCGATGGTCGGGCGATAGTCAGAGGGACCGACGATGCGGACCGGGCCCGGGCAATCTACGCCAAGTACATCGGGACTTAAGGAGCGGGTTTCGCCGGGAGTGAGTGTGAGGGCCTCAGAAATGGACTCTGCCAGTAAAGCAGCCAAGCGCAGCGCCTGCGGTTCTGCAGAGATGGAGCCTCGCTCCGCCGCCAGGCCGGAATCTTGCCAGCCCGCCTCCGCCCGGATCTACCTGGACAACGCCAGCACCTCGTGGCCCAAGCCGCCGGCGGCAGTGGAGGCCATGACCCGCTACCTCCGCGAAGTCGGTGCCAGCCCGGGCCGGGCGGCATACCGGGCGGCGGTCGAGGCTGATCGCATCGTTGCCGATGTCCGGCGAAAGCGGACCGACCTGTTCGGCGGCAGCGATCCGCGGAGGATGATCTTCTGCCACAACTGCACCGACGCCCTGAACATGGCCATCAAGGGAACGCTGGGCGAGGGCGATCACGTCGTTACCACCATGCTGGAGCACAACAGCGTCTCCCGACCGTTGCAGGCCCTGGCCGACGCCCGTCTCATCGAGCTAACCCGCGTGCCGGTAAGCCCGGGCGGTTTCGTGGACCCGGACGATATCTCCAAGGCGATCCGCCCCAATACGCGATTGATCATCTGTACGCACGCCGACAACGTGCTGGGCAGGATGCAACCGTTGGAGGAAATAGGGCGGCTGGCCCGCCGACACGAGACGCTGTTCCTGGCGGACGCCGCCCAGACCGCTGGCGTGATGCCCATCTCGGTGGAGCGGATGAACATCGATCTGTTGGCCTTTCCCGGTCATAAGTCGCTGCTGGGGCCTACGGGCACAGGAGGGCTCTACGTGGGCGATCGCGCCTCGCTACGACCCTGGCGCGAGGGGGGGACCGGGGGCGATTCGGCCAGTCTGACCCAGCCGCACGAGTACCCGTTTCTGCTGGAGAGCGGCACTCTCAACACGGTGGGCATCGTCGGGCTAGGGGCCGCCCTGGAGACGCTGAATCCGGCCGACACCTTGGCTCACGAACGCAGGCTGCTGAGCCGGCTGCTTGACGGCATTGAGGAGAACCGGAAGGTGCACCCGGTGGGCGACCCGTCCCCGGACAAGCGGGTCGGCACGCTGTCTCTGGTTACTGATGGTCTGTCGCCCGAGGAGGCCGCCGACGTGCTCGACGAGTCGTTCGGGATCGCCGTCCGGGCTGGGCTGCACTGTGCTCCGTATACACACCGCGCGTTGGGTACGTTTCCGGAGGGGACCGTGCGCATTTCGCCCGGTCCGGTGACCACGCCTCGGGGGATCGACGTGCTTATCGAGGCCCTGGATCAAATCATGAGGTAAGGGTTGTTGGGCCGGGTCGCCCTTCTTCGCCGCGAGCCTCACTGAGAAAAAACCCGCCTGGTTGGCAGGCGGGTTTACGCGATTTTGCGTTGGAACAGAGCCGTCTGGCGACCGCCGGGGGAGCCGCTACTCCGGCCGGGCGCCTGGAGTAAACGGATAAACCGGTCGGTCGGCGCAGGTCCCCTGGACGCCGCCGCCGCCACCGCCGCCGCCGGGGTCGCCGAAGCCGTAGTACGGGATGGTGCAGGTGGGGTCCAGCTCGAAGTCGGGGACGTCGGCGAACAGCAGATCCATGTCGGTGGGTTCACAGAACCCGAAGATCGATCCGCAAGGGTTCACCGTGGTCAGGGCTGTCTCGCACGAGGGCAGCAGCCCGGAGATAAAGGTGCAACCGGTGAGCACGGCCAAGCCGGCCAGCACCCGGTGCTTCCTCCAATCCGATGCCCTTTTCATAGATACACTCCCATGTTTTCCGTTTGGCTACGGGCAGAGCACACCGCGGCTTCAGGGCGGGATACTGACGAATCGCCCCGGAGGCGCGATGGCGATTGCTATTCCTCGGATTCCTCCGTCGGGCAGTCGGCGAAGAACGGACCGCCGGTCTCCTCTGCGCCGACTCCGCCTTCGTCGCCGCCGCGGTCGGACCCGCCGACGTAGGCGCAGGGATCGATCAGCCCGCCGATGGCACCGCCGGTGCAATCGAAGATGAAGCACATGTCCATGGCTGAAACCGCTGAGTCGGCAGCTAACGAACCGCATCCCAGAGTGCCGCTGGCACACAAATACGCGCCACTGAGGAGGACGCCCATCGCGACCAGGATTCGAGAACCGCGTTTTCGCATAGCATCACTTTCCGCGAGGGCCACCGCTTGACCAGCACCCGGCAGACCCGCGTGTCTGCCGGAACCCCTAGCTCCGGCCGCTCCCGCGAGTATAGAGACGACCGCCGGAGCCTGCAAGGGCTGGAGGCAAGATTCTTTGACCCCCGCCCGGGCCGGTACACACCTCAACCGCCAACCCCCCGCATAGTTTATCGTCCGATTTCACCTGTCCGACAAGTCCCCCCCTCCCTTGCCGAGCCAAAACGCGATGCGATCCGCCCTGCCCGGCTCAATCACGCCGTTCTCGGTGATGATTCCGCGGACCAGTTCTGCCGGGGTCACGTCAAAGGCCGGACAGTAGCATGGTACGTTGTCCGGTGCAGTTGGCCTCCCGAACCCCTGACGGATTTCGTCCGGGCTTCGCTGCTCGATGGGAATCGACGCTCCATCGGGGATGGAGAGGTCGAAGGTCGAGCCGGGGGCAGCGACGTAGAAGGGGATCTGGTGGGCCCGGGCCAATACGGCCAGGGAATAAGTCCCGATCTTGTTGGCCACGTCGCCGTTGGCGGCGATGCGGTCGGCCCCGGTGATGACCAGGTCGATCTGGCCCTGCTTCATGAGCAGACCGGCCATGTTGTCGCAGATGACCGTCGTGTCGATGCCGGCGCGGTCAAGCTCCCAGGCGGTCAGCCGCGAGCCCTGCAGCAGCGGGCGGGTCTCATCCACGTAGACGCGAAAGGATCGGCCCTGCTCGTGTGCGGTGTACATAAGGGCCAGGGCGGTTCCGTACTCGGCCGCGGCCAGGGCACCGGCGTTGCAGTGCGTCAGGAGACCGGCTCCGTCGGCGATGAGATGCTGCCCGGCCTGACCGATCGCCCGACAGGCGGCTGCGTCTTCGTCGCGGATGGCGTTGGCTTCGGCCAGCAGGGCGGCTTTGAGGTGGTCGGTTGTTCCAGAGGTCCAATCGGCCTTGCGCTTCATACGTTCGAGCGCCCAGGACAGATTGACGGCAGTGGGGCGGGTGGTGGCCAGATCATCACACACTTGCGTGATCCGCCTCAGTAGCGCCTGGCGGTCAGAGCCTTCGAAATCGCGAATCCCCAGCACCACGCCCATGGCTCCCGCGATTCCGATCGCCGGGGCGCCACGGACGCGGAGCCTGGCGATCGCATCCTGGAGGGAATCGAGGTCGCGGCAGGTGGAGATTCTCAGCTCGCCGGGCAGGCAGGTCTGGTCGATCAGGGCCACGTGACCGTTGAGGTCGCCGACCCATTCGATGGTCTTCGGAAGCCTACTTGCGTCCATCGCCGAGTCGCTGTCGCAGGGCCTGGTTTTTCTGCTCGACGCTCTCGGCCAGGGCGTCCTTGAAACGAACGATGGCCTCATCCACTTTCGGGTCGTGACGGGCGATGATCTGGCCGGCCAGCAGGGCGGCATTGCGGGCGCCGGCCGATCCGATCCCCACCGTGGCCACCGCCACACCGGGCGGCATCTGCACCGTGCTCAACAGGGCATCGACCCCCTGCAGCGGCCCGCTGGCCAGGGGCACGCCGATGACCGGCAGGCAGGTGTTGGCCGCCACCGTCCCAGCCAGAGCAGCCGACAGACCCGCAGCCGCGATGATCACCTCGACCCCGTCCTGCTTGGCGGAGCGGGCGAACTCGCGGACCCGCTCCGGTGACCGGTGGGAGGACATGATCTCCACGGTGCAGGGAATCCCGAGCTCTTTGAGCTGTTTTACGCACAGTTCCATGATTGGCCAATCGGAATCACTGCCGATCAGCACGACGACTTGCGGCTTGGCCACGACTGGGCACCTCCGGATCTAGCCCTTCGGTCAGTAACGGCGCAGCACGCCGACCACCACGCCCTGGACCTGGACCTCGCCGGGGCTGACCTGGATCGGCTTGTACCTTTTGTTGGCCGGCTGCAGGCGGATGCGCCGGCCCTGGCGGTAGAGCTTCTTGAGGGTGGCCTCTCCGTTGGCCAGCAAGGCCACCACCGTCTCGCCGTCCCGAACCTGCTGGCGACGTTCGACGACCACGTAGTCCCCGTCGCGGATGTGCTCGTCGATCATGCTGTCGCCCTTGACCTGCAGGACGAAGGTATCGTGGCGAGAGTCGAAGACCGTCTCGAGATCGAGGGATTCGAGGTCCTCGACGGCCTCGATCGGGCCGCCGGCGGCGATGCGTCCAGCCAGGGGAATCAGGCTCGGGCGCCGGTCAGGAAACCGGGCAGAGTCCGTAACCTCCAAAGAGCGTGCCTTGTGCGGCAAGCGCCTGAGCAGCCCTTTTTCGATGAGGGCTTCGACGTGCTCGAACACGGTGACCTTGCTTACGCCGAGCTGGTCGGCGATCTCCTGCATGGTCGGAGAATAGCCATCCCTGCGTCGGCCGTCGCGGATCAAGGTCAGGATTTCGAGCTGTCTGGGGGTCAGGCGACGGCTTTCGTGTGCCTTGCTGATTCTGGCCATGGATTTGCTCCCAGTAGGGCCCAAGCCCGGCGGCGCCGAGGGCGACCACCGGCAGCTTGCCGAGCCGGCGGACGAGGCCGGCCGGCGACCAGTCGGGGGCGGCCTGCCCCGAGGCGGGTCCGAAGACTTCGTGAACCCGCAGGCGGAGGCGGCGCAGGGTCGGGCGGCGGACCTGGCCCCGGTCCCGGCCCGGGCGCCGGCCTCCCAAACCGTGCCCGCGTGGCGAGTCCGCCGCCGCCGGGCTGCGGGCGGTATCGGTCAGAACGGTCGGCCCCGGGAGCCACGCGGTCCGGTATTCACCCCCGGGACCGAAAACGCACAAAGGAAGCGAATGGGCTGCAACTCGGCTGCTCCACATCCGTCGGCACTCCCTGATCTCGCTGCGAGCCGGGTCATCGGACGCGATGCTCCCCAGGCCCGGGTTCGCAACATGTTAGGCACCCTTCTATATAGCCTAACATCGGCCAAACGTCAAACGAATCACCAGTTTTTTTTTGCGCCTCCGCCAAAGGCGGGTTTTGCCCGGTCGGGCTATTGTTGGGGACGTATGGCCGTGGAGGAATGCCGGCGGTTCGGGCGGGCGCCGGCCAGGCCGGTCAGATCTGTCCGGCTTACGCGAAGGCCCCGGCCACAACTCGTGAGTCGAGGTGCTGGCGGATCGTCTTGACCAGCTTCTTCCGATCGATGGGCTTGCTGGCGTAGTCGTCGCAGCCGGCGTTGATGCACTTCTCGCGGTCACCCGCCATGGCGTGGGCGGTCAGGGCAAGGATGAGGCCCGTGTAGCCCTTTTGCCGGAGCAGGCCAGTCGCCTCGTAGCCGTCCATGACCGGCATCTGCATGTCCATCAGGATCACGTCGAATCCCGGCGCGCCGGGATCGCCCGGCGCCAGGCCCGCCTCAGCGGCGAGCTTCCCGTTCTCCACTACGGTGACCTGGGCACCCGCCTTCCTCAACACGTGCCCGATGACCCGTGATGCGCGAAGAAGACGGGACGGGGCCAACGAGACCTCTCTACCGCATGACATCCGCAGCGCTGTAGGAATTCCTCGTCCGCCGCTGATCACGAGCCTGAAACACCGTTTCTGATTCTCGGACGAGCTCATGTAGCGGCCGACCTCCGAGTCGGCCGTCTTCTGCCGCTGGCGGCCGCCCAACAGCTCGAAGAGCGTCCGACTCGGAGGTCGGACGCCACATAGCCTATCGCGGCTGGTGACTTCGGTGGCCGAAGACCTGATCTCGCCGGCTGAAGATAAAAAGCACCGTGGTGGCTAACACGGTCGCGGCCAGGAGAAACAGGGCGGTGTCGAAGCCGAAGCGGTCGATCATCTCGCCGAGCACGATCAAGCCGGTCAACAGTCCCAGGTCGCCGGCTCCGAGGATGAGCGACGTGCCGGTGCCGCGGTATTCGGGCGGTAGCCGTTCCGCACTCAGATCGACCATCGAGGGGAAGACGAAGCAGTGTCCGGCCCCCATGAGCAGGGCGGGCAGGATGAGCTGCCACTCGGTGCGGATGCCGACCAGGCACAGGACACCGATGCCCTGGAGCAGCAGGCCGCCGACCAGGGTTCGCGACCGGCCCAGGCGTTCGGGCACCCGGCGGCAGACGATTCGGAGCAGGATCGCCGTCGGCCCATAGGTCAGGAAGAACATCTTGATGTTCATGAAGCCGCGGGCCTCGGCCAGGCGTTCGAGGAAGGTCAGTTGCCAACTGAGCACCATGCAGAAGGCTATGCCGACCAGCAGGATCGCCCCGGGCCAATGGGTCAGGATCACGCGGGTCCGGGACGGTCCCGGCTGGCTCGGCGCCGATGCGTCGGACGGCGGAGCCTCGGGTGGGCTACAGGCGGCGGGCAAGTCGATGAGCGTCATCACTATCCCCGCCAGCAGGCTACAGGCGGCGCTGGCCGAGAAGAAGATGCGGTAGGGGAGGATCGACTCGCCGGCACCCGAGAAGATCCAATCGCCCAGTGTGGGCCCGATGATCATTCCCAAAAAACCGCCCAGACCAATCGTGCCCAGGCTTTCCGCTTTTCGCCGCGACGGGGCGATCAGGGCGGCAAAGACGGCCACGGTGGTCATAACGCAGGCGAAGGCCATGTAAAAGAGCATCCGCAACACGATGATGAGCCACAGGCGGTCGGTAAACTGGATGGACCCCACGGCGACCGTGACCACCAGCGTCCCCACCAGCCACATCGGACGGCAGCCGAACCGGTCGATCGACCGACCGATATGCAGCCGGATGAGCAGCGTGCCGACCATACTGATGCCCAGCACCCAGCCCAACGTGTCCACGCCGTGGCCGAGGTATTCGATGTACTCCCCAAAGTGGAATTGCAGGGCAAAGCCGGTCATGAAGAGCGTGACCGCACCGAAGACCTGGAAGAACTGGCGGGTATAAAGTCGGTCGCCGTCGGTCCCCTCCACGGTGTTGGTCATGGCGCTTCCCGCTCGGGTCCGGGCGAGTCGCCGTCCTCATCGGGTCGGGCTTCGAGAAAGGCGATGTTCTGTCGCACTGCGACCGGCGAATAGCTGATTATGACCCAGCGATCGGTCACGGCCAAGGCGGGGCCGTACAGCCCGGCCTGGAGGTACCAGACGCCGTCGGAAGCGTGCTCGAGCCTCAAAGAGGTCCAGTCAGGCGACGGTCGACCCAGGTGATCCCGATACCGCCGCAGGAGTCGGTCCAGACAGGTCCGCACCGCCAGGGAAGATCCGTTGATCTCGATCAGGACCGTTCGCAGCAGCGGAAGATCCAGCGGGTGTGGGGGATAATCGTGGACCACGATCCGCGGCCCGAGCTGCATGAGCAGGTCGCGATCCACCGAGACGTTGGTCTCCGCCTCGACGCGGGCCCACATCTCCCGCAGGTTTCGCTGCGCCGAGGGGCTCCGTGAGGCCAGGTATGCGTCGCGTACCCGGAACACGAGTCGTCGTGGGCTGTAGCGGACCACGGCGTAGCGGCTGGCCTGCGGGGGAATCGGCGCCTCGACCCGCCCCGGGCGGACGGCGTCAGGGACGTGACAGATCGGGAGAAACCGGTCCCCATCGTGATTCTGTAAGACCGCGTAGGCTTGGACCGCTCGCCCGTCCGAGCCGCCGCCTACACCGACCGTCCACAGGCCGCGCTGCACCTCGCCTAGACCGAGGCCGGCAAGAACCTCCTCCGGCTTGCCGGCCATGATCGGCTGGAGGCGGTCCCGGATGCGGTCGAAACGTACGGCCCACTCGGCATAGGCATGGTCCCCGCGACAGCGCCGGTGGGCTGCAGCGAACCAGTCGTCACTGGTCAGAGCGGCTTGCCGGGCCCGGACAGTCGCCGCGATTCGCTCGAAGACCCCGCTTCCCAAAGCCAGCACGTAGCAGTCCTCAACCGCGCCCCACTCCATCTGAGCCCAGAGCGGCAGACGTTCGTCGATCAGGCGGTATGACGTCCGGCCTTCGCTGCGGATCGTCTCGCAACGGGCGATCTCGTTGTTGACGTAGGTGTTGAGCAGGTGTTGGACGCGGGCTTCCAGAGCTGCGTTGTCACCGCAAGTATGCACGATGACGCCGCCACGCAATTCAGCCAGCCGGTGCCCGCCGCCAGCCAACGGAGTGGCCGTCGCGTCGAGCACGCAGACGGCATACGGATGCCGAATCACGACCGGCAGTGAGCCGATCACGTCCATGGTCGCACGCACCTGGGAGTCGGCGTTCGAAGCCAGCCCGATTCGGCGGGCCTGATCCAACAGGAACGCAGCGGCATGCAGTGCGGCTGTGGCGCTGCTGCTGGCGCCGCCATCGATCGCCACCACGATCCAGGCGTCCGCCGGAACGGCGCCGACGAGCCCCGGTGGAATCGCGCCGGCGGTTGACAGGGTTGCCCCGACAACGAGAGTGGTCGCCCATCCCCACGGTGGGACGGCTGTGCGTCTGGCCATCGCGCGGGCTTCTAATCGATTGGCCAGCGAGCTGTCAAGGATGCAGAGCCCCCGGGGAAGAGACCCGTGGGAAAAGGGGCGAGGGCAATCGATTTGATGCGATCGGGACTGACATTCGGTGGAAGTGAAAAAACTCCGTTCACGTTGAACCGCAACATCCGGTATCCGCAAGACCGGCCCGCTTTGTTCCGAAAAAAAGATTGCGACCGCCTGGAGCAGCGGGCCGGAACGGAGTCATCTTCGGTGCGAGTGGAGTGTCCGACGTGTGGGGCCGGCCTGGACCTGGACGACCGGTCTGCCGGCGTCCTGGTTCGCTGCCAGACCTGCGGAAAGTCATTCGTGGCCCCTTCGGACCTGTCGGTCGTGGGTCAAAAGCACAGGCTGACCGTTTTCTCTGTCGCGGGACTGGTACTGCTCCACTTCACGAGCCTCGGGCTGTTCTCCGTGGTCTACCTCAACCTGATGCACGACAAGTTGCCGAAAATCCGCCGTGGAGATCCCTCGGGACTCACCGCGGTCGGCCTGAGCTTCGTGCCGCTGGTGAATCTCATCTGGTTCTTCTTCACCTTCCGCCGGCTGTGCGTGCGGATCAACGAGCAGCGTCGGTTCCGAGGGCTGCCCCAGACCGCTCCGCAGACCCTGGCCGTCATCGTCGCCACGTTGCTCCTGGTTGGATTCGCGGCTACCATCCTGCCCTTGACCGGCTGGGTCCTGCTGGGAACGACGCTGTCGGTGCTGATCCCCGTCTTCATTGCGGTCCTGCAGGCCTCGGTCAACGAACTGGTCGCCTACGATCAGGCCCGCCCAGGGCGGGCGGCGAAGGAGCCGCAGGAGGGTCATGCCCAACCACCGGCGGCAGAAAACTCTCTCCATCGCCATCGAGACCTCGGGGCGGATCGGGAGCCTGGCGCTTTCCAAGGGGCCGCGGGTGCTCGAGACCGCGGTCTTTAGCGCCCACCTCCGCCACGCCGTCGAACTCCTGCCAGCCATGGATCGGCTCTGCCGAGGCCAGGGTGTTGCTCCGCAGCGGATCGAGGAGGTCTACGTCTCAGCCGGTCCGGGGAGCTTCACGGGCCTGCGGATCGGGTTAACGGTGGCCCGGACGCTGGCTTGGTCCAATGGCGTCCGGGTGGTGCGTGTCCCCACGCTGGATGTTGTTGCCCAGAACGCTCTGGAGCTGCCTGATCCGCCGAAGGACCTGGTGGTGCTGCTCGACGCCAAGCGCGGGCGGGTCTATGCTGCGGCCTTTCGCCTGGAGGGCAACGCCTACCGGCGCCTGGCGGAGGCGGCAGAGTGGCAGCTCCAGGCGCTGGCTGCGACCCTGCCTCCCGGCTGTACCGCTCTGGGCGAGGGCATCGCCTACCACCGGGCAACGGTGGATCGGGCGGGTCTGATCTGCCTTGGCGAACGGGACGGGCTGAATCGGCCCCGGGCCGAGGTGGTGCACCGGCTGGGATTCGCCCGGGCTGCGGTCGGGCAGTTCGACGAGGTCGGCTCGCTGGTGCCGACCTACGTGCGCCGGCCCGAGGCAGAGGAGGTTTGGGAGCGTCGCCACGGCCAAGGGGCCGGCCGTTAGCGCCCGGATGCTGTGGTCAACGGGCGACGCTGAGGAGAAGGACAGAGGTGCCTTGTGGTCACCACGGGTCAGATCCTCCCATTCGGCCCCGGCACGATAGTCCTCGGTTGGCACGAGATTTGCTAACTGGGATGTCCGTGTACTGGCCGGATTGTACGTCGGAAAACCGAGTTGCCCGTTTGCCACGATATGATCATGGCCTGACGGAGAGGCTTACAGCAACGTATGGTACGGACGAGTCAAGAAGGAGAAAGACAGATGGCTAGCGCTGTAGACACCTTCATGGCCGGGGTGATCGCCAAGGACCCCGAGCAGAGGGAATTCCATCAAGCGGTTCACGAGGTCGTCGAGTCCTTGATGCCGGTACTCGACAAGCGCCCGGAATACCGCAAGGCCAAGATCCTGGAGCGGATCCTGGAGCCCGAGCGGATCATCATGTTCCGCGTGCCCTGGGTCGATGACCAGGGTGAGGTCCAGATCAACCGCGGGATGCGCGTCGAGTACAACAGCGCCATCGGCCCGTACAAGGGCGGTCTGCGGTTCCACCCCTCGGTCAACCTGGGCATCATCAAGTTCCTGGGTTTCGAGCAGGTTTTCAAGAATGCCCTGACCACGCTGCCGATGGGCGGCGGCAAGGGGGGGGCCGACTTCGACCCCAAGGGCAAGAGCGATCTGGAGGTCATGCGTTTCTGCCAGAGCTTCATGAGCGAGCTGTTCCGCCACATCGGGGCGGATATCGACATACCGGCCGGCGACATCGGCGTGGGGGGGCGGGAGATCGGCTTCCTGTACGGGCAATACAAGAAGCTGACCCGGAAGTTCGAGGGCGTGTTGACCGGCAAGGGTCTGAACTGGGGCGGCAGCCTGATCCGGCCCGAGGCCACCGGCTACGGACAGGTCTACTTCGCCGAGGAGATGCTCAAGACCCGCGGAGAGTCGCTCAAGGGCAAGAAGTGCGTGGTTTCCGGCTCGGGCAACGTAGCCCAGTACGCGACCGAGAAAGTCCTCGACCTGGGCGGCACCTGCCTGACCTTCTCGGATTCGACCGGGTTCATCATGGATGAGGAGGGCATTGGCCGCGAGAAGCTGGCCTTCGTGATGGAACTCAAGAACATCAAGCGCGGGCGGATCAAGGAGTACGTCGATAAGTACCCCAAGGCCACGTACCAGGTGATCGAGCCGGGGGCCAAGTGCAACCCGCTCTGGCAGGTCAAGTGCGACGTGGCCCTGCCCAGCGCCACCCAGAACGAGATCAACATCGAGGACGCCAACAACCTGGTCAAGAACGGCTGCTACTGCGTGTCCGAGGGGGCGAACATGCCCACCACGCCGGACGGCATCAACGTCTTTTTGGAGAGCAGGATTCTCTACGGGCCGGGCAAGGCCGCCAACGCCGGCGGTGTGGCCGTCTCCGGTCTGGAGATGTCCCAGAACTCCATGCGGATGAGCTGGACCCGCCGGGAGGTTGACCAGAAGCTGCAAACCATCATGCAGAGCATCCACCGGGCCTGCGTGGAGACGGCCGAGGCCTACGGCACGCCCGGCAACTACGTCAACGGGGCCAACATCGCCGGCTTCATAAAGGTGGCCGACACCATGCTCGATCAGGGCGTGGTCTGACCGGGGCCAGACACTCTTCGACGGATAATCGCCGGGGCGAGAGGGGCGACCGTCTCGCCCCGTTAGCTGCGCAGGGTAATAGCGAATGGCGCATCGTAGCGGCCGACCGCCGAGTCGGCCGTTTTTTCTTGCTGGGACGAGATTCCCATCTCGTCCCGGCCGTCCAAGGAATCCTGTCCTGCAGTGGAAGGGAAAGGATTCCCGAAACCGAAGGTGCGAGAAGGGATTCTCGCACCAGCAGGATCGTCTCGCTGAGCGCCGAGTTGCCTGCTAAGATGCGTCCTGGTCGGGGGGCCATAAGATGCCTACGGTGCGAGATCCGGAGCCTGGGCCCATGCCCGACAAGCTCCGCGACCAGGACGCGACCGAACTTTGGGGAAACTTCCTCGACGGGCTGGGTGCCGATTCGTTCACAGCATTTGATCGGCTGTACGCGGCCTTCCTTCCCATGGTGATTCGCTACTGCAGGTTCCGGCTGCGCGATGCGCACTTGGCCGAGGATATTGCGAACGCCGCCTTCGTCCGCCTGCTGGAGAACAGGCCGGTGCTCAAGTCGAGCTTCATTGGGCTGTTGCTCCGTACGGCACGCAACTTATGCGCCTCAGAGACTTCCAGGAAACCCCTGGGCCGGCCGATGCCAGCCGAACCTGCATCCCCGTCCGAGGCTGAGCCCGGCCATGAGCTGGAGCGTCAAGACGCGCACGCCGCGCTGGCTGATTGCCTCGATCGGCTTCCCGAACCAGATCGCACGCTTGTGGTCCTCCACCACGGGGAGGGCCTGACCTATCGCGAGATCAGCGACGTTCTGGGCCAACGGGTCGCCTTGTCGACGTTCACGCGGCGTCTGAAGCGGATCAAGGATCAGCTCCTGCGCTGCCTCAGAGAAAAAAGCATTTTTTGAGCAAAAATCGCCGCCGAAGCCTGTCCTCTCTACGGCGGGCGAGTAGCGGCCGACCTCTGAGTCGGCTGACGGACGCCACTGTTAGCTGAGAACTGATAGCTGACCGCTGAGAGCTTCTCCAATGACCGAAACGGACCTCGAACAGCTCATTGCAAACTGGTACCAGCGCCACGGGGTCGAGGACGAGAGGCGGCTGCCGGCAGCGACGGCTGATTGCCCGCCGCTGACCCGACTCTGGCGGCACGTGGCCGAGGGCCACCCCCTGGACGAGTACCAGGACCACGTGGGGCAGTGCGACCGATGCCGACGGCTGTGCGCGATCATCGAGCGAGAGCGAGAGGCCACCGCCGCTGCGGAACGGAAGCGGCCGCTGGTCCGGATCTACGCCGGGGGCGGCTTGCTGGCCGCCGCCGCGTCTATCGCACTGCTGGTGGTCAGTTGGCCGCAGCCATCCTTCGATGCTGAAGTGGCCGCGTTCATGTACCAGGCCTACGAGATCACCTCCCCGGTCCGTGGCGACGGCGAGGAGGCCCCGGCGGCCGAAGCACCGCAACAAACGGCCTGGGTCACGGCCGCCCTGGCCGACCCCGGTGTGCAAGACGCCCTGGCCACGCACGATTGGACTGAAGGACTGATTCTTCACGAGCTGCGCCAAGGCCGGCTCCGTATCGACCCCGATGGCCGCCTGGCCCTGGCCGACGGCGTAGGCGAAACCACCCCGGCCCGCCGGGATCGCGTGCTGCGCTTCATCCAGGAGGATCGCGCCGCGTGCGAGACCATCATCGACGCCCTGGTGCGCCACGTCCCCGGCGCGACACCCAAAGACCGTGCCCGCCTGGAGCGAGCCTTTAACCGCCGGCGGGCGAAACGTGTGTTCGGGACGGATTGAAGATGCGGCTGCTACACAGGACAAGATCGTGAACACCGGGAGACCGTCTCCCGAGAGTGCGTAACTCAGAACAGGCGGTTCTCCGTTTCAGGCTGAACCATGACAGAAGGAGAAACACAATGGCACGTTTCCTTTGGATGACGATTGTAGCTTGCTCCATTATCACAGTTCCTGCTTATGGGGAGATACGGGAGTATCTTCTAGGTGACATCGATGACTTCGTGCCTGGGGACCCTGAAGACGATGTCTATTTCGATCCTGATTGGCTGGCTGAAGTTACCAACGCCTATCCACTAACAGACGAGGTTGTGGATTTCGACCAGGTAGCTGGGGGAGGTGGAAAGATGATTCCTTTCAGTTTCGTCTTCGACATCGCGGGCGCCGAACAGATAACTGGTGCCTGGCTGGCTATTCACATAAAGGCAATTGGAGGTGTTCCACAGACTGATTTCATCCTGCTGGATCAACTGGAACCGGAGTATAACCTGACCGCTCTCGGCTGGGCGCCGCCTTTCGATCCATCAGTGTTGACAATCAACCTAAGCGATGTTTTGGGTGACGGTGAAGTCGACCTGCTTCCGTTGCTCGCGGATGGTCTGCTGAACTGCGTGGTTTTGGATGACTCAGCAATCGATTACGCAATGTTAACATTAAGCATAAGCCCCGACTGTAACACGAACGGCATTCCAGACGAATGCGATGTTGCCTGCGGAACCAGCGGCGGACCCTGCGACGTACCGGGCTGTGGGCAGAGTAGCGACTGTCAGCCCAACGGCATCCCTGACGAATGCGACATTCTTCCGCCAGCAACAAGTTGTTGCGAGGCGCATCCCGAGCCGGGGTGCGATTCGCCGACCATCGAGACCTGCGTGTGTCTGGTCGACCCGTATTGCTGCGATACCGAGTGGGATCGCGTTTGCGTCGATGAGGTCACGGCCGAAGGGTGCGGGCTGTGCGACAACGACTGCAACACCAACAGTATCCCTGATGATTGTGAGCCAGACTTCGACGGTGATGGTCTGATCGACGACTGTGATAGCGACATCGACGATGACGGGGTACTCAACGACGACGACGTATGCGACTACACGCCACTCGGAGCGGCGGTCGATGCGGAGGGCAGGCCACTCGGGGATCTTGACGAGGACTGTGACACGGACCTGGACGATTACGCCCTATTCCAACAGGGCTTCACCGGTCCCGGATCATAGCGCTTGTATTAAATCGGCCCCAGGTAGAGGAGTCGCCAAGGTGAAAGGGTGCGTGCCATCAGTACTTCTGTGCCTTTCGTTCTTGGGCATGAGCTCAATTGCCCGAGCTGAGGGCTACCCCGAAGCGACGCTTGACCAAGCGACGTGCGAGACAATCAGCTCGTTACGGATCGACCGTTACCAGGGTCTCGACGAAGGAGCCCTACAGGCCGAATACGAATGGTCGCTCGATATGGCCAGTCTCTGTCTTGCGGCCCAAGAGGCAATACGTGGGCGGCCCAAGCACTGGATATACGCAATTGAGTTTCAGCGACACGCGGGCCGTACGGCGCGATATCGAGGGTTCGCCCACCAGGCTATCGAGGACTATCGCACGGCCGTCGAGTATGTGTACGAGACAGCACATCTCAATCCAGACCTGACAATCGGCTGCTTTGGCTGGGAGACATGTATCCTCCGGGACATCGCCGACACGTACCTGATGATCGGCGCGCGTGAAGCAGCGGAGCAGCTATCCAAGTTCGCCCTTGAAAGGGAGCGCTTCGGAGCGAAGCGCCCGAAGCACCCGCAAGGTAATCCGGCCGATTGGGATCGGCTGGCCAAGATCGCTCAAGAGGAAAAGCGCTTCTCTGAGGCCGTCCGCCTGCAGCGGCAGGCGGTGACGGCCCAAGAGTTTCACATTGCCGCGTTCCTGGATAGCCAGATCGAGCTGGGCGACATTGGCCCGGGACAGTCGTGGTCGGACCTCGTTCGTCACCCGGCGGTCCAGGAGATTATCTTCGACCCCGCGTATGTTGGAGGCAGCTTCACGAACCAGTTGCGGCAGGTGTACTGGCAGCTAGGGCGTGCCTTGCGGCTCGACGGACGACTGAATGACGCGCAAACGGCGCTCGAGACCGCGGAGTTGACGCCATGGGAATGCGCATGGACATGGCGACCCCGGCTGGACCTCTACGTTGACCGCGAGTGGGCTTGGTTGGCGTCGGATCGAAATGAGCCTGAAGAAGCTCTGGGGCGCGCGCAAACGTGCCTGGACAAGTACGTGATGAACCACTTGGAGCGCGTGGAACTCCTCGATCTGGTGAGCCGGGCGATGGAGGGGCTTGGCGACCTGCAAGGCGCGTTCGACAAGCTCCAAGAAGCGATCACGATCGTCGAGAACCGGCGGGCCAACCTTATCCAGGATGAGAACAAGCAGCTCTTTGTGGCCAGTTACGCACCGCTGTACCGCCGGGCGCTGGCGCTGGTGATTCGGATCGATTGGGACGGCCCGGCCGACTCGGAGGTCGGCCGCTACGGGGCGGACGCGATCGAGGAGTCGTTCGAGTGGTCCGAGCGGGTCAAAGCTCGGGCCATGCTTGACTCGCTCAACCGCTACGGGCGCCGTATGGCAGTCGCGGTTGCATTGGGTGACCCGGAGGCGATGCGGCACGTTCGCGACTTGTCGGGGAGAATGGTGTCTATTGAAGGTCTCCGGCAATCGCCCTGGTGGCCTGAGGAGACGGCGTTGCTGGAGTATACCTACGGCCCGGGGAGCGAGATAGGAATCTCGCTCCAGCGGGGTGATGGTTCGCTCCAGCGGGGTGCTGGTGCGAGAATCCCTTCTCGCACCTTGCCCGTTTACCTATGGGTCGTCACGGCAAAGGGGGCGTCCTTCCAGCGGTTGGCGGCCAGCGCCCGCGAAGTGGACCAGAACTGCGCTGCCTTGACCGAGGCGCTGGGACGACACGACCGGCGCGACGAGTCCTGGGTCAAACCGGCGAGCTGGTTGTACGAGCGCACGATCGCCCCCGTCGCATCCGAGCTACGCGGCATCAAGCGGCTGATCGTTGTGGGAGACGGCAAGCTGTGCACGGTCCCGTTTGAGGTATTCGTGGCGGCTCGCGAGGCCTACCCCAACCGGTACGTCAAACACCGGCTGCTTATCGAGGATTATGCCATTGCCTACGCCCCGTCGGCCACCTTGTTGGACACCATCAGCCGCAGACCGCGCCCCGAGTCGTGGACCTGTTCACTCTGGGCCTTCGCCTCGACGCGGTTCAGGGGCGCCGACATGCCGCCGGAGGCCCAAGCGCAACCACCACGGGACCCCTATGAGGTCATTATGCGCTCCGCCCGGTCATTGTCGCTCGATGATCTGCTGCACGCGGACGACGAGGTCAAGCAGCTCGAACGTCTTTTCGGTTCGGCTCCGGTCAAGCTGTTCATCGACGAGCCGGACATGAAAACACAGCTCCTGAGTGCCAGTGAGGCTGGGACGCTGGGATCGACCCGTTTCCTTCATTTCGCCACGCACGCGGTCAACGATCCGGGGCGGCCATATCTCTCCGGCCTGTTTCTCTGCCCGCCCTATCCCGGAGGATCTGAGCGCAAGCCTGGAACGCAGGATGCCGACGCCAACGAGAGCGCCCAGGGCGAGGAGGCGGCTCCCCCACTCCCACGCAAACGTGTGACCACGATGCCAACCGAGAAGCCATGGGCGCGGAAAGTCCGCAGGCCCGAACTGTTGACCGTGGGGGAACTGGCCGGTTTGGACTTGCGGAGCGATCTGGTCGTGCTGAGCGCTTGCCATTCGCTGGGCCAAATGCCCATCGACGGGGACTGGCTCTACGGGCTTACCCGAGCATTCCTCATAGCGGGTAGCTCGGGAGTCGTATGCACCACCTCGGACATTCCGGATCAGGCCGCGTTGTCGATGGTACCCGCTTTGTATCACGCGCTGCTCAGCGACGAGGAGATGTCAGTCTCGGGTGTCGATGTGGCCCAAGCCCTTCAGCAGCTCAAAGTGGCCCGCTTGGCCTCACCCAGGCACGGTCACCCCTCGCTCTGGGCGTCTTGGGTCTACCACGGACGCCTGCCCGCCAATTGAGCCGACCTGCCCTGCCGGTCGGAACGACGTGGCCCGCCGGTTCCCACCCGGCAGCAGACAGCACGTGTCTGCGGCTGTGGCCGTAACCCTGACGCAAGACAGGCCGCCGGGGAGACGCGGTTCCTGCGCCACGTATGTCTGGACGAGCCGCTCGACGTGCGTCTGGACGGTCAGACCCGGCGGGGAGCAGTCCTCAAGCCCACCCAGTAGATCTTGCCCTACGGCCCACCGGTCGGTCCCGTGGGCCGTCGCCGCTGACGGAACCTACGCCTTCTCTTTCATGGGCTCTTGTGGGTCCGCGCAGAATCCCCGAAGATCGAGCCGGTGTCTGTGGTATTCGGCCAACCGTACGCCCCGGTGCTTTATGGCCCTGCCCGTAGTTGCCATTGTCGGCCGACCTAACGTCGGCAAGAGCGCTCTGCTCGCGTTCTTGACCCGGCGGCTGGTCAGCATCGTCGAGCCGACGGCCGGCGTCACCCGGGACCGGGTCAGCGCCATCTGCGCGATCAACGACGTCTACTTCGAGCTGGTGGACACCGGGGGATACGGGATCGAGGACTCCGATGACCTGACCGAGGACGTCGAACGGCAGGTCCGCCAGGCCGTCGACGGGGCCGACCTGATCCTGTTCATCTGCGATGTCCGCGACGGTCTGATGCCGCTGGACGAGCGGGTGGCCCGCCTGCTGCGCTCCCATTCCCATCGCACCATCCTGGTGGCCAACAAGGTGGATGAGCCGAGTCTGGCTCCGCAGGCGGCCGAGCTTAATCGCCTCGGTTACGGGGAACCGATCTGCGCCAGCGCCCGGCACTACCGGGGGCGCGCCGAGCTGGAGGAGGCCATCCTTGAGCACATCGGCGATCGCCCTGACCAGCAACCGCCCGATCCGGTCATGAAGCTGGTCATCGTCGGGCGCCGCAACACCGGCAAGAGCACCTTCATCAACGCCCTGGCCGGTGAAGAGCGGGTGATCGTCAGCGAGGTGCCGGGCACCACTCGCGACGCCATCGACGTGCGATTCGAGAGCGGCGGGCGCGTTTTTCTGGCCATCGACACCGCCGGCGTCCGCAAGAGGAGCAAGATCTCCAACGCCGTCGAGTTCTACGGATACGCCAGGGTCAATGAGTCGATCCGCCGGGCCGACGTGATGCTCTTGTTCATTGATTCGACCGAGCCGATCACGGAAGTAGACAAGAAACTGGCCCGGCTGGTGGTCGGCGAATGCAAACCCTGCGTGGTGGTGATCAACAAGTGGGACCTGGCCAAGGGGCGGGCCAGCTCCGAGGCCTACGGCGAGTATCTCAGCCAGGCGATGCGGCAACTGGACTATGCCCCGATCGTTTTCGTCTCCGCCAGGGACGGTCGCAACGTCGGCTCCGCGGTGGAGATGGCCTGGGTATTGTTCAAGCAGGGCAAGGTCCGCGTTTCCACCGGGCAGCTCAACGGCGCCCTGGCTGAGGTCATGCAACTGCGGGGCCCTTCGCCCAAACGCGGCCGCAAGGCGCTGAAGATCTACTATGCCACCCAGGTGGCCACGCTGCCGCCCACGCTGGTTCTGTTCACCAACGACCCCTCGCTGGTCAATGCCGATTACCAGCGCTTCCTGGTCAAGCAGCTTCGGGAGCGCTTGCCTTTCCAGGAGATCCCCATACGATTGGTCTTCAGAGCGCGACGAGGCCGTGCCAAGTCGCGCTGAGGGGCGGTTTCTGACCGGGGACCACGCCCGAGGTGGAAGCGAGATTTCGGGCATCGAGTTTCATTGCAAGCACTGTAACAAGCTGGTCCGTGCTCCTCGTGAGGCGGGCGGCAAGCGGGGGAAATGTCCCTACTGCAAGCAAAGCGTCTACATCCCAACTCCGCCGGATGAGCGGGAGGAGATTCCGCTCGCTCCGCTGGATCAGGAAGACGAACACCGGCGCAAGCGGCTCGAGGCCGAGTCGCTGAGCATTGAGAGGGCACTGCTGCGGGAGCGGCGGGAGCCACCGGAGACCGGACCTCGTGCCGGGAGCGGGGAGACAGCCATGCCTCCACCCCGAGGCGAAGGAAGTGAGGACGTCGAGGCCCTGGTCCTGAGCTTCGTCAAGGCGATGAGAGACTCAAAGCTCCGTGAGGCCGACGATATCTGCATCCGCCTCCGGACCGAGCCCGAGTCGGCCCGCGACCATGTTCAGCGCCTGTTGGTCGATGAAATCCCACCGGCTGGGCTCGAGACACTCCCTCCGGCACTGTTCAAGGGGTTCTTGAGAACGCTCCTCGACCGCCTGTAGACCCGGCGAGCACCGAGCATGCCTCTGGAGATCGAAGCTAAGTTGCAGGTGGACTCGCATGAGGCTGTGCGCCGCAGCCTCGGCGAACGCGGTGCCGTTGCCCTGGGACGTGTACTCGAGACCAACCGCATCCTCGACCGGGCCGACGGGAAACTGCGAGCCGCAGGAGCAGCCCTGCGGGTGCGCACAACCGAGCCGGTGAACGACGGCTCGGGCAGCACGACCCTGACTTTCAAAGGGCCGATTCAGCAGAGCGGCCTCAAGCGGCGCCAGGAGATCGAGGTCCAGGTCAGTGATGCCCGCTCGATCCTGGACCTGCTGGGTGCGTTGGGCTTTGTCGAGGTGATGGTCTATTGCAAGTGCCGCGAGAGCTACCGCCTGGAGCGCTGCCGCGTCGAACTGGACGAGGTTCCTCTGCTGGGTGATTTCGTCGAGATCGAGGGGCCTGACGAGCGGAGCATCGCAGGCGTCCGGGACCGCCTTGGCCTGGGCGACTTGGCGCACATCGCCGAGAGCTACATCGGTCTGCTCGTCGCCCACTGCGAACGGACCGGCCGCAACTGGCGCCGGATCGATTTCGAGAACGAGTGATCCGGCCAGACCTTTCCTTCGCCGGGCTAGCAATCCCGCCAAGCCTCAGGTCAATGGCCTTAGCAGTACTGGCAGAGTGGATTCCGGATGGTCGTATCCGGGCCGGCCCCACGCTGTCGCGGCATCGGCCAGAAATGCGCTTGACGGGGCGATTCGGCACAGCGACACTCGCCAAGGCAGTCGGGTCCTTTACCGAACGAGATGCTCGACGGCGACGAGTGCCGTATCGCGCCCGAGGCCGGCCACATGATCGTCGGGGAGGCTCATCGCCGCCGCCTCGGGGAACGGGCCGGATGAACGGCCGATCCTGGCCCCCAACGGCCGGACCCCTGCGTTGCTGGGCCGGATGGTGATGCTTGGCATTGCGGTCGGTCCGGCCGAGAACGCTGCGAACGATCCGCAGGCCGACAGTCTCCGCACCGCCGATGGATTATTAGGGGAACCTCTGCGATGGTCTGGCCGATCTATTGGGGCTGGCGCGCGAGGTGCGCCCTTGACCGCCGATTGATCAACTGCTGAAGATGTCGAGAGGCTGCAACCATGGCAACCGAGCAAACGCAGACCGGGCGGAAGATCCTCACGCGATTGCCTTTCGCCGGTCGCAAGCAAGGGGAACCCGATCAGTACCACGGCAAGCGGCTTTGGACGCGCTGGACCGCGACTACGCCTCTGGAGGTCACCAGCGACCCGTCAGAGACAGCAGCCCCTTGGCCCGCGACGATGCAGAACGTTTCGGGGACAGGGATCGCCTTCTGGTCAAAACGTGGGCTCGACGCAGGCGACGTCATCTACGTCCGCGAGTTAGCGCCCGAGGAGCCAAGGAGTTGGCTGTCAGCCCGTGTGATCCACTGCACCAGGGACGTTCGCGGGTTCTTGATCGGGGCGGAGTTCGACGGCCCACCATAGGGACCGGCGGGCCACCTTTTCGTTTGCCGCCCTGCTGGACGCCTCCCGCGGGCGGGGCGGCTGGGTGTGTAGCTCGCCCGTCCGGGGGGCCAATCGCGGCCCGCCCGGCAACCTCCACGACCGCTGCGTAAATCGCATCGGCCCCGGCCGTACTGGCCACGCCAGCCCCATCGCTGCACGACCCCCGTCGAAGGGCGAACACGGGTCTGTGAGACCGGGGAGCGTTGTTGCCGAAAGAACAATCCGCCTTTCCTGGGCACACTGCCACGGTCAACGGCTCGCACTGCGAAGCCCCGCTTCCCAAGGGTGTTCTGCGGGGTTGCGGGTTGACCGACCTGAATGTACAAATGCAGCAGGCACAGAGGGTTGTGACCCTGCGCCGGAGTGGCGGAATCGGCAGACGCGCGGGATTCAAAATACGTTTTCCTGTATAAAAACCCCGAAAACAGCCCAAAAACAACGGTTTGACACCCCCTAAAACGAGATAAAGCGCACATATGGGTTACAGGATTTCGTCCGGTCAGAACCCTAACGAAGCGCCACGTGTTGCGGCCGCGGGCACTCCCTGAACCCGGCCCCATAGCCGAGTGTGCCGATGGACTCTCGTGAGCGGCCAAGCCTGCTACTTCGAGCACTGTTGGGTGGTTGCGGCGCGGTCCACATCCACAATCAACGCTCTCGTCTTCGCCGTCGCATCGCGCCCGTGCTGCAATGGTGACGGTGATGCGCTTCTGTCGCAGCATAACGACAGAGGCCCGCCGAATGGCTCCTACTTCCGCCCTCTGGCGGGAGCAGCGCTGCGGGACTGCATGCCGGGCGGCCGGTAGGCATCGACATCACATACAGGCGGGCTATCCGTGTCCGTCGAGCATGCACCAAGGTTGCCACGCTCGATGCGCCGCCTCCGATTGCTGGTCCCTCAGTAGGTTTTGGCGTCGACGTGACGCGCAATGCGGGGATTGGTGTGGCCTGGATTATGCGGCGTTATTGGCCCTGAGGGCCTGGCGCACGGAGCGGAGGTCGCGGAGGCTGGACTTTGCGTGGGCCATGGCAACTTGACACGATCGATTGCAGCCGGCGATGATCCAGGCGCGCTGGGCGGTGAGCCTCCAGCCGGCGAGTTGAGGCAGGCGGCAGAAGTGGAGCGGGGGCAAGTAACCGAGCAACATGTACGCCTCGCAGATATCCCAACTCAGGTCCATCCCACCCGCCGCCAAGGCCAGGACGGTCCCAAGATCGCCGTACTCGTCCTTGATGTTGACCACTACGCAGCTGGTACTCTCGATGGCCGTCTGGGCCTGCTCAGCGCTCATCTGCAGATTCGGCAGCGGGTAGTAGTAGCTCATGACCGGGGCGTAATCGTCCGACTCGTACAGCCGCTCGCGGACGATCTCTCGCAGGTCCTCGAGGTAGTCGTCATCCTGACGGTCGAGGTGGTCGTAATCGTACCCTCGGTCATCGAGCCATTCCCGGCATTGTCTTGCATTCCACTGGTCCAGGTTCGG
>Ga0114922_10000951_pt1 | contig 27729 bp, 28 predicted proteins | sample AartaG_FD_100975 | JGI IMG/M metagenome (GOLD analysis project Ga0114922, IMG submission 100975) | Deep subsurface microbial communities from Aarhus Bay to uncover new lineages of life (NeLLi) - Aarhus_00045 metaG | ecosystem: Environmental > Aquatic > Marine > Oceanic > Sediment | place... | reverse complement strand
TTCACCTATCGCTTTCGCTGCTTCCGTGTTACTTCCGCCAGAGATTTTATCACGAAGGTCAGGAGAAAGTGTTGATGCTGATACCAGTGTAAGTCCATTTTCATCATCTATTATCTGAGCATAAATATGCTTTATACTTTTAAAGACACACAGCCTCGGACGTTCAGGTGTACCAGATACTTTTTTTCTAACTCGCCTATGCCTTTTGAGACGAGCAGACCTTTTATCAAGCTTTGGACTCAATTTCCAACTCCATTATCAGTAGATATTCAACGTCAAAAATTAACCGGCAGCAACCTTGCCAGCCTTTCGCCTTATATGCTCTCCCAGGTACTTTATTCCTTTGCCTTTGTAGGGTTCCGGTTTCTGGAAATCTCTTATATTAGCAGCTACCTGCCCTACCAGTTGCCTATCAATCCCACTAACAGTGAGCGGGATCTCGGGCTGGTTTTGTACTGTTTCCGCTCGTTCGATGTTTATGTCTATTCCCTGAGGCACTTTGTATACTATAGGATGAGAGTAATTCAGTTGCAGTGTCAAAGTACCGTTTTCGAACTGAGCTTTATAACCCAGACCCGCGATACGGAGTGCTTTAGCAAACCCTTCCGTAACGCCCTTTACCATGTTCGCTATCAGAGCCCGGGTTAGACCATGCAAAGCTCGAGTTTGCTTATCTTCCGAAGGACGCGTTACTACGATCTTGCCATCCTCTTCAGCAATGTCTATCACGTCGGGAACCTCCTGAGACAGCTTCCCCCTCGGGCCCTCCACCGTCACTCTGCTATTCTCGATTGATATCTTCACTCGATCTGGCAAGTCTATAGGCCTATTTCCTACTCTGGACATCTTGAACACCTCATATTCAATACTCGACGCTTGATACTTGATACTCGACATCTAGCATCCAGCAAATCACCAGACGTAGCAGAGCACCTCTCCACCAACGTTTTCACGTCTGCATTGCGCCGCGGTCATAACGCCGCGAGGGGTGGAAAGAATAGCAATTCCAAGTCCGTTAAGTACCTTGGGCAGATCCGACTTACCCACATAGCGCCTGCGCCCTGGTTTACTGATACGTCTTATATTTGATATGACTCTCTCTCTATCTTTGCTGTATTTAAGAGATACAAGCAATATTCCCTGTCTCCGGTCCTCCAGATACCTGTAATTCTTGATATAGCCCTCTTCCTGCAGGATTCGGGCTATTTCTTCCTTCAGACGGGATGCAGGGATCTCTACCTTATCATGGCGAGCTATGTTGGCATTTCTTATTCTGGTCAACATGTCCGCTATTGGATCGGTCATCGACATTTCCTTACGCTCCCACGTAGAGGCAGGCATACAACCTGCCTATACACTTCTCATATAAACAAAGCCAAAAGAGAACTCAGGAATGAAACTCCAGGCTCTATCACCAACTGGCCTTCTTCACGCCTGGTATCCTACCGGCTCGGGCCAACAGCCTAAAGCATATCCTACACATGTCGAACTTCCGAATGTAGGCCCGAGGACGCCCACACAGTGGGCATCTATTGTATTTTCTCACTTTGAACTTTGGTTCCCTCTCAGCTTTTACTCTTATAGCCTTCGTAGCCATTAGCTTACGGCCCCTTCGTCAATTTGCCCTGAATGGCATCCCCATAAGTCTCAGAAGCTCCCTGGATTCTTCATCTGTATTCGCCGAGGTAACGATGGTAACATTCATACCTCGAATCTCGCTAATCTTATCATACTCTATCTCTGGAAAGATAACCTGTTCCTCCAATCCCAGAGAATAATTCCCATGTCCATCAAAAGAGCCGCTGGACACACCACGGAAATCCCTGATCCTTGGAAACGCAACGTTCACCAGTCGGTTATAAAACTCGTACATCCTATCGCGATGCAAAGTAACTCTACACCCTGTAGCCATACCTGTTCTCACTTTAAAGGCAGCAACAGATTTCTTCGCCCGGGTGACAGTAGCACGTTGCCCGGTTATCAGCGTTAATTCAGCCACGGCGTTGTCCAGAAGCTTAGGATTCTGAATCGCTGCACCTACTCCCATGCTCACACAGATCTTCTCCAGTTTGGGAACCTCCATTAAGTTCTCATACTTGAACCTCTGCATCAGTGCGGGAGCCACTTCATTTTTGTAAAACTCAGAATACGTACTCATAATTCCCTCTACTCAGAAAACATGCCTGGGAGCGCAGGCATCCCTGCCTGCATGTTTTCATCTACTGCGGCCAGGATGGCCGCGCTCCCGGGTACATTTTCATCATCGTGTGTGAGCTTCGCTCATGATAACTACTCTGAAAACACACCTGGGAGCGCAGGCATCCCTGCCTGCATGTTTTCATCTACTGCGGCCGGGATGGCCGCGCTCCCGGGTACATTTTCATCATTGCGTATGAGCTTATGCTCATGATATCTTCCTACCTGTCACAATAGTAACGGAAACGCTCCGTTTGAGGACTGGACAATAGCCAGAGTTACTGATTTTCAACGACCTCTTGACACTTCCTGCACACTCTCACTCTGAAGCCTGTTTCCAGTTTCTTCCGATAGGTCCGAGCCTGGCGGTTGCACCTTGGGCAGATCAACATCACGTTCGAGGCATGTATTGACACTTCTCGTTCTACAATTCCGCCTTGTTGTCTTTGATCCCGTCGGCGGCTATGGTGCTTCATAAGATTAACACGCTCAACCAGAATCCTGTTGGTCACAGGAAACACAGCTAGTACTCTACCTATTTTGCCTCTATCCTTGCCCGAGAGTACCACCACACGGTCTTCCCTTTTTATATGCATCTTTCTTATGCCCAACTTATGCCTCCCTCTAGTAAGCTCATAAGAACTATATCACCTCAGGTGCCAGGGAGATGATCTTAGCAAACCTTCTTCGCAATTCCCTTGCCACAGGGCCAAAGATGCGAGTTCCGCGTGGCTGATTCTGGTTATCTATAATAACAGCAGCATTCTTATCAAATTTTATGTAAGAGCCATCCGGACGCCCGAGTTCCTTCGCTGTACGAACGATAACTGCCCGTACAACCTCACCTTTCTTTACAGCACCTCTTGGATTTGCCTCCTTGACCGACGCAACGATAACGTCACCAACTCCTGCATACCGTCTGCGAGAGCCGCCTAGCACCTTTATGCACTGGATTTTCCTGGCTCCCGAATTATCGGCAACATTTAGCATAGTTTCGACCCGGATCACCGATCTTACCTCCTATAGCAGGTTTAATAGGTCAATAGGTTCATAAACCTACTTTGATCTTTCCACTATTTCCGCCACTTTCCATCTCTTGCGCTTGCTCAACGGACGCGTCTCTACAACCACTACTTTATCTCCGATCTGACACTCGTTATTCTCGTCGTGAGCAAGAAGTTTTTTGCTCCGCTTCACAACCCGATGATACAGAGGGTGCTCAATAAGCCGTTCCATAAGGACAGTGGCAGTCTTGTCCATTTTATTACTGATTACCGTTCCCATACGGATTTTGCGATTTTCTGGATCACTCATACTACTCCTCAGCAGGAGCAACTACTTCTTCAGTCGGTGTATGGTTGCCCTGCATCTCCCTTTCTCGAATAATCGTTTTAATTCGGGCTACCTCTCGCTTTACTTCTCTTATTCTCCGATTGTTCTGCAATTGTCCCGATATTAGTTGAAACTTCAGTCTAAAAAGGTCATCCGCCGAATCATTGAGTCTCTGCACCAATTCCTCGGAGGAAAGTCGTCTCATCTCAGCAGCTCTCATACCTACCTACCACTTTCTCTAGCCATGAACCTGCACTTTATAGGCAACTTGTGAGAAGCAAGACGCATCGCTTCACGAGCTTCATCTTCCGGTACTCCCGAAAGTTCATATAAAACCCTTCCAGGCCTGATAACGGCTACCCATTTACTGGGAGTACCTTTGCCCTTCCCCATCCTGCTCTCAGTCGGCTTGGTTGTAACTGGTTTACTTGGAAAGACGTTTATCCAGACCTTTCCGCCTCTCTTCAAATACCTGGTTAAAGCAACACGCCCAGCCTCAATCTGCCTGTTGGTGAGCCATGCTGGCTCCAAAGCCTGCAGACCATATTCACCAAAGGTTAGATTACTACCTCTATAGGCTTTTCCTCTCATACGACCGCGTTGCTCCTTGCGGTATTTAACTCTTTTTGGCATTAACATTCGCTAATCTCCCAAACAGTTACCATTCATTTGACACACAAAGGGCATATCAACAACCAAACTGGGAATATTTCAGTGCTTAACGACCGCGCGAGCGAGAAGGTCTTCTCTGTCCACGTCTTTGGTCAGATCTCTGGCCAGTTGCTCTTCGTTCAGGTCGAATAGCTCCTATCTCATCGGCAGCAAGCTTCTCTCCCTTAAATATCCATACCTTCACGCCGATCTTCCCGGCAACCGTCATAGATTCAGCGAATCCATAATCAATATCGGCTCTAAGGGTATGCAGTGGAATTCTTCCTTCCTTCTCTTGCTCCTTACGAGCCATTTCAGCTCCCCCAATTCTACCTGAACATTGAATCTTGATACCTTCAGCGCCAGCGCGCATAGCTGAAGCAACTGCCTTCTTCATGGCTTTCCTGAAGTGTATTCTCTTCTCTAATTGAAGGGCTATACTTTCACCAACCAGTTGGGCATCGATCTCAGGTCGAACTATTTCCTCAATATTAATTCGCACTTCATGTCCTATAAAATCTTCAAGATCGCTCTTTAATTTATCTACTTCTCCGCCTCTTCTGCCGATAACAATGCCCGGTCTGGCTGTGTGGATATAAATCACTCTCTTATCGGCATATCTTTCTATTTCCACCTTTGATATACCGGCTCGCATGAGTCTATCCTTCACGAAGTTCTGGATTTTGAGATCCTCATGTAAGTACTGAGAATATTCTTTCTCCGCAAACCACTTCGAATCCCACTCAGTTATAATTCCAAGTCGGAAACCCTTTGGATGTGTCTTTTGTCCCAAATGCAACTTCCTTTCGCTAGAAGATTATAAAACAGCATAGCGCCTCTCATTATACAAACCTAAAATCTTTGCCCTCTATCCCTCCTCCGCAGTATCATCAAGGATAACGGTAATATGACATCGCCTTCCACGTACCCTGGACATATGCAAACGACCTTTAAATCGAACCCAATAGCGTATTGGGCCGTTATCCACAAAAATCGTCTTCACATACAGATTATCCACATTAATATCTGGGTTCTGCGTAGCATTTGCAAGAGCTGATCTCATAACCTTCTCTATATGCAGCGCTCCGGCTTTGTCAGTAAACCTCAGAATTTCTAAAGCGTTCTCCACGTGCTCGTTTCGCACCAGATCAGCTACGAGTCTCACTTTCCTGGGGGCGGTTGGAACATATCTCGCAACAGCTCTCGCCTCCATACTATAAGCCTCCTTTACTATTGGTCTATTAGTCAATTGGTCAATCAATCCATAGGCTCATAAGCCAATTGACTAAGTATTATCTTCCTGCCCTACCACCATGAGACCGGAAAATTCTCGTAGGAGCAAACTCTCCTAATTTATGGCCCACCATATTCTCAGAGATATATACAGGGAAGAACCGCTTCCCATTATGCACAGCCAAAGTATGGCCCACCAATTCCGGCGTTATGGTTGATCTGCGAGACCAGGTTCTTATAACTCGCTTCTCACCTGATCTATTCATGGCCTGGATCTTCGCCAGCAACTTCGTATCAATATAAGGGCCTTTTTTCAACGACCTAGCCATAATCATTCCTCCAGCTACGATTGCTGATTTCGCTTAACCACAATATATTTATTGGAAGCTTTCTTCACCTTCCGCGTTTTATACCCTTTTGTAGGTTTGCCCCAGGGAGTAGATGGGTGCCTTCCACCTGAACTCTTACCTTCGCCGCCACCATGTGGATGGTCTATGGGATTCATAGCAACTCCGCGCACTTTCGGTCTGCGGCCAAGCCATCTGGATCTCCCTGCTTTACCTATAGATATACCCTCGTGCTCCACATTCCCTAATTGCCCGATGGTAGCCATACAATCAACGTGGATAAGTCTGATCTCTCCCGAAGGAAGTCTGACACGAGCGAAATTACCCTCTCTAGCAATCATAACAGCCGCGCCACCAGCGCTCCTGACTATTTGTGCTCCTTTGCCAGGAGAAAATTCAATATTGTGTATAGAAATACCCAGCGGAATTCGAGAAAGCGGCAGCGCGTTTCCAGATTTCACTTCCGCGTCCGGACCAGAGGACACAGTTTCACCAACCTTTATACCAAGCGGCGCGAGGATATATCTCTTCTCTCCATCAGCATAATGCAAAAGAGCGATACGGGCAGTTCTGTTTGGGTCATATTCAATAGAAGCCACCCTCGCCGGAACACCATGCTTATCACGATTGAAATCTATCTTGCGATAACGCCTTTTATGTCCGCCGCCCCTGTGTCTTGCAGTCATCCGTCCTCGAGAGTTCCGGCCACCGCTTTTCTTCAGGGGTTTCAGAAGCGACTTCTCTGGCTTAGTAGACGTTAGTTCCGAAAAATCGGCGCCCGTCATAAAGCGCCTTCCAGGTGTCGTGGGGGAATATATTTTCATTATATCTTGCTCCTGGCCTCCTTACAAAGTCTCATAAATCTCAATAGTATCTCCGGGCCTCAAAGTAATAACGGCCTTCTTCCAGTCAGGCGTTTTTCCCCTTTTATTGTATCTAAAGCGTCTGGGTTTACCACGCACGTTAATGGTGTTCACCCCAACAACCTGAACTTCCGGGAAGATGGCCTCAATAGCTCTCTTGATCTCGATCTTATTAGCCCGCTTATGCACCCGGAACGTGTACTTGCTCTTATCTTCACGAAGTATAGTACTCTTCTCTGTAATCAACGGATACTTGACAATCTGATATGGGTTATTCACTCGAATCGTCCTTCCTTATATGACTAAGCTTCCTCCTCCGCCGGGGACTGCTCATCTGACGTCTCTATGGCATAAAACCTGTCTTCTATATTCTCCAGAGCCTTTTGGGTAACAAGAAGCCTATCATGCCACAGAATGTCGTAAGTATTCAGACTGTCCCAAACACACACACTTACCCTCGGAATATTTCTAGCAGAATAAAGGACGTTCTCATTGGGAGCATCCAGCACGATCAGGATCTTCTCATCTCTGGAGATCCCAAACTTACCCATGACATTTATCAACTGCTTCGTTTTAGGACTATCTATATTCATAGCATCCACAACGAGGACATTGTCATTCTGAAATTTGTCTGCTATTGCACATTTGATGGCCATGCGCCTCAACTTTTTCGGCACCTTATAGCCGTAGTCTCTCGGCTTCGGACCAAAGGCAACGCCACCACCGACTCTAAGCGGCGAACGCCTGCTGCCTGAGCGTGCCATTCCTGTTCCCTTTTGCCTATAAAGCTTCCGACCGGTACCAGACACCTCCGACCTACCTTTGGTAGAAGCCGTCCCGCTTCTTTTATTCGCAAGGTGCATAACCACCACCTGGTGGAGGACATCTCTATTGATAGGAGTCTCCATGATCTCTGAAGCAAGCTCAATCTGTCCCACATTTTCGCCGCTTTCATTATACACGTTCATACATGACCTTCCTCAATACTCGATTCTCATGACGCTGACCAGTATGCAGCACCTATCCCGAAATCACTCTTAAGCCTTAACCGCTTTTCTTATCATCAACATGCCATTTGTCGGTCCTGGCACAGAACCTTTGACGAGTAGAACATTTTTCTCCGTATCGACTTTCACCACTTCCAGGTTCTGAGCAGTAACCCTCTTTCCTCCCATTCTGCCAGCCATGGGAAAACCCTTAAAAACGCGGGAAGGAGTAGCACTTGCACCGATAGAACCTCCACCCCTATGGGTTTCAGCACCATGAGAAGCTTTGCCCCCCTTGAAATGCCATCGCTTTACAACTCCCGAAAAACCCTTGCCTTTGGAAATACCGCTAACGTCAACCAACTCTCCAGCCGAGAATATATCCACATTAAGTTGGTCTCCCATCTGGTAGTTCTCAACACTACCAGGCTTAAATTCCCTCAAAAATCTGAGAGGCGGCACATTAGCTTTTTCGAAATGTCCTCGGACCGGTCTATTAACCAGGTTTTCCCTTTTCTGCTTGAATCCGACCTGGACTGCTTCATATCCGTCTGTCTCTTTGTTTTTAACCTGCACGATATGACATGGCCCCGCTTCTATAACAGTAACCGGGATCACCTCGCCGTTCTCTCCAAACAAACGCGTCATACCAACCTTTTTTCCTAGAATTCCAATACTCATTTCTGCTCCGTATCCTCGATGCTCAACACCAGTACCCAGCACTCTACTCAATTACTTCCAGTACGACGTCCACACCAGCCGGCATATCAAGCCTCATGAAGGCATCAACTGTCTTAGGCGTCGGGTCAAGAATGTCCAGGAGTCGCTTGTGTGTACGCATCTCAAACTGTTCTCGAGATTTCTTATCTATATGAGGTGACCTGAGAACCGTATATATGGTTCTCCGCGTAGGAAGCGGCACAGGACCCGACACCAGAGCGCCAGTTCTCCTGGCTGTATCTACAATCTGACTGGTAAATTGATCCAGCAATCGGTGATCATAAGCCTTCAATTTGACCCTTATCTTCTGGCTATTCATCAAATCCTCCTCGGACACTTAACAAAATATCTATAACCCAGCACAAGCTAATTGACTAACTAATATAATAACGTTTTCTGCGCATCAACCCCCGTCAGTGTTCTGGAGATCTTCTCAGGAACAGCGCCATAGTGCGAGAATTCCATAAAATAGGTTGCTCGTCCCTGGGTAAGCGAACGCAAACGGCTAACGTAACCAAACATTTCAGCCAGCGGTACATAAGCAGTTATAACCTGAGCACTAGCTCTTGATTCCACCCGTTCGATCCGTGCCCTCCGGGAATTCAGATCACCCATTACATCCCCCAGATACATCTCAGGAGAGGAGATCTCCACATCCATGATCGGCTCCAGAAGTATAGGTTCCGCGCTCTTTGTACCATCCCTGAAAGCCATAGACGCGGCAACTGTAAAAGCCATTTCAGAGGAATCTACTGCATGATAGGAACCATCATATAATGCAACGCCCACATCAACCACTGGATAGCCAGCCACGACACCGCTAGCCATTGCGTCTTTGATCCCCTTCTCAATGGCACGAATATACTCTCTTGGAACAGCTCCCCCTTTTGTTTCATCAACGAATTCAAAACCCTTACCTCTCTCCAGCGGATATAACCTTAGCTTGGTATGACCATACTGACCACGCCCACCTGTCTGCTTAATAAATCTGCCTTCCGAGACGATACTCTTAGTTATAGTCTCCCGATAGGATACCTGAGGCCTACCAACACTCGTCTTAACACCAAATTCCCGCGCCATTCGGTCTATCATGACTTCCAGATGAACTTCGCCCATACCCGAAATTATAGTCTGTCCGGATTCTTTATCTGTCCCGACTTTGAAGGAAGGATCCTCTTCCACCAATCTCCGCAGAGATGAGAGCATTTTCTCTTGATCCGCTATAGTCTTCGGCTCCACAGCCATATAGATCACCGGTTCAGGAAAAGATATGGATTCCAGCAATACAGGATGATCTCTATCACAAATTGTATCTCCAGTACCAGCGTTCTTCAAGCCTATAACCGCCACAATATCACCTGCGCTCACAAATTTGCGCTCTTCCCTCTTATTCGCGTGCATCTGGAGAATACGCTCCACGCGGTCATTCGACCTCCTTGTAGCATTATAAACAGGGCTCTTTGCCTTCAAAAAACCGGAGTAGATGCGCAAATACGCCATTTTGCCCATATGCGACTCAAATGCTATCTTAAACACCAGCGCAGTCAATGGTTCGTTTTCATCAGGAAACCGTCGTTCTGTTTCTTCTGTCTTGGAGTTTGTGACTTCTACAGGCAGGACATCCAGAGGCGAGGGCAGGAAAGTAACAATCGCGTCGATCAATGGTTGTATGCCCTTATTTTTCAAAGCAGTGCCGCAAAGAACGGGGATCATTCCCACGTTCAATGCTGCATTTCTAATCCCTGTAATTATATCATCCTCAGTCAGTTCTATGCCATCAAGATATTTAACTATCAGTTCCTCATCATTCTCAACCACAGCTTCCAGTAATTTCTCTCTATATTCTTCCGCAATACTCAGCATATCCGGCGGTATATCGGTCTCTTCATAAGTAGCACCCAGGGTTGCTTCATGCCAGATTATACCCTTCATTTTTACCAGATCCACAATACCTTTAAAATCGCTCTCAGAGCCTATAGGAAGCTGTATTGGAACCGCGTTAGCACCCAGTTGCTCCTTTATCATATCAACAGTTCTCAGAAAATCCGCGCCAACGCGATCCATCTTGTTTACAAAAGCAATTCTGGGGATTCTATATTTATCAGATTGTCTCCAAACGGTTTCTGATTGAGGTTGTACACCACCAACACCACAAAACACAGCGACAGCCCCATCCAGGACTCTCAAGGATCTCTCCACTTCCAGAGTAAAGTCAACGTGCCCGGGAGTATCAATAATATTAATTCGATAGTCTTCCCAGTTGCACGTAGTGGCAGCAGCAGTTATAGTTATACCTCGTTCCTGCTCCAGTTCCATCCAGTCCATAGTAGCCGCGCCATCGTCAACTTCGCCGATTCTGTGCACTTTACCAGTATAATACAGAATCCGCTCCGTAACCGTAGTCTTCCCGGCGTCAATATGGGCCATTACCCCGATGTTTCGGGTCTTGGTTAAAGGAAGCCCGGCATTCAGGATATCTATTCTGTTTTTAGGTTTTGTTTCAACAGTCATTAAAGACACCTGAGTCAACCTTTTTTTACCAATCCTGTGGTACTATTCGAATCTCAAAGTTTCAGTCTAATTAAGTCCCGTCTTTAATCGCGAGCTACTTGAATATCCCAACTTTCACACATCAAGAGCAACGCGTTCCGGTCTTTACCATCTATAATGAGCAAAAGCTTTGTTAGCCTCTGCCATCCTGAAAGTATCGGTCTTTTTCTTAATGGACGCGCCTTCGTTATTAGCAGCATCCAGCAATTCACCCGCCAACCGTTCTTTCATGGTCTTCTCGCCGCGCTGGCGAGCAAAGTCGATGATCCAACGCATCGCCAGAGCATTCTTACGGTTTGCTTTCACTTCCACAGGAACCTGGTAAGTAGTGCCACCAACACGCCTGGACTTTACCTCCAGAGTAGGTTTAACGTTATTCACAGCCTGTTGGAATATCTCCAAAGGATCTTCGTTTGCCCGCTCCTTTATTATATCCATGCAACCGTAAAAAATGGATTCAGCCGTACTTTTCTTGCCTTTATGCATGAGGCAGTTCATGAACTTGGCCACCAAAATGCTGCTATATTTTGGGTCGGGTATAATCTCTCTCTTTAAAACTTCCCTGCGTCTTGGCATTGCAACCTCCTCAAGTCTCAAATCTCATGTCTCATATCTCTCTAGGCTTCTTCGCCCCGTACTTTGATCTACCCTGTCTCCTGCTTTCCACACCGGCAGCGTCGAGAGCGCCTCTAACAATATGGTATCTCACATTTGCCAGATCCCTAACCCTTCCACCGCGCACCAGGACTATGGAGTGATCCTGCAGATTGTGCTCTATACCTGGTATATAACACGTAGCTTCTCGACCATTTGTCAATCGTACTCTAGCGACTTTTCTCAAAGCCGAATTGGGTTTCTTAGGCGTAACAGCCTTGACCTGAAGAACAACACCGCGTTTCTGTGGACAACTCGATAAAGCCGGTGCTTTTGTCCTTTTCTTTGCTCGCTTCCGCCCTTTCCTTATTAGCTGATTGATTGTTGGCACTTCATACCTCCCAATATGTGTAACGGCCAAGTTTTCAGGCATAAATAAAGCCCCGTTAGGGGCTCTTGAATTCTGAATCAAAAGCTGGAGAACTTGCCGAATATCACCCCTTCAACTTCTCTATTTTCTGATCATTCAATCGCTACAGGAATGAGCAGACTCATATACTGAATGACTGATAACAATTCCTTGCGACTTGAAAAATGCCAGCGTTAAATTATATCAAAGATATTTGGTTTTGTCAAGCTACTTCCGGGAATTTTCTGGCACTAATAATCCCTTCATTTACTCGAGAGCAAATCTCGTATTCGATCTTATAGATATGAAAGCCTCTTCACACCCCCGTTCTATGTAAGTGACGGGGCAAGCGTTGCTCGAACCCCGTCACAGTTCTGATACTAGGCTTCCTCCGCCGATTGATCCTCAATGGCGGGACTTTCCTCCGAGCCAGGAAGAGCCGGTTGAGTTCCCGATCCATGAGCAAATAACTGCCTGTACGTTGGAAAGCCGGTTCCAGCGGGAATTAGATGCCCCATGATTACGTTTTCTTTGAGACCGCGCAATTCATCCCGCTTTCCGCTGATTGCTGCGGTCGTGAGTACGTTTGTTGTCTGCTGGAATGACGCTGCCGAGATGAAGCTCTCTGTGCTGAGAGCCGCCTTTGTGATCCCCTGCAGTATCGGTTCCCCCGTTGCAGGTCTTGGTGGCTCATCTCCTTCCGCAGATCCGATTACCCGCTGATTTTCTTCTCTGAATGCCACCCTGTCTACCTCGTCTCCTATAAGGAATTCAGTGTTACCAGCGGATACTATCCTGACCTTTCGGAGCATCTGGCTTACTATTACCTCTATGTGTTTGTCATTTATGTGCTCCCCGGCAGCTCGATAGACCTCCTGAACTTCATTGACCAGATACGCCTGCACTTCACTTTCGCCCAAAACGCTCAAGATGTCGTGTGGATTAATCGGGCCGTCAGTAAGTCTATCTCCAGCGAAAACCTCATCGCCTTCTCTCACGATAAGTCGCTTGCCCCTGGGAATACGATATTCTTGCTCCATTCCATTGGGATTGATTACTTTGAGGATTCTCATTCCTCTGCTGATTCCAGCGAATTCTACGCTGCCATCGATGTCACTGATTGTGGCGCACTCCTTAGGTTTCCTTGCCTCGAATAGCTCCGTGACTCGCGGAAGCCCCTGGACGATGTCCTTTGCCTTTGAGATCTCACTTGGAATGTTGGCCAGTACATCGCCAGGTGAAACAATGTCACCATCATGAATGGAAATATGAGCGCCGGTTGGCATGTCATACCTGGTGATCATATCGCCATCACTGTTTAAGATGGCAATGCCTGCGTGGAGATTTTCTTCTCTATGCTCTATTATGACTCGATTGGCGAGGCCTGTACTTTCGTCGATTTCTTCACGCATTGTTACGCCTTCGACGATGTCCTCAAACTTTGTCCTTCCACTAATTTCTGTGAGGATAGGATCGTTGTGAGGATCCCATTCCATTAAGATCCGGCCCTTCTGAATCTTTCCATTATCACCGACTGTTAATGTGGAACCGTAAACGGCAGCATGTCTTTCCCGCTCGATTCCCGTTTCATCCAGCACAGTGATTTCACCATTACGGTTGGTGACCACAAGCGTGCCGCCCACTCTGGACACTGTCTTTACGTTGTCATATTTGACAGTCCCGGTGCTTTTGGCCTCAACCGTTGATTGCTCCTCCACACCACTGACGGCGCCGCCTGTATGGAAGGTTCTCATGGTGAGCTGGGTGCCGGGCTCGCCGATGGACTGAGCAGCTATGATCCCAATGGCCTCTCCCACGTTGACCAGCCTCCACGAACTGAGATCCGAACCATAGCACGTTCGACATATTCCCCGTTCCGATTCGCACGTGAGTGGAGACCTTACCATGACCCTGGGAATTCCAGCGTCTTCTATCCTCTTGGCTATATCCTTGGTTATTTCCTCATTACTTCCAACAATGATCTCACCGCGGTCCATTATATCCTCTGCCGAGATACGACCTGATATTTTCTCCGCAAGCGCGCCAGGCTCATCCTCCATACCCAACGACGTCTTAGTAATACCATTAAGTGTCCCACAGTCATCCTCGGAGATGATGACATCCTGAGCCACATCCACCAACTTCCTGGTGAGGTATCCAGAACTGGCAGTTTTGATGGCCGTATCCGCCAGTCCTTTTCTGGCACCATGTGTAGAGATAAAGTATTCGAGAACGGTAAGGCCCTCGCGCAGGTTCGCAAAGATAGGCGTCTCAATAATCTCACCCGATGGCTTACTCATTAGACCGCGCATACCAGCGATCTGGTTAATAGCATCCTTCTTACTCCTCGCACCCGAATCGGTCATTATATGCACCGAGTTGAAACTGGGCGCATCGTATATGGAAGAATCCTCACGGAGCGTCTCGAAAAGGGCCTCTTCCAGTTCAGATTTGAGGCGGCCCCAGATGTTTATGGATCTATTGTATCTTTCACCATCGGTCATCTCGCCTTTTTGGTATCTCTCCGTTACTTCCTTAACTTCCTCTTGTGCCTGGCTTACAAGAGCCTGCTTGTTCTTGGGTATAGCCATATCATCCATGCAAATTGAGATACCCGCCTTCGTCGCGTACCTGAAACCCAGGTCTTTAAGGTCATCCAGAAATTGGGCAGTGCGGCGATTGCCATACTTATCATAACATAAGGCCACAAGGTCAGCCAGATCCCTCGCTTCCATCTCCATATTACAGAACGGAACATCCGAATCTGTCTCATTGTCATGGAAGACAAATTCATTGTGGAGGATCTCATTGAATATGACACGTCCCGCCGTAGTCCGTATTATCTTCCCGTTGACTCTGAAGCTTATAGGATTGTGGAGACCAATCAATTTGGAGTCCAGAGCTATGATCACATCATCCGCATTGGAGAAGGCTCTCTCCACTGCAAGTTCTCCATCCCGTTCCTTTGTCAGATAGTTGCACCCCAGAACAATATCCAGATCCGGCACTGCTATGGGACGACCGTGTGCCGGCTTCAGGAGATTTTGCGAAGCCATCATAAGAAGCTTCGCCTCGATCTGAGCCTCTGCTGAGAGCGGAACATGGACTGCCATCTGATCACCATCGAAATCCGCGTTAAATGCCTGGCAAACCAGTGGATGGATCATGATAGCCTTGCCTTCCACCAGTTTCGGCTGGAACGCCTGAATGCCAAGTCTATGCAAAGTAGGCGCTCGGTTAAGAATCACCGGATGTTCCGCGATCACTTCCTCCAGAACCTCCCAGACCTCGTTTGTAGCCTTCTCTGCCATCTTCTTGGCACTCTTGATCGTAGTTGCATAACCTTTTTCCTGAAGTCGGCGAATAATAAATGGCTTAAAGAGTTCCAGAGCCATTTTCCTTGGCAAACCACATTCATTGATGCGCAACTCAGGGCCCACAACTATTACTGATCGACCAGAATAATCCACTCGTTTACCCAGTAGGTTCTGGCGAAATCTACCAGGCTTGCCTTTTAGCATATCACTAAGGGACTTCAGTGGCCTGTTACCCGGGCCCCTTACTACTCTACCATGACGACCATTATCTAAGAGCGCATCCACAGCTTCCTGGAGCATTCGCTTCTCATTGCGAATTATCACTTCCGGCGCCCGAAGCTCCATGAGTCTCTTCAGTCTGTTATTCCGATTAATAACGCGCCGGTAGAGGTCGTTAAGATCAGAAGTCGCAAATCTACCACCGTCCAATGGTACCAACGGTCGTAGCTCCGGAGGGATAACCGGTATAACATCCAGGATCGTCCATTCCGGTTTATTTCCTGACCTCTGTATTGCCGTGACCAGCTTCAGCCGTTTGGTAAGCTTTTTCTCTTTCTGTTTCGACTGAGTCTCCTCTAATTCCTTCCTCAGGGATGCTATCTCCGACTCAAGGTCTATCTCCGATAGCAGCTCTTTGATAGCGGCTGCACCCATCTCTGCCCGAAAATCAGGATGATCCTTCTTATACTGATTATACTCATTTTCACTAAGCAGTTGCTTTTTCTCTAATGGAGCATCTTTTGGATCCAGAACAATATAAGACTCAAAATATAAAATCTTCTCCAGACTCCTGTGGGATATGTCAAGGATGAGCCCTATCCTGCTAGGCAGCCCTTTGAAGAACCAGATATGGGATACTGGAGCAGCAAGCTGAATGTATCCCATTCGTTCTCTCCTGACTTCCTTTCTTGTAACTTCCACTCCGCAGCGATCACAGACCACCCCTTTATGTTTTATGCGCTTGTATTTGCCACATGCGCACTCCCAATCTTTCTGTGGACCAAATATGGCTTCACAGAACAGACCGTCAGGTTCAGGCCTGAAAGTCCTGTAGTTAATAGTTTCAGGCTTCTTCACCTCACCGCAGGTACAGTCTTTGCTTCTGCCAGATGCACAGTGGCAAGCCGTTTTCTTTGCCCACGTTCTGATCTGTTCCGGAGAAGCGATCCTCACGGTAATGGCATCAAAATACTTTGGAGCTTGAGACTTTCGTTGTTCAGTTCGCAATATATTCTTCCCTCCCTATAGGCTTTAAATTCAGAATTTATGTTTGACTTAAAGCTTGAGTGAAAGATATATGAGCAGAATCACACAATAAATAGTTCCTTTCGGCCATTTTTGTTTCTCAGTCGTTACCGCTCCTTCAACTATTTCTCGCCTCCCATACCTAGCTTAGCACTAACCGTGCTTTTTTCCAGGGGCGTACCCTCTTCCTCTGAGCTGCTCTGCTCCAGCACTACGTCCAGGCATAAGCTTTGCAGCTCTTTTACTAGTACGTTGAAAGATTCTGGCGTGCCCGGTTCCGGAGCATTTTCACCCTTTACTATGGATTCGTAGATCCCCGTCCTGCCTATTACGTCGTCGGATTTGACCGTTAGCATCTCCTGAAGTAGATGCGCTGCTCCGTAGGCTTCTAATGCCCATACTTCCATTTCTCCAAATCTCTGGCCGCCAAATTGCGCTTTTCCGCCCAGCGGCTGCTGTGTGACTAGCGAGTATGGTCCTATGGATCTGGCATGGATTTTGTCCTCGACCAGGTGGATGAGCTTCATTATGTACGAGTATCCGACTGTGACTTTGCGGTGGAATGACTCTCCTGTTCGTCCATCGTAGAGTGTTACCTGCCCGGAAGGTGGTAGGTCTGCCTCTTCTAATGCCTCTTTGATCTCGTTTTCCTTGGCTCCGTCAAATACGGGACTGGCCACGTATATCCCTAGCTTTTCAGCAGCCCACCCCAGGTGCGCTTCCAGTATTTGACCTACGTTCATACGTGACGGTACGCCGAGGGGATTTAGTATTATGTCCACTGATGTGCCGTCATCTAAGTATGGCATGTCCTCTTCTGCCAGGATCTTGGCTATTACCCCTTTGTTTCCGTGCCTGCCGGATAATTTGTCGCCTAGAGATACCTTGCGCTTGGTGGCGATGTATACCCTTGCGAGCTTGATGACTCCAGGACGGAGTTCATCTCCCTTTTGAATTTTGTCGATCTTGCTGTCTCGCTCGAAGGTGAGTTCCTCGACTCTACCTTCTGCCAGGCGACGAATTCTCTGCACCTCCATTTGTGTGTCTTCTTCTTTTACGAAGATGCTCTCTAAAGTGCATGAGTCCAGCGTCTTCCCTGTAATCTTCGCGCCTCTTTTAGCAATGATGCTTCCGTTTTCATCAGATAGGCTGCTGGCGAGGGTTCTGCCTAGTAATAGCTTTTTGGTTTCTTCGTTCTTTTTCTGATTGATGAATTGAATCTGAGCTTCATATTTTTTGGCGACGGCTTTTGCCTGAGAGCGCTCCCGGATTTGAGTCTGCTTGTCTTTTTCTTTTTCTCTGCGGGAGAATACCTTGACATCTACTACTGTCCCCTCTACTCCGGGCCGGGCTGTGAGAGAGGCGTCACGAACATCCCCTGCCTTTTCTCCGAATATGGCTCTGAGTAGCTTCTCCTCAGGCCTTAGCTCGCTTTCGCCTTTTGGTGTGACCCTCCCTATCAGGATGTCTCCCTGCTCGACTATGGAGCCCTCGCGGATGATGCCGTCTTCATCCAGATTCCGCAAGGCGTCTTCTCCTACGTTGGGTATGTCACGTGTGAATTCTTCTCTGCCCAGTTTGGTATCTCTGGCTTCTAGTTCGAATTCTTCGATGTGAACGGACGTGAAGGTGTCATTTTTGACTAATCTTTCGCTGACTACGATGGCATCCTCGAAGTTGTAACCTTCCCAGGGCATGAAGGCGGTGAGTACATTTGCCCCTAAGGCTAGTTCACCCATGTCTGTGGCGGGACCATCGGCTATGACCTGGCCGGCTTTGATTTTTTCTTCTAACCTGACTATTGGCCTTTGATTTATACAGGTTCCATTGTTGGATCGCTTGAATTTGGTGAGCCTGTATATGTCATATCCCATTCTGAAGGGTTTGTCGGATAGGTCCGTTAAGGATGCATCTGAACGTATTATGATCTCATCAGCAGATACACTCTCCACTACGCCTGAACGTTTTGCGGTGATGACTGCCCCGGAATCCACGGCTGCCTTGTATTCTACTCCCGTCCCAATGTATGGGGCATCGGGATTGATTAACGGCACGGCTTGACGCTGCATGTTTGAGCCCATTAGTGCTCTGTTGGCGTCGTCGTGTTCCAGAAAGGGTATTAGTGCGGCGGAGACGCTGACTACCTGATTGGGTGATACATCCATGTAGTCTACTTCCCCGGGTTCTACTCTGGGGAAATCATCTCCTACCCTGGCTAGTACATCCGCGCCTACCAGCTTACCCTTATCATCTGTAGGGGCGTTAGCCTGTGCTACGATGAGCGGATCTTCCTGATCGGCGGACAGATATTCTATCTCGTCCGTTACTATGCCTTCTGCTACTTTCCTGTATGGTGTTTCCAGGAAGCCGTAGTCATTGACCCGGGCATAGGTACTGAGCGATACGATGAGTCCAACGCTGGGACCTTCTGGTGTCTCGATTGGGCATAGGCGTCCATAGTGCGTATGGTGAACATCCCGTACCTCGAATGTGGCACGATCCCGATGCAGGCCTCCAGGTCCCAGAGCACTGAGCCTGCGTTTGTGAGTGAGTTCGTCCAATGGATTTGTTTGCTGCATGAACTGTGATAATTGACTGCTGCCAAAGAAATCCTTGATGGCGCCGGTGAGTGGCTTGGAATTTATGAGATCATGGGGCATTATCTCATCGCTATTCTGGACAGTCATCCTCTCTCTTATTGCCCTCTCGACTCGCGAGAGTCCGTTGCGAAACTGCACCTGCAATAATTCTCCCACTGGCCTGACTCTTCTGTTGCCCAGATGATCAATATCATCCACATTACCGAAGCCTTGCTCGATTCTCATGAGATATTTGAGAGACTGCACAACATCTTCTCTCCTGAGAATCCGCTGCTGAAGAGGAACATTCAGCTTTAGCTTTTGATTGAGCTTGTAACGCCCAACAGGGAAAAGATCATAACGCTTGGGATCGAAGAACATCCTCTCCACCAATGATCTGGCGCTATCAATTGTAGGCGGATCGCCAGGGCGAATCCTTCTGAATATCTCCACTACGGCTTCGTCTTGTGTTCCAGCAGGATCCTTTTCCAGCGTATTTCTTATTGCTTTTGTGTATTCGGCATCTTCCCTATTTAATAATTCCAGTTTTATTACCTGCTTGGAATCTCGCTTTCGGATCCGCTTCAGCACTTCAGCAGTGATCTCCTGATCACCCTCAATAAACACTTCTCCTGTATCTGTAGCCACCACGGGAGAAGCAGTCACTCTCCCAATCAGGGCGGATTGATCATCGAACGGTAACTTCACTTGCTCGATCTCACCGTTGTCGTCCAATAATCCCAGAGTTATACGTTTGGTATCTCGAATCCGCTCCAGCAGCTCTGTGGAAAGTTCTTGACCACTATCGGCAAGTACCTCTCCTGTGTCCATATCCACTATTGGTGAAGCGACTATCCTGTCCACCAGATGCGAAGGAAATTCTGCTGAAGTTACATAAATTTGCTTGACACCAGAGTCTCTAATCTTCTCAATAGTACTTTCATTTAGTTTGTTCCAGGCGCGAGCAATCAATTCATTGGGCTTTTCGCTTACAGCATCATCCAGAAGCACTCGTCCAATGCCCTTACGGAATTGGCTCCTCTTGAGAATTTGCCCTGTCTGCTCCCAGGAGGATACCTCCACACTCTCAACCCTTGAAAATAATCTCATAATCTCCTCGTCAGTAACCCAACCCAGCGCTCGCAGCAGTAAGGTTGCTGGCATTTTCTTTCGATGGTCGAGTCTGACGTGGATTATATCGTTAGTATCATATTCAAATTCGATCCACGCACCGCGGTAGGGTATAACTCGCGCCGAGAAAAGCCTCCTTCCACTGGCATGAACCTCGTCCGAGAAGATGACACCAGGAGAACGGTGGAGTTGACTGACAATAACGCGCTCAGCACCATTTATAATGAATGTACCGGTATCAGTCATGAGAGGAAGTTCACCCATGTAAACGTCCTGCTCTCTTATATCCACTACACGTTTGGCACCTGTTTCTTTATCTTTCTCTTGAACAATGAGTTTGACTTTTACCTTCAGAGGGGCAGCATAGGTCATCCCTCTTTCCTGACACTCCAAAACATCGTATTTCGGTTCGCCTAAGGAATAGCTCACAAATTCCAACGTTAGCGTATCACTGAAATCGCTAATTGGAAACACTTCCAGAAAGGCCGCCTGCAGCCCCTTATTCTCGCGTTCTTCGGGCTTGACATCTTTCTGAAGAAAATCTCCATAAGATTTCTTCTGAATCTCGATAAGATCAGGAAGTTCCATGATTCTGGGAATCTTAGCATAGGATCGTCTTTCCCGCCTTCCAAACTTCACCGCATGATACATTATAATTCCCCCGTTAGCTTGATGTGCTCACCCTGGATGAAAGTAAAAGAACCTCTGCAGGAGTAACGAATAACGAGTAAATAGCAATCCTTGACCCGTCACCCATCATCAGACGTACTAATCCTACAAATCCCTTCGCCATACCCCTGATTGTAACTATCAGGGACAAAGACCAGACATATGCTATTAGCACAATCGACGCACTCCCTTAGCCTGAGGATATAGGGAATTGCTGAGTTCTCTTAAATGTGTTTGATCTTGTGAATCGGCGTTTAATAATCGAACGCCTCCGCTATTTGGCTAACTGAACGGTCACATAGTTACCTTTCGCGATTCATAAACTCGGATAAAATAAGGAGGGAAACGTAATCTCCAAAGTTGCAACCTTGGTATTCCTCAATTAATTGACTTAGGCTTGGTCTTCGAGTTGATAAACTCCAATTATAACACAAGAATATGAATATGTCAAGTCAAAACGACAAATTCCGGGAATGAAGGAGCCCAAAGACAGTTTAGACAGCCGTGGGCTCTACAAACCTTAAAGACTCTGACTTCACTTTAGCTCCACAGTCGCCCCTGCAGCTTCCAGTTTGGCTTTGAGTTCTTCCGCTTCTTCTTTACCAATGCCTTCCTTTACAGAAGACGGAGCCTCATCAACCAGAGTTTTAGCGTCTTTCAACGCCAATGATGTAACCGCACGTACCTCTTTGATAACCTGTATCTTCTTCTCACCACTGTTCACCAGGATTACGCTAAATTCGGTCTGTTCCTCTTCCTCTGCCTCTTGAGCTGCTTCTGCACCCTGAGCAGGCATAATACCTGCCATGGGCATTGCTGCCGATACGCCAAATTTGCTTTCCATATCCTTGACCAATTGTGAGAGTTCCAAGACCGTCATATTGCCTATTGTTTCTATTATTTCCTCTTTTGTAATAGCCATCCCTTCTCCACCTTTCTCGCTATCCGATTCGTCAGTTTCCTCTTCCGGCTGATCCTTCTGTTCTTCCAGGCTCTTCAAAATGTATATGAAGTTTCTCGCAGGAGCCTGAATCACACTCAGTAACCCTGAAATAGGAGACTGCATTGCTCCCATAATCATCGCGAATAATACCTCCTTGGGAGGTATATCAGCCAGCGCTATCACATCGTCGGAAGCGATCAATCTCTTAGCAAGTATTCCAGCCTTTACTACAAAATTCCCGTGTTTCGCTTGAAAATCCTTAACAATCTTTGCGGGAGACACGGGATCATTTCCAAAGGCCAGAGCAGTCGTTCCTAAAAGATAGTTGTCTATATCAGTTACACCCAGCTCATGAGCAGCGATCCTTGTCAAGGTGTTTTTATACACCTTGTAATCTATATCGGCATCCCGAAACAGCCTTCGCAGTTCAGTCATCTCTGCCACGTTCAACCCCTGGAATGCTGTCAGGATCGCTATTTTAGCTGAGCCCAGCTTCTCTTTGATCTCCTCAACTGTTTCTATTTTTTCCTGTTTCGGCACTTCGTACCTCCAAAGCAAAACCCATTTCCATCATGTTGATCATTGACTGGTTTCCAAGAGGCCAAGCAAATACTGCGTATCCAGTTTTATCCCCGGTCCCATCGTAGAAGAAATCGAAGCGCTACGAAGATATCTACCTTTGGCCGCTGGTGGTCTAATCTTCATAATCATATCGATCATAGTAAGTATATTCTCCCTCAACTGACCAACCTCAAAGGATGCCTTGCCCACCGGCACATGCAAAATAGATCCGCTTCTATCCATACGATTGCTTGGTGACCATTCGAGCCTGCCCGCTTTAATCTCTTTTATCATCTGACCTATTTCGGTAGTAACACTACCTGCTCTGGGGCTTGGCATAAGACCTCTCGGCCCCAATATACGGCCCAGAGGCGCAACAACACGCATCATATCAGGTGTGGCCACGACAGCTTCAAATTCAAGCCATCCATCAGATATTCTCTTGGCAAGTTCCTCTCCACCTACATAATCTGCTCCCGCTTCCTTCGCTTCATCAACCTTGTCACCCTGGGCAAATGCCAGAACTCTGGTAACCGCTTTACCCGTACCATGTGGCAGACTAATAGCGCCTCGAATCGCTTGATCCGCATGCCTGAGATCCACACCCAGCCGGGTTGCCAGCTCCACAGTCTCATCAAACTTGGCGTTAGCTGCCTTCTTCAGTAGATTAATAGCCTCATCCAGTTCGTAATATTTCAATCTATCCACCACTAAATGGGATTCTTTATATCTCTTGCTTTTTCTCATGCCCAAAAGACCTCTTCTTCTATGTACGTCGAAGTTTCCTCTGTAAAAATCTCACTCCACAATTATGCCCATACTGTGCGCTGTTCCTTCGATCATACGCATTGCTGCTTCGATGCTTCCTGCATTGAGATCAGGCATCTTTACCTCTGCAATCTCTCTTATATCTTTCTTTGTCACCGAGCCGATCTTTGCTCTATTAGGTTCACCCGAAGCCTTCGCGATCTTCGCCGCTCTCTTTAAAAGAACAGAAGCCGGCGACGTTTTCAGAATAAAGCTAAAGGTTCTATCGCCATATATAGTAACTACCACGGAGACAATCATCCCCGCTTGTCCCTGAGTCTGAGCATTAAAAGCCTTAACGAACTCCGAAGCATTAACCCCGTGTTGGCCCAGAGCAGGACCAACAGGCGGCCCTGGATTAGCCTGACCTGCGGGGATCTGAAGCTTCACTACTGCCAAAATCTTCTTCGCCATATTCCGTCTAACGCCCTGGATCCGGGCATCCTCCTAATATTACAATTTCTCCACCTGGAAAAACTCCAATTCTACAGGCGTAGATCTTCCGAAAATCGAGATCATCAACTTTAACTTGTTTTTCTCCTCGTTGATCTCATCAACCACTCCAGAGAATCCTGTAAAAGGACCCTCTATAACCTTCGCCTTATCACCTATCGAAATATCGATTAGCTGTTTCATTTCCTCACCGGGCTCTCGCTCAGCGCTCGTCAATATATCCTCAACTTCCTCATCGCTCAGAGGAATCGGGTCTTTACCAGTGCCGACAAAACCCATAACGCCTGGGGTACTCTTAACAACATACCATAAGTCGTCATCCAGATCCATTCGCACCAGAACATATCCCGGAAAGGATGTCTTCAAAGAGATTTTTCTTTTGCCGCCTTTGATCTCCGCAACTTCCTGTGTAGGGACAAGGATTTGATGAAGCTTATCTTCCATTTGCATAGCGAGGACTCGTTGCTCCAGAGTCGTTTTAACCCTGTTTTCATGTCCAGAATAAGTGTGCAAAACGTACCAAGCTGTAGCCATAATCCAATAGCCCTTATACAGGGCTCTACACTCCCTTCACACCAAAAGTCATCTGAGGATCTCAACCGCGCGGCCGATAATCAAACCAGTGGACTGTTCGATGAGTTTGTTAAGAAACTGGAGTGCTAACAAATATTTGGGTCCCGGGATCTGAAAAGGTTAGCACAGGTCATCAATATGTTAAGTGATTTATCAAACAGTTCACTAGTGAAGCATTAGCATTATCTGCTGCAGAATAGCATCCACAATTCCCAAATATACCGCGGCTATTGCAACACTTACTATAACAACGCCGGTAGAGCCTGATATTTCCCTACGGCTCGGCCACGATACCTTTCTAAGCTCCAACTTCACTTCCCGTAGAAATTTAAAAAGCTTCTTAAACATTGCGCTCTCATATCCCTCGATGCCGGAAAACTGGATTCCAAAGGTAGAGAATAGAGGGTTTACCCATCCGGAAGTACACAAAGATGGCAGGCCCGGTGGGACTCGAACCCACAGCACCTGGTTTTGGAGACCAGTACTCTAGCCATTGAGCTACGGGCCTGCATGCCGATTCTGTGAATATTCTATCTATCGAATCTCTGTGTGAACAGTATGCTGACGACAGAACTTGCAATACTTCTTGAAGCTAAACCTGTCCGGAGTTCTCCGTCTGTTCTTGGTAGTTGTATAATTGCGACGTTTACATTCGCCACAAGCCAGTGTAACAATATCTCGCACAGCTAAAACACCCCATCCTCGAGATTACTCGATAATCTCGGAGATCGTTCCTGCTCCCACAGTAACTCGGCCTTCTCTTATAGCAAACCGTAGTTGCGGCTCCATAGCTATTGGCTTGCCAAGTTCAACTTCCATATTTATGTTGTCACCTGGCATAACCATGGACACGCCTTCGGGCAATTGTACTGTTCCGGTCACATCGGTGGTTCTGAAGTAGAACTGCGGTTTATATCCTGCGAAGAACGGGTTATCTCTTCCGCCTTCCTCAGGTGATAATGCATAGACCTCCGCCCTGAACTTTGTATGAGGTGTGATGGTTCCCGGAACCGCCAGGACCTGACCGCGTTCCACATCACCGCGCTCGATACCACGCATCAACACACCTATATTATCACCTGCGCGGCCTTCATCCAATGTCTTGCGGAACATTTCCACGCCTGTGCAAACAGTCGTCTGAGTCGGGCGAAGCCCCACTATCTCCAACGGATCTCTCATGTGCACGATGCCTCGATCAACTCTTCCAGTAACCACCGTACCTCTTCCCTCGATAGTGAAAACGTCCTCTATCGGCATCAGGAAAGGCCTTTCTTCTTCCCGCGGCGGAAGAGGTATATAGGTATCTATTGCATCCAGGAGTTCATATATGCACTTGTTCTCTTCCTCATCCTCGCCGTTGGCTTCCAGAACTTTCAGCGCGGAACCCCTGATAACCGGAACCGCATCACCAGGAAAATCGTGCTCCGTCAATAGTTCCCGGACTTCCAGTTCTGCCAGTTCCAGCAACTCCTCGTCATCCACTCTGTCGCACTTATTGAGGAACACTACCATATATGGGACGTTAACCTGGTGAGCCAGCAGGACGTGCTCGTGTGTCTGTGGCATCGGCCCATCGTCCGCCGCCACTACTAATATGGCCCCATCCATCTGGGCAGCACCGGTAATCATGTTCTTTATATAGTCCCGGTGACCAGGGCAGTCCACGTGAGCATAGTGACGGTTATCGGTCTGATATTCCACATGCTGTATAGCGATGGTTATACCACGTTCCTTCTCTTCTGGTGCATTATCTATTGAGTCAAAAGTGCGGTATTCTGCAAAACCTTTTTTCGACAGCACCAACGTCATCGCTGCTGTCAAAGTAGTTTTCCCGTGGTCTATATGTCCTATTGTTCCCACATTCAAATGTGGCTTGGTGCGCTCAAATTTTGGCTTTCCCATTTGTAAAAGCTCCTCCTTGCTGCACTCTTTTTATAAAACCTAGTTGGAGCCCACGACCGGACTTGAACCGGTGACCCCATCCTTACCAAGGATGTGCTCCACCAACTGAGCTACGTGGGCTCATCGTTCTGACTTCCATGCGCGAGAGTTATCACAGGATCGGTGATCAATAATCAACAACAACTAAAATGCAGCATTCAAACACAGATCATTACTGATCACTCATAACCAGCCCACAAAATCTGGAGCGGGAAACGGGATTCGAACCCGCGACAATTGGCTTGGAAGGCCAATGCTCTACCAACTGAGCTATTCCCGCCAATTAGTAGAATCACCAAAACACTATCGTTAGCTTATGCCCTCGCGTCTGAAGGTGGTGGGGCGGCAAGGATTTGAACCTTGGTAGCATTACGCATTGGTTTTACAGACCAACTCCTTTAACCGCTCGGACACCGCCCCAGGGCTAACTTAGAAAACTTAGCATTCTTTGGAGCTGGCGAGAGGATTTGAACCCCCGACAGGCTGATTACAAATCAGCTGCTCTACCACTGAGCTACGCCAGCTTATAAGGCATGGTGAAGCTTAATTATATCTACAACGACGACTTTTGTCAAGCCTTTTTTCCGGCGGCAGGGCACAATCAGCCACTCAATAAATATATCAAAAAAACTGTCAATTGTCAAATACATTTTCAGAAAAGATGCTGTTTCAATTTGGTGGGTCATAGTAGAACATGCTGCCAGCTTGTTTAAAACACAGCCGGTTCGCAGCAAGCCAGCGGCATGTTCTACGAATGTCTAATCCAGTTTAGTGATGGCATGACCCACCAAATTGAAACAGCATCTTCAGAAAAAAGAAACTTGACATCGGCATCTCTCTCCTGTATAATAAAGCTGTACGCCAATGCCGGGGTGGTGGAATTGGTAGACACGCTAGCTTGAGGGGCTAGTGGACAATTTTGTTCGTGCGAGTTCAAGTCTCGCCTCCGGCACCATTTTCTATTACCTGTTGAATTATATCCCTTCCTTCATCCACAAGAGCGCCGCCACTTACGTAGCTCAACGGAGAGAGCAGCTCGATTGCTTCGGGAAGATTGCCCGTTAGAGACGGGTGCGTAACGCGGCGCTTTCTGGTTTCTTCCTACCACCTTTCTGAACATCTGCAATACCTTTTCCTGATTGTGTTTATGCGCTCATGGTATCTGCTCTGAAAATAACTCCTGGGAGCGCAGGCATCCTTGCCTGCATGATTTCATCTACTGCGGCCAGGATGGCCGCGCTCCCGGGTACATTTTCATCATCGTATGTGAGCATAACTCATGGCGTCTGCTCCGAAATGGCCTGGGAGCGCAGGCATCCCTGCCTGCATGATTTCCTCTACTGCGGCCAGGATGGCCGCGCTCCCGGGCACATTTTCATCATCGTGTGTGAGCGTGCGCTCATGATAACTGCTCCGAAAATGGCCTGGGAGCGCAGGCATCCCTGCCTGCATGATTTCATCTACTGCGGCCAGGATGGCCGCGCTCCCGGGTACATTTTCATCATCGTGTGTGAGCGTAGCTCATGGTATCTGCTCCGAAATGGCCTGGGAGCGCAGGCATCCCTGCCTGCATGATTTCATCTACTGCGGCCAGGATGGCCGCGCTCCCGGGCACATTTTCATCATCGT
>Ga0114922_10000950_pt1 | contig 27739 bp, 22 predicted proteins | sample AartaG_FD_100975 | JGI IMG/M metagenome (GOLD analysis project Ga0114922, IMG submission 100975) | Deep subsurface microbial communities from Aarhus Bay to uncover new lineages of life (NeLLi) - Aarhus_00045 metaG | ecosystem: Environmental > Aquatic > Marine > Oceanic > Sediment | place... | reverse complement strand
GACGACTTGCCCGAGCAGGCATTCTACATGGTCGGCACTTTCGAGGACGCAGAGAAAAAGGCCCGGAGGCTCGAGGGCAAAGACGGGGCCGAGACCGAAGCCGGCACGGGCCCCGCACGGGCTGACGGGGACCAAACGGACTCGTAAGGCACGAAGTGCGGAGGGGCCAGGCTTGCTGTGAAGCTCAAGGTAATCACGCCGGAAAGAGCGGTCCTGGAATCTGACGATACCCGGCATCTCCTGCTGCCTGCCGAGAACGGCGAGGTCGGCATTCTGCCCGGCCACATCGCCATGGTCTGCAGCATGCAGGTAGGCCGCATTCGGGCAGAGGGCGCCGGGGGGGCGGTTGTGCTGGCCACCAGCGGGGGCTATGCCGAGGTGCTGGCAGACTCCATCACGGTGCTGGCCGAGACGGCCGAACGCGCCGAGGAAATCGACGTGGCGCGCGCCACCGAGGCCCGGGACCGCGCGCACCAGAGGCTGCGGCGGCGTGACGACCCGGACCTCAACGTGGTACGCGCGCGCGCGGCCCTCGCCCGCGCCATCAACCGCCTGCGGATCGCCAGCGGCGAGTAAGTCGGCCCGGCGCCGGGGCTACCGGCCTTCGCCAGGCCCCGCGTGGGTGTGTTTCTTGCGACGGATCCGTCCTGGTGCTATAATCCGTGGGTTTAGCCGGCAAGTCGGGGGGAGCCTCGAATCAAGCCGCGCATCTAAGGTTGTAAGATACTTACATATAGGCGTTTATGACATGAACGGTGCGAAGGACCCAGAGCACGTTCAGCCCGAGGAATTCGAGGATACGGGCGAAGAGGAGTTCCGTGCCGGGGCCCTTGTTCCGCTCTACACCAGTCCGATCATGCCGGGCATTCAGGCTTTCCGCAGGGGCGATATCATCCTGTACACGATCCGCGGCGAACCGGCCCAGGTCCTGGATTTGATCGGCCAGCTCGACAGGGACGGCGTCGATGAGGTCGTGGCGCTTATCAGCCACCAGACCCAGCCACAGGAACCCCCTGCAAGCCCAGAAGAAAGCGCGGAAGAGGAGTAAGGCCTGGCCGTCAGCGCCTCGTCGCCGGCAGCCGATGGAAATGGCAGATGGCGATGGCGAGCGCGTCGGCCGCATCTTCCGGTTCCGGCACTTCGTCGAGCTGTAGCAGGACGCGCACCATTTGCTGCACCTGAGACTTATGGGCTCGTCCCGACCCCACCACGGCTTTCTTGACCTCCGCCGGGGAGTACTCGGCCACCTCCAGGCCGCGGCTGACCACGGCCAGTAGAGCCACGCCACGTCCCTCCCCCATCCTGAGGGCAGACCGCACGTTCTTGCCGAAGAACGCCGTCTCGACGGCGGCCACGTCGGGCGCAAACTCGTCGATGACCTCCAGCAGCCCCTCGTATATCGCGCGCAGGCGCTCGGGGACGGCACGCTGCCGGCACCTTACGACGCCGTAGTCCACCGCGCGTGCCTCGCCGCGCGCTTCCTCGATGACCCCGTAGCCACAGACCTGCGTGCCGGGGTCAATTCCCAGGATTCGCATATCCGCCGGCCCTCCTGCGCCTGCGCGTGCCCTGCTCACCGCCGTTCTGCCTGATGCCGAACCGGACGCATCCGTCGCCGACCACTTCCTCGATCTGCTGGGCCAGGCGGTCGGACACGTTCACGCCGCCCGGCACCCCTACCCGGGCCTGGAGCGTCCATCTGTCGCTCACCAGGTTGACGAAGACGGGCACCTTCCCGCTGTTGCGACCCAGAATGTCGCCCAAGGCGGACCAGACCCCGAGCTCGGCCTCCTGGCAGGGAACGGTGACGAAGACCGCATTGGCCAGCCCCGCCTGCATCTTCTCGAAGGGGACGATCTCCGCCACCTGCAGGGAGGTGCCGCGCGCGTGGCTGACCCGCCCGGTGAAGAACAGCACCTGCCCCACCTCCGCGAGCTCCCCGTACTCCTGGCAGGTCCGCGGAAACAGGACGCACTCGAAGCTGTTGCTCACGTCCAACACCGTCAGGATGGCCATGGGATCCCCGGCCCGCGTGCTGCGGCGTCGCACCTTCTCCACCACGCCGCCCATCACGACTTCGGCGCCGTCGGTCACCGACGCAAGCCCGTCGCTGAACGCCGTGCAGAACCGGCGCAGACGCCCTCTGAACTGCACGAGCGGGTCGTAGCGGACGTAAAGGCCCAGGGCCTCCTTCTCCTGGCCGGCCAGTTCCTGGGGCGCCAGGGGCGGCACGTCGGGCAGGTTCGCGGCCATGCGCTTCTCGGGATCCTCCTCGGCCAACTGCCCGAAGAGGGTGTGCTGACCGATCTGTCGGTTCTTCCGCGCACGGGCCCCTACGCGGATGGCCGTCTCGAGGACGGCAAACTGCTGTGCCCTGTCCCCCGGCAGCCCGTCGAAGCACCCCGCCTTCATCAGGCCCTCGACCGCGCCCTTGGTCACCTCGTGCGAATCGACTCGCTCGCAGAAGCCGAACAGGCTCGTGAACGGCCCCTCCTTGTCCCTGGCGGCCAGGATGCAGTCGATGGCTTTGCTGCCGACGTTCTTGACCGCCCCCAGGCCGAAGCGCAGCTTTCCCTCGCCCACGGGCGTGAAGTCCGCCCGGCTCTCGTTGATGTCCGGCGGCAGGACTTCGATGCCGAGAGCTCCGCACTCGCCCATCAGCTTGACCACCTCGTCCGTGTTGCCCATCTCGCAGGACAGGCTGGCGGCCATGAACTCCGTCGTGTAGTGAGCCTTGAGGTACGCCGTGATGAAGGCGATGAAGGCGTAGGCGCTCGTATGCGCCTTGTTGAAGCCGTATCCGGCGAAGTGCATGATCAGGCCGAAGATGTCCTCGGCCGTCTCCCTGTCCACACCGTTGGCGACGGCACCCTCGACGAAGGTCTTGTGCCGCTGCTGGATGACCGACTCCTTCTTCTTACTGATGGCCTTAATCATCGTCAGAGCGTCGGCCATGCTCATGCCGGCGATGGTGTTGACGATGCGCATGATCTGCTCCTGGTAGAGCAGCACGCCGTAAGTGGGCTTCAGGATCGGCTCGAAGTCGGGGTGCGGATAGGTCACGTCCTCGTGGCCGTGGCGTCGCTTGATGAAGTCGTCCGTCATGCCGCTCTGGAGCGGTCCGGGGCGGTAGAGGCCCACCACTGCGATCAGGTCCTCGATGTTGGACGGCTGAAGGCGCTGCAGAAGCCTCCTCATCCCCGCGCTGCCGAGCTGGAAGACGCCCTGGGTAAGGCCCTTGGACAGAAGCTCGTATGTCTTCCGATCCGTCAGGTCTATCTTGTCCACGTCTATGCTCGGCGGCTCCCGGCCTCCGTCGCGGATGATCTGGAGTGCCTTGTCGATGATGGTCAGCGTTCTGAGGCCGAGGAAGTCGATCTTCAGCATGCCCATCGCCGCCAAGTCCTCGCCCGCCCACTGGGTCATGATGACGCCGTCGCTGTTTCTGGCCAGGGGGATCATCTGCCACAGGGGCCGGTCGGCGATCACCACCCCGGCGGCATGGATTCCCACGTGGCGGGGCAGGCCCTCGAGCCGCCTGGCGTATTCGATGATCCGGCCCACCTCTTCATCCTCGCGGGCGAGTCTCCGCAGCTCCGGCACCTCCTCCATGGCCGAGTCGATGGTGATCTTCAGCGTCTGGGGGATCATCTTGGCCACGCGGTCCACCTTGGCGAGCTCCACTCCGAGCACCCGCCCCACGTCCCGCACGCAGTTGCGCGCCTTCAGGGTGCCGAAGGTGATGATCTGGGCGCTGCTCTGCGCCCCGTACCGGTCGCGCACGTACTGGATGACCTCGTCACGGCGCCGCTCGCACAGGTCGATGTCGATGTCGGGCGGCTCCTCCCGCTCGGGGTCCATGAAGCGCTTGAAGATCAGGTCGTAGTCCATGGGGTTGATGCCCGTCATCTCCAGCGCGTGGGCGACGAGGCTGCCGCCGCCGCTGCCCCGCAGGCCGACCGGGATGCGGCTCTCACGGGCGAACCGCACGAAGTCCCATACGATCAGGAAGTAGTCCACGTAGCCCGTCTGCTCGATCACGCCCAGTTCATAGTCCAGCCGCTCCCGCATCTCGTCGGGCATCTCGCCGTAGCGCGCCTCCAATCCCTTTTCAGCCAGGGAGCGGAGCAGCTTCGGGTTCTCCTCCGTCGGCACACCTTCCTGGTGGAAGGCTGGATACTTGCGCGCGTCGTCCAGTTCCACCTCACACATCTCGGCGATACGCAACGTGTTGGCCAGGGCCTCCGGCATCCCGGGGAACAGCGCGGCCATCTCCTCGGGGCTCTTGAAGTAGATCTGGTCGGTCGCCAGACGGAAGCGATCAGGATCGCTCAGCGTCGTGTGCGTGTTGATGCACAGGAGCACGTCGTGCCAGCTTTGGTCTTCGGCCTCCAGGTAGTGGCAGTCGTTGGTGGCCACGGTCGGAACGCCGGTCCTGGCAGCCAGATCGATCGACCGTCCGAGCGCTTCCTTCTGTTCGGCCAGGCCATGGTCCTGGAGCTCAACGTAGAAGCGCTCCGGGCCGAACAGGTCGCGCATGTCACCCAGCCACTTCGCCGCCTCCGCCTGGGCGCCCGAAAGCAGCAGTTGGTTGAGCCGGCTGTGCAGGCATCCGCTCAGGCAGATGAGCCCCTCGGCGCACTCCTCCAGCAACTCCCAATCGATCCGCGGCTTGTAATACAGGCCGTCCAGGTAGGCCAGACTGGCCATCTTAACGAGGTTGGCGTAGCCGACCTGATCGGCGGCCAGGAAGGTCAGGTGCGTCAGGTCCTGCCCCCGGCCCGCGCGCTCGCGATTGCGCCGATCCCCCGGCGTGAAGTAGCCCTCGTAGCCTATGATGGGCTTCAGCCCGTGCTCGCGAACGGTATGGTAGAACTCGACCACGCCGAACAGGTTGCCGTGATCCGTAATGGCGATCGCCGGCATGCCCATCTGCACAGCCCGCTGCGCTGTTGCCTCGATTCGGCACGCCCCATCCAGCAAGCTGTACTGCGTGTGAACATGCAGGTGACAGAACTCAGCCGATGACATTGCGCTCCCGGTGGATGCTTCAGAAACGTGGCGAACACAGCGCCGGCCCTGCCGGCCGGGCTCATTCTAGTGCGGCTGTCAAGCACCGTCAAGGCGTCCGCCATTCCGGCCCGTTGGCCGTCCCTTGAAACGACACAGACAGGCCGGTAGCATCCGCCGGCAACGGGCGGCTCTCAGGCAAGGAGTGGCTGACGATGGGCAGGAGCAAGAGACGCGAAGGTCGAACACAGGACTACGCGGCGCAGTTCCAGCCGGTTCCGCTGGCCTTTGACTTCCCCGGGACAGGGCGGGAGGACGAGGCGGCGGGCCGCGCGCACGGGATGCCGCGGGGCTCGCGGCGGCTCTGGGGAATCCCCTTCGAGCTGGCGGCTGAAGACGAGGCGGCCAACGCGCTGAGGCTGGCGGACGGCAGGGAGGCGACCGTCGAGATCGGGGCGAGGGCCACGCACCTGTGCTTCCTGCACTACTGGGAAGGCTCCCCGAAGCCCGAGGCGGGCGACGCGGGAGGCGAACAGGTCGGCCAGTACGTCCTCCGCTACGCCGGCGGCGACAAGGCAGAGGTGCCGATTCGTGCCCGCTTTGAGGTCGGCTGGCAGACGCCGCCTTACGGGGCTTACCTCTACGCAGGCGTCGGCCATGATGAGCACAGGACCCTGGACTTCATGGGCGGCGGCTCCAGGCAGCAAGGGTGGTGGGGCCGCACACAGACCGACACGGGGGGCGGCGGACCGCGCGAGCCGTGGATCTTCGCCCTGGCAAATCCGCAACCCGATCGCCAGATCCAGTCCATCCTTCTGCGCGGACTGCACGACGCGCCACTGGTTGTCCTCGGCTTGACGTTGTACTCGGGACCCGGCCACCCGTTGCGGCATAACCCGCGCCGCTACTTCAAGCTCACGTTGCCCGAGGGGCTGGCCGTCGAGTCGATGGACGTCGACCTGGGCGTGCTCGTCCGCGACGCGGGAGCTGCCTCGCCGCGGGGCGCGGACTGGCTCGACGCCGTGGAGGCCGGCCTGGGCGTGCCCGCCGGCATCGGCCTGGAAGAGAACGTGCGGCTGGTGGAGATCAGCGCCGCCGACGGGGCGACGCTGACGGTCGTTGTCAAGCCGGAGGTGGAAGGCGCGCGCAGGCGCAAGCGCCGTCTCAGCGTCGGCCAGGCCCTACACGACGGGGCAAGCAAGCACCGTGACGTGCGCCTCGAAGTCGTCCATCCCGGGCGGACCTGGGTGAACGTGACCGTCCGCGACGAGGACACGGGCAAGCCGGTTTCCGCCCGCCTGCACTTCTCCGGGCCGAACGGCGAGTACTACGCCCCGTACGGACACCACACGGTCATCAACGACAACTGGTTCGAAGACTACGGGGCGGACATCAAGCTGGGAGAGATGAACTACGCCTACGTGCCCGGCCGCTTCAGAACCAAGCTGCCCGTCGGCGAGGTCTACGTCGAGGCCGCCAGGGGATTCGAATACCAGCCGGTCAGGAAGAAGATCATCATCCAGCCCGGCCAGGGCGATCTGGAACTGACGCTGAAGCGCGTGGCGGACTGGCGCTCGGAGGGCTGGGTCACGGCGGACACGCATGTGCACTTCATCAGCCCCCACACCGCCTGGCTGCAAGGCCAGGCCGAAGGGCTCAACCTGATCAACCTGCTGGCCAGCCAGTGGGGCCGCCTGTTCACCAACGTCGGCGACATCACGGGCGAGGCGGGAGTCGACAAGGACGACACGCTCGTCTGGGTTGGCACCGAGAACCGCAACCACATCCTGGGGCACGTTTCGATGCTGGGCACGCACGGCGACCCGGTCTTCCCGATGTGCTGCGGTGGGCCCGGCGAGGCCTACGTCGGAGACCCGGACGAGCGCACGCTCTCCGAATGGGCGGACGAGTGCCGTCGCAGGGAAGGCGTCGTGGTGCGCCCGCACTTCCCTGGTCCCAATATGGAAAACCCCGTGGACATCGTGCTCGGCAAGTTCGACGGCCTGGAGATCCGACGCTACGGCGTGCCCGGCAGCGGGCCGCTCGACGAGTACATGTTGCGCGAGTACTATCGCTACCTAAACTGCGGCTACCGGGTGGCTTGCGTCGGAGGCACCGACAAGATGTCGGCCGGGATGCCCGTCGGCGGGGTAAGGACCTACGCGCAGCTCGACCCGGAGCGCCCCTTCAACTTCGAGAGCTGGGCCGAGGCGGTCAGGGCCGGCCGAACCTTCAGCACCTCCGGCCCACTGATCGACCTGAAGGTCGAGGGCAAGCACCTGGGCAGCGAGATCGAGCTGGCCGGCGGCAAAGGAAGCGTCGAGGTCCATGCTTCCGCCGACTGCGCCTGGCCCATCACCCGCCTGGAAGTCATTATGAACGGCAAGGTTGTAGCAGACACGACCTGCCCGGCGGGCGCCAGGAAGCTGGAGCTGCGGGAGAGAATCGAGGTCAGGGGGTCATGCTGGTTCGCCGCCCGGTGCGGAAGCGACCTGCGAGTGCAGCACTGCTGGCCGATCTTCGTGGCCGGCCATACCTCTCCGATCTACGTCGTCGTCCCCGGCACGGAGCTGTTCAGCCCGTCCGACGCCACCTACATGCTGACCCTGATCGACGGTGGGCTGACTTACCTGGACACGCTGTCCGTGCGCTATGACGGCGACCGGCATCGCGAGATGAAGGCCGTCTATCAGCACGCACGCGACCACCTGCTGGGCAGACTGCACGGCCACGGGCAGCACTGAGGCGCAGCGGCTGGCGGTCCCCGCTCTCCTTCCTTTACCTCTGCTCATCCTCCTGCCTGGGCACGGCGCGCCGTGCCCCTACTGCTGCCCCTGCTCGTCGTTCTCGTTGCTCGTTGCTCATGACTCGTCGTTCGCCGTCCTTTCTGCCTTCTGCCTTCTAGCTTCTGCCTTCACCTCTGGCGCGCCTCTTGCGGGTGCGCGCCATGTTTGCCTATAATGCAGACTCGCGAACGTCCCTCGCCTTGCTACTGGCGGATACCACGTCTCATGAGCTACTTCCGACCGGACATCGAACGGATGGAGGCGTACGTGCCCGGCTTCCAGCCGAAAGAGCCGGGGTTCATCAAACTGAACACGAACGAGAACCCCTACCCCACGTCGCCGCGCGTCATCGAGGCGCTTCAGGCCCTGTTCCCGGAGGGCCTGCGGAAGTACCCCGATCCCATGGCGGACGCCTTCCGGCGCCAGGCCGCCGAAGTGCTCGGCACGTGCCCCGAGCGCATTCTCTGCGGCAACGGCTCGGACGACCTGCTCAACATAGCCATGCGCGGCTTCTGCGGGGAGGGAGATACGGTGGCCTTTCCGTGGCCCACCTACTCGCTGTATGCACCGCTGGCGCTGATACAGGGAGCCCGGGCAGTCGCGGTTCCGTTCCCCGAGGACTACTCCCTGCCGCCGGACCTGGCAGGCACAGGCGCCCGGCTGACCTACCTGGCCAATCCCAACGCGCCGAGCGGGACGGTCATCCCGCCGGATCAAGTCGCACGCCTGGCGGAGTCGCTCGACGGCGTCCTGCTGGTGGACGAAGCTTACGCGGACTTCGCCGAAGCCGACTGTCTCGCCCTGGTCCAGGAATTCGATAACGTCGTGGTGACGCGCACGCTTTCGAAGTCCTACAGCCTGGCGGGGCTGCGTTTCGGGTTCGCCGTGGCGCAGGAGCCCCTCATCGAGGGCATGGCCAAGGTCAAGGACTCCTACAACGTGAGCGGGCCGGCCCTGGCGGGCGCGACCGCCGCCGTTGCCGACCAGGACTGGCTGAAGCAGAACGTGCGGAAAATCAAGGCCACCCGCGAACGCCTGAGGATAGGGCTCAGCGAGATGGGCTTTGCGTGCTGGCCGTCGCAGGCGAACTTCGTGTTCGCCCGCGTCCCGCAAGGCCGGGACGCCGACCGGATGTTCGAGGCCCTTTTTGAACGCAAGATACTGGTCCGCTATTTCGACGCTGCGCGGCTTGATGACTGCCTGCGCATTTCCGTAGGGACGGACGAGCAGATGGACGTGCTGCTGGGCGTGATAGCGGACATCCTGGCACGAACGAGGCAGAGCGCGCCTGCACGGGAGGAAGCGTGATGGCCGATGACAGACGCCGGGCCGTTGTCGAGCGCAAGACCAGGGAGACCTCCATCCGCCTGGAGCTTTCGCTGGACGGCGAAGGGCGGGCAGAGATCGCCACGGGCATCGGCTTCCTGGACCACATGCTGGAACTGCTGGCCCGTCACGGCCTTCTGGACCTGAAGTGCAAGGCCACGGGCGACCTCCAGGTGGACGCGCATCACACCACCGAAGACGTCGGCATCGTGCTGGGGCGTGCCTTTGCCGAAGCGCTGGGCGAGAAACGGGGCATCAGGCGCTTCGCCGACGCTCGCGTGCCGATGGAGGGCAGTCTGACGGCCATCGCCATCGACGTCAGCGGCCGGGGCCTGCTCAGCTACAACGTGCAGTTCCCTGCTTCCAAGGTCGGCGAGTTCGACGTGGAGCTGGTGCAGGAGTTCCTGCAGGCGTTTGTCCTGAACGCGGGCATCACCTTGCACGTGGATCTGGTGCGGGGCGATAACACGCACCACATTGCCGAGTCCATCTTTAAGGGGACGGCGCGCGCGCTGCGCGAGGCCGTGTCCATAGATCCCCGGGCGTCCGGCCAGATCCCCTCCACCAAGGGCGTGCTCTAGCGCCGTTCAGCCGCGTCCGCCCTCAGCAGCTCCATCAGCCTGGCGTAGAAGCGCAGGTTGTGGACCGTCGCAACGCGGAAGCCCAATGGATCCCTGATCCTGAACAGGTGGTGCAGGTACGCGCGCGAATACCTGCCGCAGCATGGGCAGTCGCAGGTAGCGTCCACGGGCGCTGGATCGCGCACGTGCTTGCGATCGAGCGGATAGACGCACTCGTAGAAGCCATCGGCATCAAGGTCCGTGAGGCCCGGCGGACCCGTGAACGCGTAGAGACGTCCGTGGCGCGCGTCGCGCGTAGGAATCACGCAGTCGAACAGATCGTAGCCGCACGCGACCGAACGGACGACGTGCTCCGGCTTGCCGATGCCGAGCGCCCATCTGAGGGCATGAGCCGGAATCATCTCTGCCACGGCGCCGACGACGTCGAGCAGGCGTCCCTCCTTGTCAACCGGCCAGCCCCCGTAGCCATAGCCGTCGAACCCGATCTCGACCAGGCGCTCGGCGCACTCCCGCCGGAGGGCCTGGTCCTTCCCTCCCTGAACGACGGCGAAGAGCAGCGGCCGCCGCCCCGTCTGCTCGGCCAGGCGCTCGAACTCGCTCCCGCACGCGCCGGCCCACAGGACGGTGTTCTCCAGGGCCTCGCGCTGTTGCTCGGGCGGCGCGTCAAGCGGCACACAGTGGTCCAGGCACACGATGACGTCGGCCCCAAGCTGGAACTGAGCGCGGATGCACTTCTCCGGAGTGAGCACCTTCTTGCCCGCGCCCGGGGCCACGCGATAGGTGAAGCCCCTTCTCGTGACGCTGCCCTGCTTCCGGGAGCCGCTCAGGAGCGAGTAGACCTGGAACCCGCCGGAATCCGAGAGGACGGGCCCGGACCAACCCATGAAGGAGTGCACGCCGCCCAGGGCCGAAACGACCGTCACTCCCGGATGCGTCGTCAGATGGAAGGTGTTGACGACCAGGCCCTGGACGCCGCAGGCCCGCAGGTCGTCCGCGTCCAGGCACCTGATCACGGCCCTCGTGGCATCCGGCAGAAAGGCAGGCAGGCGCAGTGCGCCGTGCGGGGTGGCCAGGGACGCAGGCCGCGGCTTGTCCGGACTGGCTCCGCATGGACTGCCGATCATCGAATCCTCGCTGAGCGGGGCACACGGCTGCGAGCCGCCATTGGAGCTTCGCTGCCCGCTCTCACCGCAGGGGGGCAAGAAAGTTGGGGACAACGCAGCGGTAAAGCTCTACCTCCCTGGCGCCGGCGCCCTTCTCCTTCACGATGCGCGCGCGCTTCGCCAGATCTCCGGCCTCCTGCATCGTGATCAGCTCGCCAATGACGTCGGCCAGGACACTGCGCAGGTCTTCGCGACCGAAGGGCTGCGGCAGCAGGGCAAAGACCAGGTGCGTTTCCCGGGCGACCGACTGGAGCTTCGCCATGCCCCCTGCCGCGATCTTGCTGTGGTCGAAGGCCAGGCGCGGCAGGTCCCGCGCCGGGTGCCACGCCACGGCCTTGGCGTCCGATCCGGCCTGCGCCGCGACGTCCGGCCGCGCGACGGCGAGGTAAGCTATGGAAACGTTGCGGCCCCGCGGGTCCCGACCCGGCTTGCCCCACGCGCCGATCTGCACCATGGCCGCCGCTTCGACGCCCGTCTCCTCCCGAAGCTCGCGCGCGCACGCATCGATGAGATCCTCTTCCTCTTCGACGAAGCCGCCCGGCAGGGCCCAGCTATCGGGGAACGGCGCGCTGGCGCGCCTGATCAGGAGGATGCGAAGACCTTCGTCGGGCGACCAACTGAACGTCACCGCATCCGTGGTGACGTACATCTGGGGAAGCTGCAGCAAGATCCACCTCCTTAGGCGCTGACTCGGGAGAATGCCGTATGGCCGCGAGCCCACCCTATTGTCCTTGAAACGTGCCGCGACGTAAAGCGCAGCCAACGATCCCGTCAGCACGACTCCCACAGGCGGACGTACTTGATGTCCTGCCAGCCGTGACTGACCATGCCCAGCGCGCTGCTGCCGAGGTCGATGACCTGCGTTCCGTCATGATGCTCGAAGCGGTCGTCCAGGACGTACCGGACCTGGTGGACCTTCAAGCTTGTGTTCGAACGTTGCCGATCGCAGGGCGCCAATGGTTGGCCGGGCCGCCCTCACCGCAAACACGCACTGGTCCGGCATTCGTTCTCTGGCGGGCATGTGTGCGGCGAAAAGGTCATGTCGCCCGCAGCTGGTGGGCTTGAGTGGGCTGATCGCCTTTTCCCTGGCCTGGCGGCCAGGGCTACATATATGTCGCCCGCCGTACGGCGGGCTTGACGGCTACGGCCCGGGACAGGCGCGCCACGTCGTAAGTCCCGGCTTGGGACGATATATGCCTGGCCGGGGGCGCCAGGGCCGAACTTGCCGGCAAGGATGCTTGCCCGACCTCTGGCGGGCCGGCGCTACGAGCGCCGGGCGCCTTCTCGCGCGCCCTGGCTACGGCAGCCGCGTCGTTAGTCCCGAGAGGGACGGCATATGCCTGGCCGGGGGCGCCAGCCCCCGGAACGTGGCTCCGCCCCTTCATCCAGAGCCCGCCCCGCAGACGCGGGACGGGCAACATAACGGCACGTAAACCGCGCCGGCCCTGCGAAGCTCAATCTTGAAGGCGCACCAGGCCCCGGCCGCACGTGCCTGACCCTATTTGACACGTCCGCACCCGCTGCACATAATGGCCTCCAGGCAGGATCTGCCACACGGAGGCATCGACGCGCGTGATCCTCATCATCGACAACTACGATTCGTTCACCTACAACCTGGTGCAGCGGCTGGGCGAACTCGGCGCGCGGGGCATCCAGGTCTACCGGAACGACAAGATCACGGTTCCGGAGGTCGATGAGCTTGGGCCGGAGCACATCATCGTCTCGCCCGGGCCGTGCACGCCCCGCGAGGGCGGCGTCTCCAACGACGTGATCCGCCACTTCGCCGGGAAGGTGCCCATACTGGGGGTCTGCCTGGGGCACCAGTGCATCGGGTATGCCTTCGGCGCCGTCGTGGAGCGGCATCGGCGGCTGATGCACGGTAAGACCAGCATGATCGAGCACGACGGCAGGACTATATACGCCGGCCTGGCCAACCCGTTCGAGGCGACGCGCTATCACTCGCTGGCCATTCGCGAGGAGACGCTGCCCGATTGCTTCGAGGTGACCGCGCGCGCCGAGCCGGACGAGATAATGGGCATCCGGCATAAGGAGTACGCGCTGGAAGGCGTGCAGTTCCACCCGGAGTCTTTCCTCACCGACGAGGGCCCCAAGCTCCTGGCCAACTTCCTGCGGATGTAGCTCGCCCCCTCCCCTGACCCCCTGACCCCTACCCACGCGGATGGTACTTCTCGTGAATCGACTTCAGGCGGCTGTGGTCCACGTGCGTGTATATCTCCGTGGTCGAGATGTCCGCGTGGCCCAGCATGACCTGCACGGAGCGCAGGTCCGCCCCGCCGCTAAGCAGGTGGGTGGCGAAGCTGTGCCGCAGCGTGTGCGGATGCACGTCGCCCGAGATGCCGGCCGCGCGGGCTTGCTTGCGCACGCGCTGCCATAGCGCGTTGCGGCTCAGGCGCCGGCCCGTGCGCGTCAGGAAAAGCGCCGATTCGCCCTCGTCCCGCAGGAGCGCAGGTCGCCCGCGCCTCATGTATTCGCGCACGGCCTCGAGCGCCGTGCGGCCGACCGGCACCAGGCGCTCCTTCATCCGCTTGCCATAGCACCGCACGAAGCCGTACTCGAAGTTCACATCCCCCAGGTTCAGCCCGCACAGCTCGCTGGCCCGCGCGCCCGTGGCGTACAGCATCTCCAGCGCGGCACGGTCGCGAAGGCCCAGCGGCGTCATGCGGTCGGGCGCTTCCAGGAGCCTTTCCACGTCCTCGACGCTGAGCACTCCGGGGATGCGCTTCCACAGGCGCGGGGTCTGGAACGCCTCGGCGGGGCCGCTCTCGACGTGACCCTCGAGCACCAGAAAACGGTAGAACATCCGCACGGACACGAGCCGCCGCCAGATGGTGCCGGGCGAGAGGCCCCGCCGCCGGCACGCGTCCACGTAGTCCACCAGTCGCCCCGTGCTCAGCCTGCCGAGCGCGCGCTCGTCGCCGGCGCCCACGAAGCGAAGAAAGTCGGACACGTCCGACTCGTAGGCATCGAGCGTATTGGCGCTCAACCCACACTCTGCGGCGCAGTAGTGCAGGAACGCATCAAGGAGCTCTGTGGGCCGGGTCATCTCGCTCCCCGGAAATGCCTCATGGGGCCGCCACGGCGGCTCGAGGCCTATCTTAGTTCCCTGCCGACGGAGGAGTCAAACCGGACCCGGCTGCATCAGCCCGAGCGGCGCCTGGACGGCCGCCAAGCGTTTGTTTTCCCGCCGGCCATTTCATAAAATGTAAACGCCTCTGGCGGATAGTGTGAACCCTCCTAACGCAGGACGCTGGCGCACCCATGGCCGACCAGAAACCCGATCAGCAGCGCCTGGGCAGGTACGAGCTGGTCAAGCTGCTCGAAGAAGGCGGCGCAGGGAGTATGTACCGCGCCCGCGACACGCAAAGCGGTCGAGGCGTGCTGCTCAAGGTGCTTGCCCGGTCGGTCACTCGGGCCTCTGCGTTCGAGCGTTACTTTCGCGACCGGTGGTCCGAGCAGCAGTCCCTCCTGGACCATCCCAACTTGCTGAGGGCGCTGGCGCTGGGCACCGAAGCAGGCCGTCTCTACCTGGTCGTCGAAGACGCTCGCGGCCGGCGCCTGACCGATGTGCTCGGGGATGCTCCCCTGGAGCCTGACGAGGCGCTGAACATCGTCCACCAGATCGCAGAGGGCCTGCGCGCCGTGCACCGCCAGGGAGTGGTGCACGGGCACCTCAAGCCGTCCGACATCATCGTGACGTCCGACCAGAAGGGGCGTCAACTGGTCAAGGTCACCCTCTTCGACCTGGGCGTGTCCGCCGACGACAGCATCGTGTCACTGCCGGGGGAGCTGCTTGGCACGCCCAAGTACATGGCCCCCGAAGTGATCAAGGGCCAGGCAGTGAGTGCGCAGGCGGACGTGTTCGCGCTGGGGGTCATTGCCTACGAGCTGTTCACGGGGCGCGAGCCGTTTCCCTCCGACCACGTGGTCGGTTACCTGTTCGCCAACTGCCAGCACAGGCCCACGCCGGCAGACAAGGTGCACGAGCGGGTTCCGCACGAGGTGGCGCGCGTGCTCGCGCGGATGCTGGAGAAGGACCCCGCGCGCCGCTACGGCAGCATGCAACGCGCCATCGACGACCTTGTCCGCTGCGCCGAGTGCATGAAGACGGGGCACGTGGACGTCATGCCGCACGGGACGGACTCCGCGTTCGCCCGCGAGTACGAGCTGCCCGAGCCCAGGCGGGCGCGTGCGGGCGGCCCCGTCCTTGCCGCGGCGCGCGTCATCACTTTGACGGGCATCATCGCAGCCGTCGGTGCACTGGGATTCGCGCTGGGACGGATGCCGGCCGGCCGCCCGGGGGCCGCCCGGCCCGTAGAAGAGGCGGCCCGTCCGCTGGAGCCGAAGTCCGAACCGCCGAAGGAGGCAGCCCCAGCCCCAGCGGAGGGCATCGCCGCACCTGCGGGCAGAGAGCGCGGTGCGGATCAAGCATTCCAGACCGCCATGGCCGACTGGCAGCGCCTCAGCCGGCGCGGCGATTACGAGCTCGGCGAGGCGCTGTTCAGCGAGCTCCGGCAGAAGTACGCCGGCACAGGCATTGAGGCGAGGAGCCTCGAGCAGTTGGCTCGCATCTACACGGAGTGGGCCCGCGCCCTGGGGGAGGCCGGGGACCCTGAGGGCGCGGTCGATAAGTACAAGAAGGCGATCGAGGTGGCGCCGGAGGGCTCGAACTTCGGCGCGGTGGCCGTTCGCAACATGCCGTCCGCCCTGGTGGACCTGGCCGAAGACCTGACGGCGCGCGGGCAGTATGTGCCCGCCCTGGAGGTCTACGGGCAGGTGGCCAGCGACCATCCAGGCACGAAGGAAGCCGCCCTGCTGCAGCAACGCAGGCCGCACCTTCTGCTCAGCCAGGCGTTCGTCACCTGGAAGGACAAACGGCAACTGGACGAAGCCATCGGCGCGATGACGGCCATCATCAAGCAGTTCCCCGGCACGGACGAGGCAACGCGGGCCGAGCGGGCAATGCCGGGGCTCTACCTCGATGCCGTGCGCGAGAAGCTGGATGACGGCCGGTTCCGGGAGGCCCGAGAGCAGCTCGTCCGACTCGCCGAGGCCTATCCGGGGCACGAGGTCGCCATCAAGGCCGCCGATCTGGACGCGGAGACGCTGTTCCTCCTGTTCGCCGAAGGCCACCGAGCAGGAGACGAAGGCAAGGCCGGGCAGCAGTACGCGGAGCTCCTGCGGCGCTATCCTGCCAGCCAGTGGTCCGTCCAGGCGGTGCGCCTCCGGCTGGACCTTGAGCCATCGGCCACCGAAGTGCTCTTCGACGACAACACCGGTCGCAGACAACTGGAGCAGGCAAAGGGTTACTACGACCAGTTTGACTTCACCAACGCTTTGGGGGCGCTTCGCGGCGTCATCAGGTTCTCCCGGGCCGAATCGCCTGTCGCGGCGGTAGCACTGGAGAAGCTGCCTCAATGGACTTACGGGTCCGCCATCTACGCCTATGGCACCGGTGCGGTCGCGGAGTGTGAGGAAGTCCTGCGCGAGCTGTTGCCCCAGTTCGAGGGGCTCGCATGGGAGGAACGAGCCCGTCTGACTCTCGAACGGATAAAGGAGCCGCCCGAGGGCATGCTCTACGTGCCCGAGGGCCGGTTCCGCATGGGCAGCGACACCGCTGAGATCATCTCGCTGATCCGCTCTCATGGCCTGAGCGCCCTGGGAGAGGATGAAGAGGAAATGGCCGTGGTCGCCGAGGTCTACGGCCTCGTGAACGAAACGCCCAAGCACACCGCGGTGACCAAAGCGTTCTTCATCGACAAGACCGAGGTGACGAACGCCCAGTACAAGCAGTACGTGGACGAGACGGGCAATCCGCCCCCGGCGCATTGGACGAAGGGCGCCTACCCGGCAGGGGAAGGCGACCTGCCCGTCGTGAACGTCAGCCTGGCCGAGGCTCGCGCCTATGCCCGCTGGCGGGGAGCCAGGCTGCCGACCGAGGCGGAATGGGAGAAGGCCGCCCGGGGCGTGGACGGGCGCTCTTTCCCATGGGGCGAGGTGTTCTCCGAAGATCGCTGCCAGCACATGCGCCCCGAGGGTGCTGGCCCCGCGCCCGTCGGGTCCTATCCCACGTGGGCCAGCCCGTACGGCTGCCTGGACATGATCGGCAACGTGGAGGAATGGACCGATACGGAGTTCGCCCCCTATCCGGGCAGCCAGGCGCCCGAAATGCTCGGGCAGGGCTCGTACCAGGTCGTGCGGGGAGGCGCGTGGTACCAGCAGGAGATCGTCCCCATCCCCGCCCGGTGCGCCAGTCGCTACCCCCTAGATCCCGCGTCGGCCGACGCGGCCACGGGGTTCCGTTGCGTGCGCGACGTCGCCGAGCCGGAAGCGCTGGCGTCCCGGCCCGCAGAAGGGCAGAATCCCTGAGCCGCGCCCGGCCATTGCAGGGGAGTCGCCAGGAATGCACGCCCCCGGCGCAGACGACCTGCCCCGGCTCGAAGAAACCTTCCACGGCAAGGTGACGGTCTACCTCAACCCGGACTACGCCGGAGGGATAGACCTGGAGGACCTCCGACGCCTCCCTTCGATCCTGGCTTCCTTGGAAGGGCGCAGTTCGCGCCAGGCCGGCCGGAGCAGCTTGTGGAGCTGGCATCCGCAGTGGCATGACGGACCCGGGCTGGTGGTCCGCCAGTACGTGCACGGCGGCCCGCTCGGTCCCGTTCGCGGATCCCTGTTCTTCGCAGGCGGCCGAATGCGCCGCGAGCTGCAACTGGCCGCTTACGCCCGGCGGAGGGGCGTCCCGACGAGTGCGCCCCTGGCCGTCCGCGTCGAGCGAGCATGGGGTCCCCTAGTCAAAGGCTATTTCGTGAGCGAGAAGATCCCAGAGGCAATGAATCTGCTGGAGCTCTGCGAGTCCGTCAGCGCGGGCCACGTCCCCTCTCGGCAGCAGAGCCGGGACCTGGCGGCTGCAATCGCCGGCGCCATTGCAGACATGCACGACGCCGGCATACTCCACGCGGACCTGAACCTGAAGAACGTGCTCGTGCGGAATCCATTTGACGCGCCGGAAGCCTACGTCATAGATTTTGACCGGGCGGAGCTAACCCCGCAGCCCACGCTGCGGCAGCGTCTGGCAAATCTGCTGCGCCTGGACCGATCGGTCGTGAAATGGGCGGCGTCGCGGCGAGCGGTCGCGCCCGCCGACCGCCTCAGGACACTGCGGTGCTACCTGGCGCGCTATCCCGAGTGGGAGAGCCGCTGGGGGCGTATCGCACGGCGGCACGCGGGTCGTCACACTCGGCATCACCTGGCGCGCCAGCCCGACGGGCAGGGAAGCCGGCGGTAGCGCCCCGTCACGGGCCAGAGCGGAGGAGGCGAACCATGGAGAAGGTGAATGCAAACGAGCTGGAGTACAGGAACACCGTGAGCGGGCCGAAATACCTGTTCAGGGGACCGAGGGTCGACTGGGGGCTGATCCGGTTCCTGCCCGGCGAGGAGCTCGGCGCGCACCTGCACAAGCAGGTCGAGGAGACCTTCTACTTCACCAGCGGCACCGGCGTCTTCATTGCCGACGATCTGCAGTACGACATCGCGCCGGGGGACGCCTTCCGGCTCGAGCCGGGAGAGGTCCACAACGTCATCAATACGGGCCAGGAGCCCCTCGACGGCGTCTTCATCAAGCACATCTACCGCCCCGAGGACAAGGTGGCCGTCGAGCAGTAGATGCTCAGGCGCGCGCTGAGGCCGGCTTGCAATCGTTGAACTGCCGGGGATATAATCCGCTGCGCGGGGCTTTCCCGTCGTTCATTCCCGACGCACCCCGAGAACCCATGGACCACCTCGAAGCTGCGCGGCAGATTGTGGACCTCGAGATAGGGGCTCTCCGGGCCATGCGAGAGCTGCTGAGCCCGGAGTTCGACCGGGCTGTCGAGTTGATCTACAACTGCCAGGGCCGCGTGGTCGTCACGGGGGTCGGAAAGGCCGGCATCATCGGCCAGAAGATATCGGGCACGCTGGCCAGCACGGGGACTCCTTCGCACTGGATGCACGCGGTCGAGGCCCGCCACGGGGACCTGGGCCGCGTCCAGCCCGGGGACGTCGTCCTCGCCCTGAGCAACAGCGGCGAGACGGAGGTCGTCCAGCTTCTGCCCGCGCTGAAGAAGCTCAACGTGCCCGTCATCGCCATCACTGGCAGCCGGGATTCGACCCTCGCCAGGCACAGCGAGGTCGTTTTGGAGATCGGCCAGATAGAGGAAGCCGACTCCCTGGGCCTGGCGCCCTCTTGCAGCACCACCGCGATGGTGGTCATGGGCGACGCCCTGGCGCTCACCATCTTCAGGATGCGGAACTGGCGGCCCGAGGACTACGCCTTCTATCACCCCGGCGGGGAGCTGGGGCGCAGACTCATAAAGGTCAGCGAGGTCATGCGGAAGGGCGACGAGAACCCCGTCGCCCGTGTTGACGTCACTGTCCGCCAGGCTCTGAAGGTCATGACCGGTACCGGCCGTCCCACATCGCCCGGCGCCGTGAGCCTCGTCGACGGCGAAGGGAAGCTGGTGGGGTTCTTCACCGACGGTGACTTCCGAAGGTTGATGGAAGACGGCCGGCCCGATACGCTGGACCGGCCGGTCAGCGAAGTGATGACACACCGGCCCAAGACCATCACGGAAGAAAGCCTGGCAGCCGAGGCTTATCGCTTGCTGCGTGACTACCGAATCGACCAGGTTCCCGTGGTGGACGAAGACGGCAGGCCGGTCGGCATCGTCGACGTCCAGGACTGGCTCGACGTAGAGCGGTGATTCGACGAACCCGCGCGGACGGAGGGGCAACGGGCCGTCCGTCGCACAAAGGCCGAGAGGAAGCCGTGCCTGAGGATGCGGTCGAGAAGGCGCGCGGGATCAGGATGCTCATCATGGACGTCGACGGCGTGCTGACCGACGGCCGCGCCCTGTACGGCAGCTCCTCCGTAGAGGGCGTGTTCTTCAACGTGCACGACGGCACCGGCATCAAGTACCTGCAGAGGTGCGGCGTGCGGACGGCCATCATCACCGGACGTGACATCGAAGCCGTCCGCGAGCGGGCGCGCGTGCTCGGGATCGAGGAGGTCGTCCAAGGCGCAAAGGTTAAGCTCGAGGCCTACGAGGCCGTTCTCGCGCGCGCCGGCCTGGGCGACGGCGAAGTGGCCTACGTAGGCGACGACCTGCCCGACATCCCGGTGATGCGCAGGGCGGGCCTGGCCGTCGCAGTGCCCAACGCCGCGACCGAGGTCATTGAGCACGCCGACCTGGTGACGCAGCGGGCTGGCGGCGAAGGCGCCGTGCGGGAAGTGGCTGAGTTCATCCTCAAAGCTCAGGGCAAGTGGCAGCACGTCCTGAGTCGCTACATCGATCAAGACCCGGAGGATCCACATGGCACCAAACGAGCTGACAGTTGACCTGAGCGGCGAAGTGATCGTGCTTACCGGCGGGGCGGGCGTGCTTTGCGGGACGATGGCGCGGGCCCTGGGTGCCGGCGGCGCCGCCGTCGCCATCCTGGACGTCGCGCAGCCCGCCGCCGAAGCGCTGGCGGACGAGATACGCGCGGACGGGGGGACTGCCCTTGCCTGCGCGTGCAGCGTGCTGGACAAGGAGCAGCTCCAGGCCGCCTGCGACAGGATCGTGGAGGAACTGGGCGTCCCGACCGCCCTCATCAACGGCGCCGGAGGCAACAAGGCGGAAGCCACGACAGGCGAAGACATGTCCTTCTTCGATCTGCCCAAGGAAGCGGTACGGTGGGTCTTCGACCTGAACTTCCTCGGCACGTTCCTACCCAGCCAGGTGCTCGGCAAGCTCATGGCGGACAACGGGCGGGGACACATAATCAACGTCTCCAGCATGAACGCCTTTCGCCCGCTGACCAGGATACCGGCCTATTCGGCGGCCAAGAGCGCCGTGAGCAACTTCACGCAGTGGCTGGCCGTCCACATGAATCAGCGCTATAGTCCGCAGATCCGCGTGAACGCGATCGCGCCCGGTTTCTTCTTGACCGAGCAGAACAGGTTCCTTCTGACGGACGAGACGACCGGGGAGCTGACGCCGCGCGGCAAGACCATAATCGACCATACCCCGGCCGGGCGGTTCGGCGATCCGCAGGAGCTGGTAGGGACGGTGCTGTGGCTGTTGAGCGACTCGTCGCGATTCGTCAACGGCGTGGTCGTGCCCGTCGACGGCGGCTTCAGCGCGTTCAGCGGCGTCTAGAGCCCACAACGAGCAGCAGAGGAAAACGCGATGGACTCTGAGAAGGTCAACGATTGGATCGGTGCCCACGCCGAGCAGATGGTCGAGCTGCAGGCCGAGCTGACGTCACGCCCGGCCATGGCGCCCGAGAACGGCGGCGAGGGGGAATGGGAGAAGGCGCGCTTCCTGGAAGGCTGGCTATGCGAGCACGGGCTCGACCAGATCACGCACTACGACTTCGCCGACGAACGCGTGTCCGAAGGCACTCGACCGAACCTCGTGGCGGAACTGCCCGGGCGCCGGGAGAAGCCTTGCGTGTGGGTCTGCACACACATGGACGTCGTCCCACCCGGTCAGCAGAACGCCGACGGATCGTGGGAGGGATGGGAGTCCGACCCATTCACGGTCAGGCGAGCCGGGGACATGATCGTCGGCCGCGGCGTCGCCGACGATCAGCAGGCACTGGTCAGCTCGGTCTTCGCGGCACTCGCCCTGCTGGAGGCAGGCCTGGAACCGGCCCACACCGTGAGGCTCGCCTTCGTTTCCGACGAGGAAACAGGCAACAGGTACGGCCTCGGCGGCCTCCTGCACGAGCACGGCGAGATGTTCACGCCCGAGGACGTCATCATCGTGCCCGATGGCGGCAACGAGGACGGCTCGATGATCGAGGTGGCCGAGAAGTCCGTCCTGTGGCTGGAGTTCCGCGTCGTGGGGAAGCAGTCACACGGATCGCGCCCTGACGTCGGCGTCAACGCGTTCCGTGCCGCCGCATGGCTCGTGAACCAGCTGGACGAGGGGTTCAAGCTGCACTTCGACAAGGTGGACCACCTCTACGAGCCGCCTGCCAGCACCTTTGAGCCCACCTTGCACAAGGCAAACGTGCCGAACGTCAACACGATACCGGGCGAGGACGTCTTCTGCTTCGACTGCCGAGTGCTGCCTACGTACGGCCTCGACTCGGTTCTGGACTTCGTGCAGGCCCAGTGCAGGCGAGCGGACGGCCGGTTCGGGACCACGACGGAGCTGACGATCCGGAACAGGTCCGATGCAGCGCCAGCCACTTCGCCCGACGACACCGTTGTCAGGGTCCTGGAATCCGCCATAAAAGAAGTCACAGGGGTGGAGCCCAAACCGATGGGAATCGGCGGGATGACGTTCGCCTCTCTGTTCCGGGCCCAGGGGCTGCCGGCGGCGGCTTGGATGACTACCTCGGGCACCGCCCACGAGGCGAACGAAGTCTGCTCGGTGGCGCACATGGTGAGTGACGCGGCTGTCTTCGCGCACGTTTACATGAACGACTTCTGAGCCGGCCGGCAGCTCAATCCGGCTCCAATTCGGCGCCGACAAGCGTCAGCGTCAGCCCCTCCAGCAAGTCCTTTTCGGATATGCGGGCCACCGCCACGTCCTCCCGCCGCCTGACGGTCAGCACGGGGATGCGCATGTGTCCCCAATCCGCCAGCGGCAGGAGCGGAACGGACATGGTGGAACGCACCGGCCTGAGCGTCAGCTCCCCATCCAGCCGGTTCAGCCGTAGCCCCGCGGCGCTCATGGGCATGCCGAAGATGGTGGTCCCCCGTGGATAGAAGTTCAGGTTATTCCTCTCGGTCGTATCGCAATAGAGGGAAGAGCACCAGTTGTCCCCCGTGGTGACCTGGTAGTCCCAGTAGCGGGACACGTTGTCCAGCAGGTCCACCTCCAGGTAGGCGCCTACGTAGTCCCGCCACATGTTCTGGGAGAACCAGACGGTGGCGTCGGCGCTGCTGGAGTGGCGGCAGCCGTAGGGAGTCATGGTGGCCCGGTTGGCGTTCCGGATGTCGACGGCAAAGCGATTCAGCTTCCACCGGGGCATCTTGATGCCGGCCAGGAAGAGGTAGAGCAGCCCGTTGGCCGTGTAGATGGAGTAGTCGTCCCAGCCCGCCAGTTCGCCGGGCTCGAGCGGCTGTCCGGTCCAGGGATCCACGAGCCCTTCCGTCGACCGGCCCAGGTTGACCGCGTAGTGGTCCAGCAGCCAGGCCTCCTCTTCCACGTTCTTGATGCCCTTGGAGGCGAAGGCGCGCCACCGCTCGGCCTGCGAGTCCTTTGCACCTGCCTTCTGCTCAACCTCCGCCAGGGCCCAGAGCGCCGCCTGGGACTTGACGGCGAGGTAGACCTGCTCCCTCCCGAACTGGACGGCCGGGCTGGCGTCATCGATCGTGTTGGCCACCCCCCTGTCGGGCACGCCGTTGCCGCTCGAATCCGCCTTAACCACGAACTCGGCGAGACGCCGGCACAACGGCAGCTTCTTGGCCGCCTTCTCAATGTTGCCCGTGAAGAACGCCCAGGCCGAGAGCAGCAGCAGGTAGTTCGTGTTCTCCTCGACCGGCATGTGGTGAGGGTAGACCTGCCGGCCGACCACGTGGTCCGAGCCCATGTCGTGACACAGGAAGGACGTCCCCTTGCCTTCCGCACCGAGCGTCTCCGCGCCGTCGACTTCGAAGTCGGCCCATTCGTCCAGCAGCGTTTCCAGCAGCTCGGGCCACAGGGCGAAGTAGAGCAGCCCGTCGTTGTATTCCACGTCAATCGTGGAGTGGAAGAAGCACGAGCCCTCCCACACGCTGAACCAATCGCGGCCGTCCTTGCGCGTAGTCCACCAGGTGTTGGCCAGGAACGAGTGGAGCGCGACAGCGGCGAGGTTCGACGCGCTGCTGCTCAGGCTCCAGTCGCGGACGGCCGCATCAATGAAGCCGCAGCACTGCTCGATCTTCCCTTTCTCCTTGGCCGCCCACGCCACCATCTTCTCACGCGAACCGAACAGCTTCACGTACTTGAAGGGCGTGCTCTCCTGGAAGACCTCCAGCACGGGCTCAGCAGTCCAGCTCGACCAGAGGACCGTCATCTTGCCGATGCCGTCCGCCGGAAGGTCGAACGCCTTCCTGAGCCCGGAAGAGCCGAACGGCGTGGCGTCGGTGCTCTCCAGCCAGTTTTCGACGTTCACCGTAAGTGCCGGCAGATCGGCTTCCGGCCGCGCCCCTGCCGTGCTGGAGAACCTGTACCGGAAACCCCCCTCGTCGAGCGCGAATTCCACCCCTGCCCCGTGAAGCTCCAGGACCAGCTCCCCCCGCAGCAAGGGCGAGTCCGCCTTCTCCCAACGGAACTTCTTCAGGGGACGGACCTCCACGTCCACGTAGTAGAAAGGCGCGACAGAGATGTGCGCGTTCTGCGGGTAGAAGGGAGCCCTGATCCGAAGCCGCAGTTCGATCCACAGCCCGGGATGAACGGCCCGGTACTCGATGCTCGTAAGCGTGTCGAACTGCTCCACGAACGGGAAACACTGTTCCCGGCCCGTAAACGGCAGCGCCCAGACCTCGCCGTCGCGCGTCCTGACTCCGACCGTCAAGTCGAGTCGCTGCTCCCGGAACCCGCCGTACGCGTTCTGGTACAGGCACCGATCGTGCGGATCGAAGATGAGGCTGAAGCGGCTACCCAGCGTAGCTGCCGCGTCGGTAATCAGATGCATTTGAGTTCCCTCAGGCCCGTGTTGGCCCCCTGCGCCCGCCGGCCACATAAACCGTCGCCCAGACGCTCCCAATGTACCCGAAACGGGTCCGAATTCAAGCAGAAGATCGGCCGGCCGCAGCCCCCCGGCCGGGCGGGGCGTCTGAGGCACCCGTTCGTTTGACAAAGCGCCGGCGACGGACAAGACTGACGTCTCTCTAGCTTTGCAGACAGCCACGGAGGCCACTATGGCGCGCACGGTCAGGCTTGGCGTGTTGATCAGCGGCGGGGGCAGATCCCTCCAGAACTTCATTGATCTGTCCGCAGCGGGCAAGCTCAACGCGACCGTAGTCAAGGTCATCAGCAGCCGCAAGGACGCCTACGGACTTGAGCGCGCCCGCCAGCATGACATCCCTGCCGCCGTCGTTCGCCCCAGGGACCTCGGAAGCCCCGCGGAGTTCAGCGCAGCCGTCACCGAGGAGCTCCGGGCGGAGGACGTGGACCTGGTCGCCATGGCCGGTTTCCTCAGCCTCTACTTCATACCGGACTGCTACGCAGGCAAGGTGATGAACATCCATCCCGCCCTGCTGCCCGGCTTCGGAGGGAAGGGATTCTACGGCGACAGGGTGCACGAGGCCGTGTTGGACTATGGCTGCAAGGTGAGCGGCTGCACGGTCCACTTCGCCGATAACACATACGACCACGGGCCCGTCATCATCCAGAAAGTCGTGCCGGTCGAGGAAGGCGACGACGTTCACTCGCTGGCGGCGCGCGTGTTCGAAAAGGAGAAGGAGGCCTACCCCGAGGCCATCAACCTGTTCGCGGAAGGCCGGCTGGAGATCAGCGACCGTCGGGTGAAGGTGAGGCCCCCGGCGACGAGTTGAACGGACGTGGCGGAGAACGCGCTCAGCCCTCTTCGCTCCCGTCCACGCGGCCGAAGCAGACGAGAGTGAGGTCATCGCTCTGCGGCGCCGCGCCGGCATGTTCCCGCACGGCCCGTTGGATGTCCTTCACGATGTTCAGGGGGGAGTTGTCCGCACGCTCCATGGCGTCCGATAACTTCTTGTAGCCGAACAGCTTCCCGTTCTCGTCCATGGCCTCGATGATGCCGTCACTGAAGATGCACAGAATCTCCCCCGGCTGGACGGTGAACGAGGTCTCGGGGAACTCCGCGTCCTGCGTGATCCCCACGGGGAAACCGTTCCCCCCCTCCAGACGCTCCACGCGTCCGTCGCTCCTGCGCACGAGCGGATAGCAGTGTCCGGCGTTTGACATCTGGACGGTGTTGCTCCTGAAGTCCAGGGACATGATCAGCATCGTGATGAACATGTCCGTCGCCGAACTGAGGGCAACCTGGTTAAGGGCGCCGAGCAGCCCACCGGGGCCGTTATGAGCGCCGGCGTAGAACCGCAGGTTGCTGGCCATCTTCGCCATCATCAGCGCGGCCGTAATGCCCTTGCCGCTCACGTCCCCAACAGCCACCAGAACGCGGCCCTCCGGCAGCGAGATGAAGTCGTAGAAGTCTCCCCCCACCTCCAGCGCCGTGCCGTACCAGTCCACAAACTCGTAGCCCTCAACGGCCGGGGGCTCGGTCGGCAGGAAGCTGTTCTGGATGCGTCGCGCGTTCCTGAGGTCCTGCTCCAGCCTCTCTCGCCGGACCAGACGCGAGTGCAACCGTGCGTTCGCGATCGTCAACGCCGCCTGGTTGGCAATGCTGGCCAGCACGTTCAGCCCTTCCTGGTCGTAGTTGCTGGCGATCCGCTGGGTATCGAGCCAGATGAAACCCAGCACCTCCTTCTCCTCGTCCATCAGCGGAGCGCACATCATCGAGCGCATCTGGAAGTCCAGTATGCTCTGGCTGCTGGCGAAACGCTCGTCATGCATCGCGTCTGCGCTCAGGACCGCCTCCCTGCGGTCAAGCACGTGCTCCAGAATGGTCTCGCTGATCTCGAGCCTCTCCTCGTCGCCCCTGGAGTGCTTCTCCATCCGCGAGGCCCGCGGAGTGAGCTGGCCCGTTTCCGGGTCGCGAAGGATGATGAACCCGCGCGCAGTCTCCGGGAACACCTCGAAGAGCTTGTCCAGAATCTTGTTGAGAAGCTCGTCCTCGTCCAGGCCCGTCCCGATGGATTGGAAGATCTCCAAGACCGTGCCGAGCCGGAAGTTGGCCCGCATCAACTCGTCTACCGTCGTCTCCCTGCCCGCCAGGACGCTTGGCGTGTCCTGAAGCATATCCACAGAGCTGATCACGGACGTGCTGCTCGTGTCTTCTCCGATGTCCAGCAACGTCCGATCGGGTGGCGCTATCGCGCTGTCCTCGCTCTCCGCGTGGAAAACGAACTCGTTGTTGCCGACGCGAATCTCATCCCCGTCCTTGAGCCTCTTCGTCGTCACCTGGACGCCGTTGACGAAGGAGCCGTTGCTGCTGGCCAGGTCCTCGATGATGTATTCGCCCTTGTCATTGCACAGCACCCGGGCATGCCGTTTTGAAACGGTCAGCTCGTCGAGCCTGACGTCCATATCCAGGCCGCGCCCCATGCAGGTGACCTTCTGCAAGGGAACCTTCATCCCGACGCGCTCACCTTTTGTCATGATCAGATGGGCCATCGCAAGGACCGACGTCCTCCGCTCGACTCAGAATCCAGTCCCGGCAAGCCGCCCTGCCCCCACAGGGCGCCCGCCAGATTCGAACCGATTCTACCAACCCCAACGCATCTTGCAACGGGAAAACGGCTGGCCGGCGCTGCAACCTAGCCCTCGTCCTGACTCGCCCCGGCCGCTTCCGACCCCTTCTGGCGTCCGTCCGGGCGGATCACGGACTCGTAAACAACCAGGCCGAAACCCACGCAGATCGCCGCGTCAGCCACGTTAAACGTGTACCAGTGGAAAGCCTCTCCCCAGTGCAGATCGATGAAATCCCGGACTGCGTGGAAAACGGCCCGATCCACCAAGTTTCCCACGGCCCCGCCGGCCAACAGACCCAAAGCCGCGTGCAAGAAGCCCTTGTGCGGCGGCGCGGTCGCCAGGAAGAAGGCCACGATGCCCAGCCCAACCAAGGAAGCCACTATGTAGAAGGCAAGGCTCTGCGGGCCCTGGCCGAAGATGCCCCTCACGTTCCCCGGATGGTTGATCAACTGAAGCACGTGCGGGATCAGGACGACCGGGGGGCGCGCCTCATCCGGCGAATGGACCAACAAGAGCTTGGTGATCTGGTCCAGCAGCACCGT
>Ga0114922_10000949_pt1 | contig 27751 bp, 29 predicted proteins | sample AartaG_FD_100975 | JGI IMG/M metagenome (GOLD analysis project Ga0114922, IMG submission 100975) | Deep subsurface microbial communities from Aarhus Bay to uncover new lineages of life (NeLLi) - Aarhus_00045 metaG | ecosystem: Environmental > Aquatic > Marine > Oceanic > Sediment | place... | reverse complement strand
TGCTGAAGGGGTTTTAGACGCGGGAGTTTTAGATTTTACTGGTTCTTCTCCACCCAAATTTTCATCAAATTCATCAAAACTCATTCATATCACTTCCAAATTTTTTATTAATTTTGTTTTTTTAATTTTAAATTTACTTATACTTAATAAAATGGCATTAAAAATTCATTATAAATCCCTTTGGAATGATTTTGAAGTTTTTTAAGATTAGTAAAGGAGATCGCATTATACTTGATAGTTAAATAAAAAAAGAGGGAAATTAAAATTGGATTTCAGTCTAAAGTGCTGATGATCAATCCGAAAAGTTGTTTCCGGAAATGATCTTCAAATTTTCTGATTTTCATTCATAAATGGACAATAACATCATATCTTATAATTATTTTTCTAATTCCTTTTCCTCTCATTTTTTTAAACCCCTAGTTAATAAATTATCAACACACTCAATATGTGTTTTCAGATCTTCCATGAAAAATATAGACTTCAAAACCTTTTTGTTTGTTGATTCCTGAAGCCTGTTTATATGACCAGAAATCATTCTAACTTCTTCTAAAAATATATAATATTCTACTGACATTTCTAATCACTTAATTTGCTTATTAGGTAATTTATTTTGATTAAATGTTGATGTATTTCAAATAGGTCCCCATCAGCAAATTCATTCTTCAAAATTGCTTGGTAGAGAAGATCTCTTTCGGAAAAGGGGATTTTTTCTGTTCCTGCATATAAGTCTGGACTCCTTTTTGATTCTCCAAATTCAGAAAATGAAACTATGATATCAGCAAAATTGATTGGCTCTATCCTCAGAATTTCCTGATTAATGACTATCTTATATTTTTTACCTATAGATTTAAAGCTCATAATTTTAATATAGACAAGCTTCGATATATAGTTTTTATTGCGGAACTTTCTGCGAAGTTCGAACTAAAGAAAAAGAATTAAAAACAAACCTAACTTTTTTTAATAAATTTTAGGTGTTTAACTGATTAAAATTAGTAATTTCTATTATTGTATCAATCATAGGAAAAACTACATGACTCTAACGCTTTTAAATTAAAAAGATAAATTTGTATCTACTAATCGATATAAAAATTGAATATTAGAATGACCAGAGAAGTTCCACAGAATAAAATATGTGTGGATTGCGGAAAATTAATATCTTATTCAGAGTTTTTAAGGGATAATCCTTCTATTTCAGAATTAAGAGCTAAGGATTTATGGAATGATTCTATGATTACTATTTTTTGCCCCGATTGTTATTTCAATCGGCCTGAAAGGCCATTTAAAGTAAAACGGGGTTATTTTAATTATTATGGTAAGTCTCGATCATACCATAAATAGAAGGAACTCAATTAATAATATCTTTTCGTCTGACATATTAATTTGACATATTACGTATATTCCAACTTCCACTTTTTGTTGTATCTATCTTTATTAATGCAAAGTTTCATTGAGAAATCATGTATCAAAGGTGTATAAGTGAAAAAATGGATTATTCAGAAACATTTTTAGAAATGCTTCAATTTCTCCAACTTACTTATAAAAAATTCCCTAAATTCATGATAGAAATCATGGCTGAGAATTATGGCATTCCCCTTAATGAGATTAAACCATTAATGATAAAATTCAGAAAACAAGGAATTTTACTAATATTAAAAGAAGAAGGTTATACTTTTACATTAAATAATAATTTCTAGTTTTAAATAGAAACTTTCCCTACTTATACGACTTTTTTGATGACTTCAAATAACATAGATGAATTTTAAATAGTTAATTCTCATATTAATATTCAAACTCATAATTAAATCAAGAAATCAAAAACAACAATAATTTCTTAGAGAATAGAAATTGCGAAAAAAAACTGATCTTAATTTAATCATTGGAATTGTAATATTTTCAATTGGATTGGTTTCGGCTGCGTACAGCATTATAACATTAATTATAAGCTTATTGGTTTGGTACACGGGAATTATTGTATACGTGAAAGATCTACTATTTGAATTGGTGTTTATACTTCTTGGATTCCTTATAATTAGAAATCGCAAGATTAAGCAATAACAAAGTAAAAATCGTGTAATAAAAAGAAAATTGAAATCCACTTAATTTTTTAATACTTCTTTTTTTTTATTTTCCTAGATTCTTGACACTGGATTTATAATTCTAAACTATTATATGATTATTAATAAACGCAAAATAAAATCGATGAAAAATTCTCATATAGGAAATCTATTAAGTCAATATGGAGAAAATGTTAAGGGGATCTTAGCTGTTTTAGTTTATAAGAGGAGAGAATCGGCTCTTATAGAAGAAATTATAAATCCTCATATTGATGAGCCCCAAGTTCATGTAAATTATAGTTTTATTAATGAATTAATTAAGAATCTTAAAAATGAATTTGGAGATGATAAAGACTTCCTGATAATTAGAGAACTATCCAGAAAAAAAGTGGTTTCATGTTCACTAGGGTTCAATTACATTCTAATAACAATAGCATCGAAAAAAACTTCTGATATCGAATTAAAAATATATTCCACTCACATTGCTGATGAAATTGAGCGGTTAGAGGAAGAGACAGAACTAGAAAGTCTTAGTTTGAAGATCCCTGGTATTATAAAAGTATTTTCAAAAATAAAAAACGCTAAAATTTCTACAAATAAACTCTCTTTAAAGGTTATAGTTCTTGGAGATTACCAAGTGGGTAAGACATCATTAATTAATGCATTCACTGATAAAAAATTTAAAGTCAGTTGGAATCCTACTGTCGGTTTTAATGTATACAAAAAGATTTTAAATATTGATGATACTGTTGTAATGAATTTAGCAATATGGGATACTGGAGGTTTTTCAAGCCAAATTTCTCCAACAAAAGAAAAGATTTTCAATTTCGCTGATGCTGCAATTATTGTTGTAGATAAAACACATCAAAATATTTTAAAAAGTATATTAAAATGGTATAATGAAATTAAAAACTCTTTAAATCAAGAAATACCAATTTTTTTAGCAATAACTAAGAATGATCTTAATGTAGAAGAGGGTCATTTAGATTTAAAAAAAATTGAAGATTTTACAACAAATTATCAAATTGAGTATTTTTTAGTTTCAGCTAAAAATAGAGAGAATATGGATGAATTATTTTTTGAAATAATTTATAAGATTATCAGTTTAAGAACAGAACAAAATTCTTATGGAGTATTTGAAGAAATTGATAAATATAAAGGTAATTATTTAACCCCCATAGAGATCAATGCTTTGAAAGATTTAGAACACCTAATAATAGAAAGCTTAAATATTCAGGGTGGATACTTACAACAAATAGGAAGAAAAGTGGAAGAAAATGGAATCCCTGTAATTTATGAAATTGATCAAGCTTCATTTGGTGTTAAAATAGAAGATGGTAATGTTATTGGGTTAGGTTTATTCAATTGTTATTTAAAAACGCTACCTGAATCAATTTTTTCATTCAAATTCCTTAAAAAATTAAATTTGCGTTGTAATCAACTAATACAATTACCTGAGGTGATTCTGAGATTAGAATCTCTTGAATGGCTAGATCTTGCTTTAACAGATTTAAAAACTCTTTCGGAATCTATTGGAAATCTAAAGAAATTACGATTTTTGTATCTTGAAAATAATTCTTTAATAACTTTACCGAGTTCGATTGGAAATCTTGAATTTCTTCAAAATTTACATCTAGAAAACAATCCGATAAAATCTCTTCCAAATGAAATGAGTAATTTGCGATCCTTAGAGAAATTATGGTTAGAAGCACCAACTTATTTTTATAAAGGAGCATTAGAAGAATTACCTGAAGAATTTGGAGATCTTCCTTTCCTTCAAGTATTAGATTTAAGTTCATGTGAAATAAAATATCTTCCCAATTCTTTTGGGAATCTTAAATCACTCAGGATTTTAGATCTATCAAATAATAAATTAGAATCCCTTCCAGATACATTTGGGAATTTAAAGATGTTAGAAATTTTAAACATAGGAAATAATAGGTTAAAGTTTCTCCCAGATTCGATAGGAGACCTTCCAAACTTAAAACAAATATACGTATCCAAAAATCCATTACGAAAAAAAGCTTCTGAAAAATTTAAAGCCTTAGCATTGAAATCAAAAGGCTTGAAATATAAGAGATTGATAAAACTTTCAAATATTTGCAAACAAGAAGAAGGAGTACAAAAAATTGAGAAAAATGGAATAAGCAAAAGAAAAACCGGAAATATCTTAAAACCATTGACTTATGCTAGTACTGTGGCATTTTTAGGATTATTAACCTTTTTTTCATTTAAAATTAATTCTCAGACGCTTGATATTACGATATGGTCGCTGTTTGCTTTGGCATTTTTTATAAATTTCTTGATTGGTACCTGTATTATTGCTAGTATATCAAGCTATTTTAAAGTTTCATCAATAGTTTTTACTCAAAAAATTATTAAAATCTTTGATATACTTGTAATTCTCTATTTTATTTGGGCTATACGTGCAATGATTAGAATATTTTTATCAATTGAGTTAATTCCCTCAGTAAATTTCTTATTTGAATTCTCTGTTCCACAATGGATGCTAGACTTCTTAGTTAATCTAGGTTATAACGAAAGTTTGACGTTCTTAGAAAACATGGATATCTTTTTTGGACATTTCTATTTAAAGATTTTCAGTATTGCGCTTGTTTTTTGGGCATTATATCGAAATGGATTTGGTCATATAAGAAAAACTATATTTGATGAAAAAGCAAATAAAAATCTATGGATATTTCTAATTATTGGATTATTTGGAGCTTTATCTCTGGCAATTATGAATTATAGCAATTTAGCACCATTTTTAGGTATTGGATATAATATTGGAGTCATTATTGGTTCATCTCTTTTTGTTTGGGAGATCAATAAAGTTAAAAAAATGTTTTTTTATTATTATCTTTTGTTAATATTAGGTGGAATTGTTTTAATTTGGATTATTTCTTATTGGAACATTCTCTATTCATTGATAATAAGTGTTATTTTGATTTTCTTATTTTTTATACTTAGAACATTGCAACATAAAAAAATTAAATATTATCTGTACTGAATTATCGTATTATTGAATAATTTTAGCTTTTTTTGAATAAAACTTTTATATTTCTTTCTATTATTCCATCTCAATAATTAAAAATACTAAGTTAATATATGGCATAATGCAAATAAACAAGGATAAAGATGAAAAAGAAGTAATTAAAAAAACTATTCTGGATTATTATCATGAGGGCCATGTCAAAAGTGATCCAGAGCTATACGAGAAGATTTTGCATGATAAATGGAAATTTTTCTTTTTTGATAAGGAGGGGCAATTTAGAATTGTTAATAAAGAAGAATATATGTCATGGTATGATCCTAAAAATGTGAATGAAAACTTAACTTGGAATACAGAATTTTATAACATTGATGTAACAGGGAATAATGCTGCAGTGAAACTAAAAATTGAAAATGAAGAAGTTGGTTATATTGATTACTTTAACCTTATGAAAATCGACGGTAAATGGTGGATCGTCCATAAGCTTTCTCATAGTATTAAATAATCTTCTTTTAATAGTTAAAATTAGCGTCGAATCCAAACAATGAATCTTGAATTTTAGTTTTAATCTCTTTTGATATATTTTTCACGATATCCTCATGAATATATTCTAAATATTCTAAGAGCACTTCTTTAATTATAGGTTCAATTTCTCTTGTTAATTCATCAATAATTTCATGTTTTTTTAAATAAGTATCTTTGAAACTTTGTAAATAGTTCCTATTCAATTGTTTAAGCCATGCTTTCCCTTTAATTTCTAACATGCCCAGAATTTTTCTAGATTTTGCTGCATTAAAATGCTTAAACTCAAATTCATATTTAGTCAATTTCTCTTCAAAATGTCTAACAATTAGGGTTTTTTCTTTTAAATTCAATTCTGCTTTAGAATTCAAAAAAAGAATAATCATGAATTTATCAAATAGAAAAAAAATTTGAACTTTAATATTAGAGCCATGGATTTCTAAATTTGATATATTTTGAATATTTGTTTGTCCTGCAAATGATCTAAGTGAGCTAAAATACATTGAGATTAAGTCAATTTCTAAAAACGTTTTCTCATTTTCTGATAAATAAGATTTTATTGGCCCAAAGTTGTTTTTATTCTTAGAATCATATTCAATTACCATTAATGTATTTCCATATTGATCCGCGATTAGAACTCCAATTATGGGAGGAATTTTGTTAAAATTACAAGAGTTATAGGCACTTTCAGTTAAGATTTTTTCACGATTTTCTTTTAGTTTTTCATTTTTGTTATTTTCTTTTAGATAATAATTATTTTGACCTGTTTCCATTAAAGAGTCCTCAATTGATAGTAATCATAAAATTCAAGCATAAACAATTAAAAACACAAATCTCTTTAAAAATGTAAGAGAGATAAATGAATTTTGAAAAAAGTAAAGACTTAAAATAACAAAAAAAAAACTCATAACATATTAAAGAGACAAGAATAGGTATGTATGGTAGCAGGTGCTACAGTTATATCTCTCATCTCAACAGCTTTACCTTTATTTACTATCCCTTTTTCTTATGTAATTAATAAAGAAACAATTTCAAAAAACGCCTTTATGGGAATAATAATAACTTTAATAGGAGTTTTAATCATTTTATTTTAATAAATCCACACTTAAGCTGGTAATGTTAAATAGTTTTAAAAACTAAATTTTAAGTTAATTTTTTATTTATTTAAAGAAAATATATATATGAATATATATACAAATTTCTTATATAAAAAAAGTATATATAAAAAAGGAAAAGATATGTCTTAATCATAACTTTTAAATATATACTTTTATATACAATAGTAGATATGAGTATATATTAAAATAAAATTAAATAAAAAAGGCGAAAAATACAAAATTATGTCTGTTAAAAGTTTGTATGAAATTCTATTAGCTATTATTGGAATTTCGAGTTTAGCAGGACTTTGTATTGTTATTATGGTAATTGCTGGTCTATTTGTTTAGTTTTCTTTAGAGACCAAATAGAGACCAAATTTTTTTCTATTGTCTTCTATATCTTCATAAATACACCATTCAGAAACAAGGTCATTTTCGATCCTAGCCTTCCAAATTACATAATCCTTTTCTAAAGAATCTTTTGACAATTCCTTATATGAGTCATTTGCTCTATCAATAAAAATATGATCTTCAGTCTTAAGATTGGATAATCCTTTAATATCCTGATTATTAATATATTCATTAAACTGAAGAGCTATTAATTTTGGATCTTTTAATTTCATTACAATTCTCTGTAGACTTAATAAGATTTATCTTATATAATATGGTAATTTTCTTATTCTATACAATATAAAATATTCTTAAAATTTATATTACTAATAATAAACTCTGTTTTGAATAAAATGATTTTCCATACATTTGAAGAAGTTATGTGGTTTTTAGTCTTTTACCTCATAGTTCTGTTAGTAATGGCAATTTTCTTGAAACTTGCTTTGGGTTTCTTTAGTAAAGCGAGGAATACTAATTTTGGCAATGTTTTTTTAACGGCATTCTTAATTACTGTAACTTTTGCTTTAGTTTTTTTGTTTTTAGGAGGTTTGGTCGCTTGGTTGGTTGCTTTCATCATAGCATGGTTACTTATTTGTGTCAGCCATAATGTAGGATTTTTAAGTGCAATTGTTATAACTGTTATAGCTTTTCTATTATATGTTCTTGTTGTTATCTTACTTAGTGCCTTATTGCATGTAACAATTAATATATGGCTATTCTAAATCTCTTCTTTTCTTTTTTTATCTTATGAGTGAAGCCTTTGATGAAAAAATCAATTTTGGAAGATCCGACATAAAAATTATATGAATCTTTTTTATCGACAAAAATATATAATAATCCCTTAATAGTGTGATTTAAATATGAATCCTTCAAAGTATATATTGTTCATTCCTAACGGTTTGAACGTCGAGAAGAGGTATTGTTACCTCAATGCATTGGCACCGTAAGGTAATCAGTAGCGATATGAAAAGAGATTATGTGTAAAAGCATAATTCGAACTAAAATATAGGCCATTAGGTTTATATTCGGTGTTCGATCTGGCTAGTTCGCAAGAATTAGTAAGGTTATCAAACGATAACACTATTCAAAGAATAAGAAATTATTTTATGTATGGTATTTCTCTTCATGACGTAAATTGATTCAATGTTTTGTAAATTTTTCCACGAAAGTGAAAAAAAAATAATACCGTTTGCATGCGAAAACCTTCAGGTATTCATTTGCAACTTCTCGTCCCTTCTTTCTTAATAACTTTTAAATTCAAACTTAGTTTTTGTGAAAGATTCACTAAATAAAATTAAAAAAAAATCAGCCTTTTTCTTTCTTTAGTAGCTTTAAAGAAAATATATATTTCTTAAGTAAGTATGTAAAGAAAAAATTTAAAACTAGAACTCAGAATACTATATTTTTACTTCTCCATAATTTTACAAATTTTCTGAAGTCTTCAACAGAGATTCCTAAGTCATTATGTTCTTTCTTAGTCTTCTTCTTTTTTTTGATATGTGTCGGTTTGGATTTTACACTTAATTCCCAATCATAATAAGAATCTGGACTAGTCACAAGAAGAAGATTGAAACTATTCAATATAAGTTGAAGGAGTCCGACAAATTTTAGATAAATATATAGTAAAGAGTCCTGAAGAAAAAAAAATAACCTTTCTATTCGATCTCAATTCCACAACTGGGACATATTTTAGCACTTTCTTCTATCTGTTTTCCACAATAAGAGCAATATTTAATGTTAAGTCCCTGAATCACATTAGGGTCCATAATTTTTTCCTGTTTTGAGGTTTTTCCATAAGTGTTTAAGAGTGAAAATAAATGAGAAAAAAGACCATTATACCAAGATTGTTTTAATTTTTCAACTCTAAATATATTTCGAGCAAGTGGTGTCGCTTCAACTCTAATTAATGTTTGGTTTCCTTCCAATGTATAAAAATTTATTAGAATTCTCTTTTTCCAATTTGGATCATGACCGGTGTTAGTCATCATTGTTCCTTGTTTCGCCTTAATAAATATAGGTGGTGTTGATGTTTTAATTTTTGCTTTATATTGACCATTTAACCATTGTATTGTTAGATCAAATGCCTTATGAGGATCTATTTGAACTTTTTCCTCATAAATTACATTTACTTTCATAATTAATTTGTAATTCGTATTCTAAATTAAATTACCCATTTCTGTGATCTATAAATTAATCAATAAGACTATGATAAACTTAAATATAAAACCAAGGAAGTCCTCCAAAGACAGTGACAAACATTAATGTTACTCGTAGTATAATTCCTGGAAGAATATTTTTAGGTTTGGGACTTAAAAAAGCTATTAAAGCTTGTTGAAAAAATATTAATAAATAATCTATTGGAGAATAATAAACTATTATCTTCTTTCTCGAACAATTGGAAACATTTTATTAAAAAACAGAGTACCAAATATGATGCTTACAATATTTGTAATCCCATAAAATATTGCAATAAGAGTTAATTGCTGGTAAATAAAGAACATAAGGATAAAAGATAAGAGCCAAAAACTAATGATATATTGGATGCAAACTATTAATGTCCATTTAAAAATTCTCTTCTGTGGATTAATATCACCAATTACATAACGCTTTCCAAATTTATTAAAAAAGTAAATTTTTAATTCATAGGTTAAAATAAGTAGGAACCACACAAAGGGAGTAGCTATTAAGGAAGCAAAAAAGAAAATAGGAAATTTTGGAGTTAAAAAATACATAAAAGAAGGAGAAAATAGAGCTATAGTCTGTAATGTTATCATTAGTATTAGTTTTGCTTTAACCCTATCTCGAGGTATTATTGGCAGTGCTGCTAATACAGCTTCTCCTGAAACGTCAATATTAGATATCCCATATACTAGCATACTAGAGATTATAGGGAAAAAGAATAATATACCTAAACAATAGAATATAGTATCTCTTACTATCCAGATTGGAGTAGAACCAATCCCGACATTATATGAGAATATGAAAATACATGATAGTATTATAGGCATAACTAATGATAGAAAGACTTTAATATCATGTGAAGCTACAGAAAGATCTTTACGTAAAAATGCACTTACAGAAGTACGAGTTTTTATTTTAACTTGAATTTCATCTTTTACATATATTTGTTGAGTATTTATTGAACTTGAGTTTGTGATTTTAGAAAGTACTTTTGATGTTTTCATGTGGATTGTATAAGTTATTAGAAGAAAAAGTCCTAATCCAACAAATGTACTAGTCCACAGGTTAAAAGAAATTTGAGAAGGAGTAATTACTAAAGATAATATATAACTGGGGTTAAATGGATAAGGAAGAGTACTAAGGATTACATTAGTTAATGAAGCGTGTTCATAAAAACGAATAAATTCAAAAATATCACTTATAGAACCTAATACCCACTGGATAATATATATACTACTAAGAATCACAGCGATATAACTAAATATATTGAGTAACCTAATCATAAGGGCTTTTTTTGAATTAGTTCTATTAGAATATAAAACTCTGTGGAGTCTTTCTCCTAATAAAATAAGTAGATCGAAAGAAAACACAATATTTACAACTGAGATACCGAGGCTAACAATGAAAACCAATATGTTTTGTGTTTGAATTAACAATGTAATTGGAAATCCAAATACAATAAATATAATAGGAATATCAAAAGTTCGAAAAATTGTTAAATAAGCTAATTTCTTTAATCTATCTCTTGAGATAGGCAGAGTTTCAAACCACCTAAAAATCAGTCCTGACATTACCATACTAGATTCCAATATTCCCATAAGAAAAAAATTAAAAAACTGCAAAACAAAATACAATCCAAAAAATATAATACCCGTTAATGTAGTATTCTCCATTGAAAGTGGATACAAATTAAGACTTTGAATGATTTCTAAATAAGTTAAAATCAGAAGTATTGGTAAAATCCCAAAAATTACAGAATAGAGTAATTTAGTTGCAATAACTTTGACTTTAAAAGTTCTCCGTCTTTTTTTATATCTTTCTAAAAATAATGATTGATATGAGCCTTTAGCTTGAAGTAATGATTCTAAGAGAAGCTCTCGATTAGCATATTTTGCAATAGTATAGAGACTTAAACTTTTTTCTGTCATTTAATTCTTTTTTATTTATTTCAATTTCTACTTAGAACTCTCAGTATTTCTTATAGTACTTTAATGATAGCATATTTATTATAATATTATTGTTTAAGATATACAACAAGTTAGCATTATTTTTAAATGGAATATCTGAGTTCAATATATATCTTTAATATCTATGGGAATTTAGCTCTTTTTATGAATATCTCAGCTAAAAATTATTTGCATTCTTTTAGAGTAAAATCTCATACCTTTGATGATTAGTAAAATTAAAAATGTTAGTGAATAAATTAAAATCATTATCTATAAAAGATTTTAAATCTAAGATTGGTAACACATTAAAATAGCTACAAAAAAATGTAAAAGATAAGTGTTAAATAGAAAATTATCAAAAACTTATATTTTCTTCATATTTAAATATTTCTTCATCATTAGGAATTAATATAACAAAATCACTACCTTTTGAGTAATCATCTGAGACTCTATTCTCTACCCAAATTTGTCCATCATAGCTATCTATTATGCTTTTTACAAGAGATAACCCCAATCCCATACCACTAACACTTCTTATTTCATTATAGGCTCTTTCGAATATTTTTTCTTTCCTGATATTATCAATTCCAACTCCATTATCGATAAATTCTAGTTTTAAAAAACATTTTCCATTTTGCAACACACTTGAAGTTTTAATAATAATTTCTATTACGGAATTTTCATTATATTTCACAGCATTAGTTAGGATGTTTACAAAAATATCATTTAAGAGCTCATTTGCTCGCACATATAATTTATCATTAATTAAATCCATCTGAAGATTAATATTTTTTGCAGGATAAGATTTCTTTAATGTTCTTACAGATTTCTTCAATATTCTTATAAGTTCAATTCTTTGAATAGATTTTTTAATCTCCTCAAGTTTAGATAGTTTACGTACATTAGAAATTAATTTAGAACCTATTATTACTTGATTTTTAATTATTGATAAAAATTCTGTTATCTTCATCTCAGAATTTGGTTTATTCAAGTAAAGATTACTCAATTCTGTTGATGATAAAATATTTTGTAGGATATTATTAAAATCATGAGCAAATAGATCCTTATAAAATTCAGCTCGATTAAAAGCATCCTTAAAATCATTTTCAATTTTCTTAAGTTCTGTAATATCTTTGATATATTCAATGATACTCCTAACATTATTATTTTCATCCATTAAGGGAAAAGTAGATACATAAATCCAACCTTTTATATCATTTTCTGATGGGTAGGGTACAATTTCTGTATGCATTTTACCTGTGTTGATAGTTTTAATGCTTGGACACCAAGGACATTTAGATATTCTTTTTTGATAAACAGAATAACATTTTTTGCCTATCAAAGGACTATCTAACTCATACATTTTCTCCATCCAATGATTTGCCTGAATAATATTTAAATCGAGATCGAGAATACTTATTCCATCTTGAATACTATCGAAAATATTGTTGATGAATTTATTTTTTTCTTCTAATTCATCGATTAATTTATTTCTATTTCGATAATAATAATGTGTAATTACACCAAAGAATAATAGGAAAGAACAAGCAATTGAACGCATCCATAATTCATGAGGATCAATTGTAAAAAGATGTTCTAAAAATGTATCTTCAATCTCAAAAAGACTTGTATGCAATAATGCCTCAATTATCCAGAAAGAAATGCATAATAAAACGCCAATAAGAATGAAACTGTAAGAGAGGATAAATTTCTTTAGATGGTTAAAATTTAACGTCATTGCTTAAAATTCTACGTTAAGTAATTATTCCTATACGTTTATAATTATGAAAGATTTTTCTTTTAAACTTTGTTGTAAAAATAGGTTTTAAAAATTAAATCTCCAAGTTTAACCCCAAATATTTGTTAATTTTAAAAATTTCATATTTATACTTATTTAACTTAGAATAAAAAATAAAAAGAAAAAATCAGAGCGAATTATTTACGAATTGGTGGTTTTATTAAAAATGCTAAAACAATAGCTCCTATTGATAAATATGCCATTATAATAAATAGTACTAAGTAGCTCCCAAAAACTGTAACAAATAGATTTACACCAACAGCACCTATAAAGCCTGCAATCCCATAAGCAGTGAACACCATCCCATAATTAGGACCTATATTTTTCGAACCAAATAAATCCGCAGTAGCAGTTGGAAATAAACTAAAATTACCCCCAAAACAGAAATAAATTGCACATGTTATTATCAAAAAATAAACCTCGTTAAAGTTTGTAGTAAAGTAAAGAAGCAATAGAATTGCTTGAGTTGAGAACATTATTAACATTGCTTTCTGGTATGTTATTAAATCAGCCATCTTACCCCATACAATTCTTCCTAGACCATTAAACAGTGCTGCTAAGCTTCCTATTAGTACAAAATCAGCGATCCCAATAACATATATGAAATTTTCGCTTACATCAACTGTTTTTGCGAAAGAAGCATATGAACCAATTACCATTAACCCAGACATGGCACTTAAGATAAAAGTAGCCCAAAGCATCCAAAATTGAGGGAGTTTTATTGTTTGCTTTCGTTCAAATTCAAGTCCAGAAATTCCACTTTCCTCTGAGGGTGGTGGTGGAACCCAACCTTCTGGTGTCCAACCTTCAGGAGGATTACTTAATGTCATTGCGCCTCCAACTATAAGAACTAAATATATAATTCCAAGTATAATAAACATTAGAGGTATGTTTGGGGATATTGTTGATACAAAATTAGGATGGTCAGTCTCCAGACCTGTTGGGTTTGCAAGTGCTTTTATTACGTAATTGAATATAAAAGATCCTGCTCCAAATCCCGCTACGGCAATTCCATTTATGAATCCTTTTTTGTCTGGAAACCATTTACTTGCCGAAGCTATAGGACAGACATAACCAAACCCTATACCTGCTCCAAAGATGACACCATATGTAATTAGTAATCCAATAAATGTAGTCATAAATGCTGATATAATTACACCTCCACCCATTAAGATTCCTCCAAGGATAGCAATATTTCTTGGACCATATTTTTGTTGTAATTTTCCCGCAAAAACCATTGTAATAGCAAATGACAATAGTCCCATACCAAAGATATACACTGTTAATTCCCTGATCTCATTTAAATATGGACTGATAAAAATAGTAAGTGTTCCCCAAGAATATATTGTACCTAATGCCAGTTGGATCATAATAGCGCCAATGACAATAATCCAACGATTTCTAATTTTTTGTTCCTCAGACATTTTTCATTTCACTATGATAATTATATAAGTTTTAAAATTTTTTGATGGATAAAAACATTCTTTTAATATTTTAAAAATCGTTAAGCAAAGCTTCTTATCGGATTTATACAAAAACGTGAATTTTTTGAGGTTTTTATAAAAAAATTAATTAACATATTGTATATTAACAAGTTTTATATCAAAAGGATATTCGTGAATTTCATATGAGATTTATATCTGGCTTAAAGAATTTATCAAGAAAGACACTTTTATTAATCATATTAGTTCTTTTTCTCATTTCTTGGTTTTTGTTTGTAATTGGGTTCGATCTTTTTTCAAATATTGAATTTAGCAGGTACTTTTTATATTTTCTCGGAATATTAGCAGGATTTACATTAATTTTATTTATAATATCATTTATAAAACCCATTGATAAAATGGGTATAGTTATTATAATTATAGCAGCAATTTTGACGTTACCTGTTATGTGGCTTTTTAGCTGGATTATAAATTTCTTTTATATTTTCTGTTTTCTTGCAAATGCAGCTGTAACTGCTTTTTTTGCCTATAAATTTGGAATGGATACTTCAATAACGGTTGACGATTATTTGTATAAAAAAAAGCGCTCTAGAATATTCACACGGATAATAGAATTCTTGATCTTTTTATTTCTCTGTTGGCTGTTTATTTCAATAACTATTCGATTTTTCAGAGAGTATCCTATTATAGGGGGTGATAATTTTGCTAGAGTTTTTGTTAATCTCTTTTGGGTGGATCTAGTCTTAATAATTATAGTATTACTGAAATTGATCTTTACAAAAAAATTAGCAGCTTATATTACATTTTTCGAGGTCATAATTTTCTTTTACGTTCTTTATCTTGTAATTGATCTTTGGTTAGAATTCATCCTTCTTGATAGTGCGGGATATGATATTTTGTCATTTTCTATTGATTTGCTTTTATTCATATATGTTATCGGGTCAATCTATGACAGAGTTGATTATATAAACGAAAAACTTAAAATATTTAGAGCAGATACAATAGCATTATTTGTCATCTTAATGAAACTAATAGTTCAGATTACCAGCATTATACAAGAATTATATTTACCCTATATCCCTGCAATAATACTTCAACAAATAATATTTCAGGTACTAGTGTTATGGTTTTTCTTTATTATCTTTACTATTATAATCGGGATATACACTATTTTTAAACATAAAGAAGGTAGTTCCTAAAGCAAAGATCGTTGAATTTTCACTCAGTTAATATTTTTAGGAAATAATTCCTAATAACATATAATATGAATTAAATTGATTTAGAAATCAAAATTATGAGAAAAGATATTAAGAAATTACTAATTATTATTTTCAGTATAATCGGCTTAGCGGCAATAATTACTGTTGTTACTTTAGTTTTTATCAATGCTGGAACTAATGGTGGTGGAGGATGAGGTTGTGTGATAATTAACTTTCAAATATTCGATTCTACGATAAATCGTTTAATAAATCCTATTTTCGAGCAATTACAGAATTTTGCAATATTTTCAATATAATAATCCGAATGAAATGATTCTTGTTAATAAATGTGAGTAGCAAGTTGATCCGTCTAGCAAAGGCTTCGGAAAAAAGAACAAAAATGAGTTATTATAAAAGATAATATAAAATTTTATTATTTAGATTAATTTAGGGGTACTTATGCTTAAAGCAATATTATCAGTAAATGAGAAAAAGATTCCATTGAAAGATTTTATGCAAGAGATGCTAACAAACATTATCTTAGGTTATATAAAATCAACAAAAGGGACTCCTGAACATATAGAAAAGATTACAATTGAAATTAATTTATAATTCTTCCTTTTTTTCTGTGATTTAAAAGATTCTAAGATATTTTTTAAAAATTTATATTCCTTCTTAATTTTAATTAATTATCAATTCTACTACAAAGAATAATGAAATTAGAACCAGAATGTATTGGTTGTCTCTTTAATCAAATGTTAAAGGCATTTAGATTACTCCAGCCAAACTATTCCCGAGAAATTATTATTAAAGCTCAGAAAGAACTCATGGAATATCTTATGAATTTCGATATAACTCAAAACGCAGCTCCCATCCTTGGAAAGGTAACATATAATATAATCTCAGATCTATTAAATAATGAAGATCCATATCATGATCTTAAAATTCAATATAATAGCCTAGTTCTGGAGTTTTTTGATGATATTATGAAAATAATTGAAGATGCAGAAGATCCTTTATCAAAAGCGATTTTGGCTTCAGCCCTTGGAAATACGATTGATTTTGCCAGCCAACACGAAATGGATGTTTTATCTGATCTAAAAAAATTTGCAATTGAAGATTTAATTATAAATGATTATGTAGAATTTCAAAAATCGCTTGAAAATACAACACATTTGTTAATTATAGGAGATAATGCTGGAGAGATAGTTTTTGATAAAATTTTGATTATAATTATTAAAAAGTATTACCCAGATTTAGAAATTGTTTATTCTGTGAGATCTAAACCCATTATCAATGATGCCACCCTTAAGGATGCCAGATTCATTAATTTAACCGATTTAGTACAGGTTATTGAGTCAAATGATGCTCCTGGAATAATCTTATCTGAAACTACAGAAGATTTTAAAAACAACTTCCTTAAGAAGAATGGTGTGATTTTATCCAAAGGTCAAGGGAATTTTGAGAGTCTTTATGGTATGACAATTCCCCAAAAAGAAGTCTATTACTTATTAAAAGCAAAATGTAATTTAATGGAACGAATATTTGGGGTTAAACTTGGAGATTTAATTTTAAAAAAAAAAACTAAAGGATTTTAGTTGGTTGATTTCGTTCTTAATTTTTTAATTGCATCAGTGAAAAACCCAAAATCTCCAATTTCGGATCCCTTTTGCGAATCTTTAATCCTATTAAAAAATTCTTCAATTTGTGTAAATAATATATTTTTAAATGAAGTAAATTGACTAACTTCATTACAATCTTCATTAATTTCCCTACGATATAATGAATAGAACATATCTAATGATTTTTCTGCTTCTGCTCTTATGTCATGTTTAATGAACTCCTTATCAAGAATTGCTACAAAAATCAGATTGTATTTATATACTACAATCATTTCTACGTCAAGTCCTTTAATGTTAATCTCTTCAATCTTCCCTAAGTTTTCTCCGAATAATCCTAATGCACCAACAAAAGAAGACAGTAATACTGGATTAATTTTCGTATCTAAAATAAGGTCAAGTAAATATTCACCTGACTCTTTACAAATAATTATCCCCTTTAGGAGCTTATAATCGTCAGTAATAATTATCCCTGTTATTAATCTAATTAATACTCTAAGTAACTAAAAATAATTTTGTTTAATATAATCATCTAATTTATAATTTTAATAATAGGATATATTATCTGGACAATAGGGTTACAATCCGATTATCAAGTTTATACTGCTTCATTGATTCGTGACGGTGACACATACAACAAATAATTTTATTATTAAGAGAAAAAAGTATATTATTATTTTTCTAAAATATTTCTAATTTTTTTAACAGTTTCTTTAAATGCTTTAGTTGATTTACTTTCTGGGTACTTTATAATAAACGGTAATCCTTGGTCCCCTTGTTGACTAACTTCAGTTTCAAAAGGTATTTTCCCTAATAATGGAATATTAAAATCTATAGTAGCTTTCTCCACTCCACCAGGAGGGTATAAATCTACATATTCTCCACAATGAGGGCAATTAAAGCCGCTCATATTCTCAATTATTCCAAGGACGTTTCTCTCCATTACTATTGCCATTTTTATTGTTTTCCTTGCATCCATTAAAGCAACTTCTTGAGGAGTAGATACGATCACCACATTTTCATCTGGTATTAATTGTAAAATATCCAGAGTTTCATCAGAAGTACCAGGCGGTAAATCACAGATTAAATAATCAAGTTCTCCCCACTCTGCATCTCCTAAAAATTGTCTCACAGCACTCATCTTCATTGGTCCTCTCCAAATCACTGGCTCGTCTGGTGTAAGAGTTAAAAATGCCATACTCATAACCTTTAATTTTAATGGTCCATCAATAGGATAAAATCTTTTAGCTTCAGAATCAACTCTTGGTTTCAATTCTGGGTTAATTCCGAGCATTTTTATAACATTCGGTCCTGTAATATCTACGTCTAGAATTCCAACTCTCAATCCTACACTAGCTAAACTCATGGCAAGGTTAATTGCAATAGTGGTTTTTCCTACTCCACCCTTCCCCGAAATTACTACGATTTTGTGTTTAATCTTTTCCATATTTTTTTTAATGTTCTTTTCTCTCTCGTCTATCATCATTTCTTTCAAATCAATATCTGGAATCTCTTTTTCTGACATATTTTTTAATCACTTCAATTTTTATGATTATATCTTTATCGTTTTAATATTTAATTAATGGAAAAAAGAAGTTGTTTTAACATTTTCTTTAATAAATTATGAAATTTTCTGAATTTTCGGTTATAATTTTAAGTCTTATTATAAGTCTTTTATAATAAATAAACTAAAGAAATTAATAAATCTCAAAATATTATTCTTTACTGGAAAACGTAGAAAAATTAAATCATCAAGGTGTTTTTGAATTCCAGTAAGTAACTTTATGGAACTTTACAAATTTTTACCCAAGACTAATTGTAAAAAGTGTGGGAAGCCTACTTGTATGGCTTTTGCATTAGATTTGTTACAGGGAAAAGTAAAAGTTGATGATTGTACCCCACTTTTAGAGCTTAAATATAAAAAGGATTACGATAAATTAAAGGAGTTATTAGGAGCTGATGAGGGTAAGGAAAAAGAGCTCAGAATAGACGTAGATACTGATTTATGTGATGGGTGTGGTATTTGTGTTACAGTATGCCCTGTAAATGCTAGGTATTGTCCTCCAACCTTAAGCGGAAAAGCACCAGATTATCCACCTGAAAAACATCAATTATTTCAAATTAAAGGTGGAAAATGTGAATTATTAGCTATAAAATATTGTCGAAGAATAGAAGCACAAGGGCGAGAAAGAGAATGTCGTGTCTGTGAGACATATTGTCCTCGTGATGCTGTTAAGATTGATTATGTATAATTTTTAATTTTATTTTAGAATATATTTTTAAAAGTGTATAATATAATGAGTAGTAAACGAGTTACATGTTCAGGTTGCGCGCTATTATGTGATGATATTATTGTTAAAAGTGATGGATTATACATTGATGAAGTTTTAGGAGCATGTTTGAAAGGGAAAGAGAGATTTGATCAAGTAACAGCCAAAAATCGAATAATTAATCCTCAAATTAAAAAGAACGGAGAATTAGAGAAAGTACCATTTAATGAAGCATTAAATGAAGCTGTTAATATTATTAAAAATTCCTCTAGACCTCTCTTATATGGATTTTCAACAGTTAGTTGCGAAGCTCAACTAAAAGGGATTGAGCTTGCAAAAGTGATCAATGGGTTTATGGATTCTAATTCTGTAATCTGTCAAGGAAGGGTTTTGAATAAATCAAAAGAAACTGGAATTACATTGACTACAATCACAGAGATTATTAATAAGGCGGACTTGTTAATTCTATGGGGTGCTAATGCAGCAGAATCAATTCCACGTTTATTAAATAAGGCTCTTTTTTCACGGGGAAAGTTTAGAATGACTGGAAGAGAAATTAAAACATTAATTGTTATCGATCCAGTAAAAACTGCCTCATTTGGAGTAATGGGAGTAAGAGATATTGCACTTCAAATTGAAACAGGAAAGGATATTGATTTAATTCGTGTTTTAAAAGAGGAATGTTGTAAAGCAGATAGTATTCAAGATAATGGGGTGGCAGGTATAGATAAAGATGATCTTAAAAGATTATTACTTCATTTAACCGGGGCTGAGAATGGGGTTATTTTTATAGGTCAAGGGCTTTTAAGACCTCAAACTAGAGAAGATGTTATTAAGGAATTACTTGAATTGGTACAATTAATAAATGTAAAGCAACAAAAAGGGCGTATTTCTGTTCTAATGTTAGGAGGTCATTATAATATGGCAGGGTTTGACCATGTTGCTTTGTCAACTTTCGGGAAAAATCACAGCTTACAGTTCTCAAATAATTGCCTAATTGAAACATCTGAAACAATAGTTTCAAAAATAGAAAAGGAAGATTTTGATTGTTCTATAATTGTAGGAACCGATCCAGTCTCGCATTTTCCTTCTATATTAAGTAAAAAATTAATGAAACAACCATTAATTCTTATTGATAATAAACAATCAGCAACGTCTTATGTGGCAGATGTTATCTTCCCATCAGCTATAACTGGGATTGAATGTGGAGGATTAGCCTATCGAATAGACCATGTCCCAATCGAGTTAAAAAAAATAATAAATCCTCCAACTAATGTTGATAATGATGAGAAAATTCTAAATAAAATTATTAATGCATTAAGAGGGGTTTGAAATTATGGATATGATAGTTAATACCATAAGAATGATCGCTTATGATCAAGTTAGGGAGTATTCTTTTGGAGACAATAATTCTTTGAAGGAGAAATTAGGGATTGGATTCATAAATCCTGAGGATTTCAAAAAATTAAACCTTAAATCAAGTTTAAATCTTAGATTAACAAATAATTTTGGTAGTGTTGTTATAAAGCCAAAAGAGGACAAAGATGTTCCAATAGGAACAATTATTATACCAGTATCTATTTGGGCAAATCAAATAACTGGAATCGAAAATGATGAACTTGTTTATAAGAATATAAGAGTTTCAATAGAAGTAACGTCAGATTCAGTTTTAGGATTAAAAGATATATTAAATTCAATTAATGAATAAAAAATTAAGAATTTTAGAAATGGATAAATTACTTATCAAAAATGGTTTAGTGTTTGATCCTATCAACAAAATTGAAAATGAAAAAAAGGACATATTAATAGAGTCCGGCAAAATCGTAGAAGGGTTTAGTAATCAAAAGAATGTAAAGGAGATTGATGCAAAAGGAAAAACCGTCATACCGGCAGCTATAGATATACATACTCATGTAGCATCTCAACAAGTTAATTGGGCTCGATTATTAGGAACAAATCATAATTTATTTAAGGAAATTTGGAAGGGTTTAACTCTAAAGAATATCGCGAGAAATTATATTTCTAATGGATATACTTTTATTCTTGAAGCCAATGTATTCCCATCTTTAGCAAAACAAACTATATTTAACTTTAGACAATTACCAGTAATCGATAAGGCAATGTTATTGAATGTTAGTAACTTTTGGCCTTTAGAGTTAGAATTTCAGAGAGGAAAAATTGATGATATGGCAGTATTTTTATCAGATCTTTTATTAAAGACATATGGGTTTGGATTTAAAGTCTATAATCCTTTTGAAAATGAAGCATGGAACTTTAGAGAATTAAGAGATAATGTTTCTCAAAAGGGAAGGTTATATAATTTTTCAGCTCTAGATGTGTATGAAAATTTAGTAAAGTGCAATGAAACATTGGGATTACCACATTCAGTTCACGCACATATTGAGGGATATGAAACTGAGATTGGTAAAAATAATCTTTTTACTATATTAGAAAAGTTAATCTCATTAGATCTAGAATCCAATCAAAAAACTAATTTAAATATAAAACGAGATCAAATTTTTCATATTGCTCATGCTAATGCATATAATCTTGATGGGAATAATAAGGGACTCGTCAATCTTTTGAATGAAAATCAGCGTTTTGATATTGATCTAGCATTTATAGGGTTTAATCAGGTAAATCCCTTAATATCATCTGATAGAAGACTCATTAATTCTATGTTAACAGAAGATATTATAGATAATCCACATAAACTGATAAGTTCCGCTGTAGAATTTGAAGGAGATTCATTTATTTCAATGAGAAATTTCAATAAAGATAATTACCATGATTGTATTTTGTGGGCTAACGCTCTGGATTTAGCTTTAAATGTTAAGAATAAATTTCAAGTAAGTTTCTCTTTAAATTTTCCTAATTATGCGAATATTACAGATATTCCCGAAATTATTACTTGGTTAATAAGTAAAAATGCTCGTGAAACTTTTATGAAAGATATGAATAAAGATTTCCTAAAGGATAATTCTCTAATTAATAGTGATAAAATTCTAAGCTTTTCTGATTTTGTATGTTTAACAAGAGCAAGTCCCGCAAAGGCTCTCGGATTAGGAAGTATTAAAGGAAATCTTGGTAAAGGGGCTGATGGAGATATAAATATCTTAAACATTAATATTAATGAAGTAGATATTTCAAAAGACCATCAAAATTTAAAAAAAGCCTTAACAGACATTGAATATGTTATTAAATCAGGAAACATCGTTAAAAAGAAAGAAAATCTTAATTTAGATCTACAGGGGGCAATTTTCTGGTCTGATGGTAAAATCGAAAGTAACCAATTTGTTATTGGAAAGAAGGAAGAATTTTACCAAAAGTATTCATCAATGTTTTATAACTCGCTTAAAATATCAATTGATGAGACCTTTTTAAGAAAAATTGAGTAAATTGACTTTGTTGTCATTTTACAGATATATCAAAAAGTTTATAATCATCTTTTCTAATATTTTCATACATTCGAAAAAATTGATATTCAGAATTAGTAATCCAATTTGATAATTATGAGTGAACCCTCTAATAAAAAAAAAAAATGTCCTCAATGTGGTAAAAAAAATATACCCGAGGATAAGTTCTGCACTAATTGTGGATTCGAACTTAAGGAATATAGTCCTGGAGATTTTGTCATTATGGAACATCTGAAAGGATCTTTATATGGTAGCATAGCTTGTTTGACTATCTTTATAGCATTCATGATATTAGTAACAGTAGCTGTAAGTTCTCAATATGGTATTCAGGCAATTATCCCTCTGATAATCATATGGCCCATTGTAATAGGATTTATGTTCTGGGCATCAAGGTATTTACGAGGACTTTCTAAAATCAGAAAATTCATTATCACAGGTGAATATATTGAAATTATTGTTCCACATAAACCTTATTTTAGAGTGAATTGGTCTGAGTTTGACGCAATCGAAGTCCAAAAGCGAGATCATCAGACTTGGGCTGTATTGCCAGGAAAAGTCATAATAGGCCCGAGATTTATCTACTTTAAGTTAATCTTTAAAGGTAGTAATTTTACCGAAAGTTATGAATTTGAATCGGGAAAAGATTTTAAAAGAAGATCACGGAAAGAAATATTGATTGCTCTAGAGGAATTTGCGCAAAAGATGAATAAAGATTATAACGGACCAACAAAAAAATAATTTACTTAAAATTTTCTTTTTTTTTAATCTTTAAACTTAAGTATCTAATTGGGTTCCACAGGAAACACAAAAAGTACTCTTTTTGTTATTTGCTTCACCGCAATGGACGCAAAATACTTTTGATAAATTCGCAATTTGATGTTCCGAAATTTCTTGGATTTTATCAAGATTAGCTAAGAAATTATGGTCGATTTCTTTAACCAATTTCATAGGGGTAATGTCCATTTCATAAGCCCATTCTTTCATCATGTCTTTTGGTACTTTTGATGGTATACCCTTTCCAAAATTTGAATAATTAGCAGAAACGCTAACATATGTAGTGTTATCAGAAGGGTTATAACCAAAAGTCATTTCGTACGTTTCACCCATAGACGTACCATAAAGATGTGTTGAAAAACCATGACGTATTCTAAGCTTACGAAATAAATTATTTGTAGATATATACTGATCTTTTATTTTACCCTTATGATTCTCAAAAAATACTAACGTTCTATTCCAAGCATCTTCTAAGGATAAATTAATTGCGTAATATCCATATCTTTTCATAATTTGTAATATTCCAATCTTGTTTTAAATTTTCTTATTTTTCATAAATTTATTAATATTTAGTAAAAAAAAAGATAAAAATTAAAATATATAGGAGTCCAATTTTTCATTCGTGATCTTAATATTTAAATTAGACTTTTTCGTGAAAGTACTGGTTCTGCTGGAAGTCGAGACAATTTTCCACTAATGTGGGATAAACATTTATATTTTTAAATAGTTCCAAATCTTATTATTATAATAGATCATAAAAATTATCATATTAAAATGGTGTATTCTAATAACAATATCAAATGAAGTTGTACAGAACGAGAAAATACGGACTATTGTTAATTCGGCTTATGAAGATAAAGAATTCATAAGCCTAATGAAAGGCATCACGATGGAATCCATTGAATCTAATTCTTTTTATAAAGAATTTGCTATTAAAGAAAAATTTAATATGGATGATGTGAATCAAATGGATGATTTAGCGCTAATACCGTTTATAACTGCAGCTACTTTCAAGGAGTCAGCGGGGATGTTTAAAAAATTATTGAAAATTCCCTTAGAATCCCCTGAGTTCAAGACTTGGAATGTTTCTTCTTGTACAACTGGAGATCCATCTTTAGTAGGGAGATCTTTAGATGATATAGAGTTTTTAGCCAGCATGACCATAAAATGTATTTATGAGTTCATCCCAATACCGATGGAGGAGCATAATCAATACGAGACTATTTCGATGAATTTTGCCCCCAATGTTACGTTTTTAAATCGGATTGCGTTGAGATACACTGATTTGAGACCCGTGAAATTATATACTAGCACTTTAAACGAAATTACTACTAAAATAACAAAACCAAAGTATTTGATTAAATTCTTTATCTTCAAAGCATTTAAAGAGATAATCAAGAGACGTAGTTTAGTGGGTGCTTTTGGAATTAATGCTAAACATGTAATAAAGACAATCAACAAGAATTCAAGTAAACCCGCTGATAAACAAAAAAATATTTCAATTGGGGGAAGTCTCCAATTATTAAACACGTTCATGAATAAGTACTTGAAAGAAGCAGATATAAAATTTGATTTACCCAATAGTTATATAACTACAGGTGGCGGGGGATGGAGTGGACATAAATCTCAACTAAAGTATCCTCCCATAGAAAAAACACAATTTGTTTCAGATTGCATCGAATTTTTTGGAACTAAATTTGAAAATATTACCGATATGTACGGTTTTACAGAAACACCAATAGTTTTTGGCAGTCATTGGTCAGACAAGTATAAGGATTTTATATTTCACTGTCCACCTCAAGCTAGAATTATAATTAGAGATATGGATACTTTAGATCCTCTAAGAAATGTGGGTGATAAAGGTTTTTTGGAAGTTCTTACCCCGTTTGGAGTAGCTGCCTCCGTAAATCATGCTGTTTTAGTCGATGATCTAGTAGAATTAGTATCAAAAAATAAGTGTCATGAATGTGATTATGAAGGTGATACTTTTATAGTTAAAGGCAGAATTGAAGACAAAGAAGGACTCGGATGTTCATCTATCGTTGAATGGATATAAATCCTAGAATTCTCATTGAAATCAGACTCTGAATTTACCTTTCCAAAATGATAAACTTTACTAGATTAAAAATTAAAATTGCTATAAAAATAAGAAAAAGAAAATAAAAAACTTGCTCTAGAACATACTCCTTTTCATCTCGTCTCATCTCAATCCGCTTTTCTCCAAACACCCTTCAACCGTACCCCCGTCTTATACGCTTATTAAATTTCCAATAAAAAACGGAACTATCGTGGAAGTATCGGAAGCTCAATTATAAATAAAACTATTGTTCAAAATTTAATTAACAATTATTAAAATGCAATTTAATTTCAATCTTCAATAAAGAGGAAATGAAAATGGGAAAAAAAAAATCGAAAGAAATTCAAAAAAAAGCAGAAACATTGGGTCTTAAAAACTTACAGAAATATACTTTTTTTGGTCAACGTAAAAAAGGGGGAGCTATTTTGAAAACAGAAACAAAAAAGCATACTTTTAGACATAATATGCCCAAATTTTTAATTAAGATTATAAAATGGTTAGAGAGTATCGATCCCTCAACTCAAGAAACTGACGCTGGAGGTGGCAGGAATGTTACTTTTTACTTACTTTCACCGCAAAAAGGCGTATATATTGAAGTAGATGACAGAATTGCTGGTGCGCTTGATATTCCACGTAATCATGTATATAAAATGGATATTTATGGGCAAAATGAGGATTCTATTAGACAAATTGTTAAAATGGTCAATGATCAATGGAAAGAGGGAATTTTAGCTCACCTTGATTTGAAAAAAATTGAGAAAAAGTTTAAAATCAGCTCAGAAGAGGTAATTAGTTCTTGGAATCAATTTCTAATCACTTAATTTTGAAGTAAAAAAATTAAAAAATAATAATTAAATATGGTGAAAAGATTGAAAACAGGTTATTATTTTGTTATATAGGCAATATTGACTTTTCTCTTAGCCTTAGTTATTAATTTGGCGTTTTGGGGAGTATTAATAGGGGGTAATGCTGAATACTGGGGATTTCTATTTACCCAAGGTTTATGGACGTTTCTTGTCGGCGGAATTGGCGCTTGTATAATCATAGTCTATTTTTATTATGAAGTTTTTTAACCCTAATTTTTTTTTCTTTTAATTATTCCTTTCCCTAATTTTTCATGGAAATCAGACGCTGGATTTACACTTTCATGAAAAATAGAAAAAGAAATATAAAAATAAAAAGATAATAAAAATTTAGCTCTAGAACATATTATTTTTCCCTTGCTAAGAATATTAGCTGGATTTCCAATATTTTTGGGTGGAATCTATTTTATCTATAAGATCAAAAACAGTATAGAGTTTAAGATTGAGATAAGAAATCCTCTACATCCCTCATAAAATTCATTGTTCCTCTCTCGATTTGCGTAGTTAATGCATCTAAATCCCGAAAATCAGGATTGTCAACTAAAATATATTCCACGATAGAATCAATCCCTTTTATACTCGATGGAATGTGATATTTATCCCAACCTCTTTCCCTAACCAAATACCAGTATTCTTTCTGAACAGTTTTATTGTATCCTCCCAACCACACTTCAAACCTGAATTCCTCGTGCAGAAATACAATCGCAATCTTCAATTTTCGATCTTTCAATATCGGTGGATTGACAGCAAAATAAGTCATATCCATATATCCAAAATAAATACTCCCAGACACAACATAATCGGGATATTTCTTTTTAAAATAAGATCTCAACGATCCAAAATATTCCATTAATCCTCGATAAGCTTTCTGAATTATCCCTTTCTTTAGTTGGTTCCGATATTCAATTATACTGTCATGAAATGATACCATATATCCAAATTATGTTCAATCTTGATTAAATATATTGAAATTGAACTTTTTTCAAAAGAATTTTCATTGAAATCAGACTCTGAATTTACCTTTCGATTTAAAAAGAAAATATAAATCTTTGCTCAAGAACATACTCAGTTCTGCGTCGATTGTTATCAGCATTACTCGTATCCATTCTAG
>Ga0114922_10000948_pt1 | contig 27795 bp, 18 predicted proteins | sample AartaG_FD_100975 | JGI IMG/M metagenome (GOLD analysis project Ga0114922, IMG submission 100975) | Deep subsurface microbial communities from Aarhus Bay to uncover new lineages of life (NeLLi) - Aarhus_00045 metaG | ecosystem: Environmental > Aquatic > Marine > Oceanic > Sediment | place... | reverse complement strand
GTCCATCATCTCCAGGTCGAGGGGGTCTGAAATAACCACTTTCAATTTGCCGTTGTTCATACCGAGAGGCAGGACATTATGCCTTTTCATAAGCTCCTGTGGAATCAACTTAGCGGCATCCTGCGGGATGGTAGTGTTGTCCAGATTTACGTATTGTAAGTCAAACTGCTTGGCGATTGCCTTGGTTAGAGTATCTTCATCTATGAGGCCAAGTTCAAGCAATATCTGGCCGAGCCGTTTGTTATTTGTCCTGGAAGTTTTAATGGCATTTATGAGAGCCTGCTTTTCTACAAGCCCTGCTTTGTAAAGTATTTCACCTAAACGTTTACGCTGCTTTGCCATATTCTCCTCATAATCCTGCTAATGCCGATAATCACTATTATAACATTTCCAACACAGTTAGTCAAATATTCAATTTCATTCTGAGCAGATTCAGAGCAGTTTGTGCCGCTCTAAGGCGTATCAACCGCCTATCGCCCGAGAAGATGCAGCGTTTGGTATCACAGCCATTATCGGAATCTACACTGATATATACCAGTCCTGCGGGTTTTTGTTCGGTTCCGCCCGCTGGACCGGCTATACCGGTTATGCTAATTGCAAAATCTGTTCGGGCAGTTGTTCTGGCGCCCTGGGCCATAGCCTGAGCGACCTGCTCGCTGACAGCGCCGTATTTTTCAATCAAATTGGCAGGTACGCCAAGTTCGCCGGTCTTTGCGGTGTTGCTGTAAGTAACCCAGCCGTGCGTGAAATATCTGCTTGCTCCGGGGATATCGGTCAGCAGCTTGCCCAAGGTGCCGCCTGTGCAGGATTCGGCTACGGCGATAGTCATTTTTTGCTGGGCTAATTTTTCGCCCACCACCTCGCCTAAAGTCTGCTTATCTGTGCCGTAAACCAGCTCTCCGAGCTTATCTCGCAATAATTTTTCGTCCTTTTCAGCCATCTGAAGGGCTTTCTTTTTGTCTTTTGCGGTCGCGGTAATTGTCAGGGTAATTACACCATGTTTGGCCGTGCAGTTGATCAATGGATTCCTTCCTCTTTGCATAAGTGGGCCGAGTAATTCAGCGATGTTTGATTCGCCTGTTCCGAAACATTTTAGTTTTCGTACTACCACAGCCTGTTCGCCGGCGAACCTCTGAAGTTCCGGAAGGACCGATTCGGCAAACATCTGCTTCATTTCCGACGGCACACCGGGTAAAGCAACAAGCAATTTGCCTTTTACTTCGGCCATAATGCCCGGCGCTGTACCAAGATTGTTCGCAAACGCCTTTGAACCTGCTGGTATATATGCCTGAATTTTATTCCTTTCAGACATCTGTAAATTCCGCTTAGTGAAAAAATTCTGAATTCTGTCCAGAAGCTCAGTTTGCAATTGCAATTCGGCCCCGAGGAAGCTCGCCAGCCCCTGGCGGGTCAAATCATCACCGGTCGGGCCCAGCCCGCCGGTAGCCAGAACTATATCAGCATCGGCCGCTGCTAAATTAAATGCCCGCACCATTGCATCTATATCATCACCGATAGTATAGGAGCTGACAACAGGTATACCGATTGAAAGCAGCTCGCTGCTTAAATATGTGGTATTAGTATCTACCGTCTGACCATTGAGCAGTTCATTGCCAATGCTGACGATACTTGCTTTTTTCATAGGTCCTTACTTATTCTCTAAAAGTTTCAAAAAGAAATTGGGCGGCATTTTTTGGGCCCTCCCATCTTTGCAAGCCTTGCAGCATACTCTGGCGGTACTTTATGATGATGTACATAAATTCTATGAGGATACATTTTTTTTACCTTGTGATTTCAATATTTTCTCAATCGTTGCTTGTACTTCAGGAGTTTTGGAAGAAATCTTAATCTCACTTCCTTTTTTGAATCTAAAGTCGCAAGATCCATACCCATCAGCAATTGTCTGCGTTCTGATAAGTCCCCAACCGAGCGCATTTCCTAAAGCTATATCCGACAAACAAACGTATGGAGCAAATTCTTCTGCTCCTTGAGCTTTAAGAAAATTGTAATTTCCACATGCGACATAATCCACACCCCAATCAAACTCTTTACCATCCCCAATGAGATATCTGACTTCAAAATCTCCAAACCTTAGCTGTTCACCTCTCTCAGCTCGCCTTTTCACTCTTTTCATCAGGTAATTAGAATACATTAATTTTTTTAGTAACCAGCGTTTAATCCTGGAAAACTTCTCCATTCTTAGCTTAATTGCCCCATGGCATATTTCCCATGTTTCTCCCAGAGTTTTGCCATTCTTCTTCATGATTCTATAAACAGCCAGCTCCTGGGCAACAATAAGGAGAAATAAATTGAGAGCACGAGCTCTTGGGCCTTCAATATGTGGTATCTCTGGAATTATTTTTTCATATTCCTGTCGTGTTTCCCTATATAGCTTGTCAACTAATTCTTCTCCATAACGCTTAGCAAGGTAATTTTCCATTATGTCTGCTGTTTTATCAAAATCTTTCAATAGCTTTGATTTTTTCGGGAGATAATAATTCATTTTTCTTACTTCAAATCGAAATATCCTTTCCTAAAATTCTTAATATATATATACCACATAAAGCCTTTACCTGCTCAAAACATAACTCCTCTGTTGTTTCATAAATACTAACTTTCACATCTATCACCATTGATACTTTGCCGTATCTCTATTTCAGCATGCGGCCGGTCTCGGCAAGGTTATAACCAGCTACTGCAAAAATAAGTGTTTTCATAAGTCCGAAATTCCGGGATAAGTCGAACGTTCAATTTCAATTAGTGTCTTGAGCAGGCCTTTGCTGAACTCAGAAAATCAGGCTCTGGTCTTGCCGCCTGAGACATTAATAACAGTACCATGAATATAACCGGCACGTTCAGAGGCAAGGAAGCAGACCGTATTAGCGATTTCAGTAAGTTTGCCGCTTCTTCCTAAAGGTATGGCAGCTTTCTTATATTTTTTACGCAGTTGCTCGACAGTGATTCCACGGGTGTAGGCTAATGCGCGTTCGTACTCATCGGAGCGCAGAGCGGTCGCTTCCAGAATTCCCGGTGCAATACCAACAACGCGGATATTGTCTCTGCCAAGCTCCTTTGCCCAGGACCTTGTAAGATTGTAAACGGCTGCCTTTGTGGCGGCATAGACACTTTGACCTTCCGAACCTTCCATACCGGATTCGGAGGCTATATTGATTATGACACCCCCCTTACCCGACTGAATCATAACCCGTGCAACGGCCTGAGCGCACAGGAAAAGGCCTTTTTGGTTTATCAAAACGACTTTGTCCCAAATCTCTTCCGTCAACTCCTCTTTGCCGGCAGGGTCAACAAGCAGCCTTGGGATATTTATACCGGCGTTGTTGACCAATATATCAATGCTGCCAAAGGCATCGAGAGTCGTCTTTATCATAGCATCAACACTTGCTTTCTTAGTTACATCCGTCATCGTAGTAATGTAATTATTGTCGTCGAACTTTTTCTTCAACTTTGCAGCTACCTTTTGAGCACCCTGTTCGTTCACATCGACCACAACGACCTTTGCTCCGACTTCGGCTAATCCTTCACAAACGGCTCTACCGAGGCCGCAGGCCCCTCCTGTAACGATTGCGACTTTTCCTTCCAAATTGAGCCAACCCATTGAATTCAATCTCCAAATATTTTTTCAAATCTGCTACTATTCTATAACATCTAACTTGACCAATAGCAACCTCAAGAAATTAAAAGTGCCTAAAGTGAGCTAAAGTGACAGCAAAGCTGTCATTCTGAACAAAGCGAAGAATCTCTTTTTCGTTGGCCAGATCCTTCAGCTTCGCCTCAGGATGACATGTAAGTGTCACTTTAGGCACTCCAAACTACAGAACACTACAAGCTAATCATCGCTTTGATTACGCCATCGTGATAGCCGGTGACTAAGTCGAACGCTTTCTTTGTATCTTCAAGACTAAAATGATGGGTTATCATAAAATCAACATTAACTTGTCCACTTTCAATCAGGTCCATCGCCAACTGAACGCAATGATTCTGTCGGCGAATATATCGTACGGTAAGTTCTTTGCGCTTGAACTTATCAACATCAAAAGAAATGCTTTCCTTTCTGGGAGTTCCAATTATAACCAGATGCCCACCGGGCTTTAGTATAACAAAGGCCTGGTCCAGCGCCTCCTGCTGACCACAGCATTCGAAGACCACATCAATCCCTTCAGGTTCTTGCCGAATAATCTCTTTAACTATGTCCTGTTTATTAGGATTGCCGACCCAGCTTGCACCGCCGTTTCTTGCGCCATCTATGCGTGCATCAATTTTCTCGGTCATATAACAGTTGCGTACTTTTTTCGTATTAACATTAAGCAGACAGCTCAGGCCGATTGGCCCTGCACCGAGGATAGCCACGTCGGCATCTTTTGGTAAGCAGGCCTCTTTGACGGCATATACACCTATGGATAACGGCTCACACAAAGCTCCCTGTTCGAGCGTAATCGCCCCATTGGTTGGAAAGCAGCACTCCTGTGGCATAACAAGATACTCACACAAACAGCCACCGCCCTGTCCCGGTGCGCCAAGAAAACGGATATAACGACAGGTATTTTCTCTGCCCCGGAGGCACTGGGCGCACTGATGGCATGACGCAGCCGGGTCCACCACTACCTGGTCGCCGGCTTTGACGCTGGTAACTGAACTTCCAACAGCTTCGACCGTTGCGGAACATTCATGGCCTATTATGAAAGGGTACTCGACAATTTGCTCGCCGATTCTGCCGGTCTCGTAATAGTGCACATCGGAACCGCAGACGCCCACCCTTTCAATTTTCAACAGAACATCTGTTTCCTTCTTGAGAGCCGGCTCCGGCATATCTGTAAGTTCCATTTGTCTCAAATCTGTTAGCACAATGGCTTTCATATGCTCTCTCCGAAAGGAAAGTAGGCTGCAGATTGGTAATGCAAAGTGAGTTTTGCTTATTTCAACGGCAGAATATCATATTCTTATAACAAACGTATATATTTTACGCCATAATTATTTTAAGGGAATCAGCTTTATTTCAAAAAGTTTCGGCCAAAACTTTCCAGTTACAAATAGCCGGCCGGTGTTTTTATCGTATGCGATACCGTTAAAGACATCCAAATACTCGGTATAGTCCTGCCGGCTCAGAAGCCCTTTCATATCTATCCAGCCGGTCACCCGGCCTGTATCAGGAGCAATCATAGCGATACGCTCATCAGGCCAGACATTGGCATAGATTTGGCCTTCAACATATTCGAGTTCATTAAGTCCCCACAAGGGAGTATTGCGGTCGTAGACTTTAATACGGCTGACCTGCTTAAAAGTTTCAGGATCTAAGAAATACAATGTTGGTGTGCCGTCACTCATAATCAAATGCGTGCCGTCGTGTGTAATGCCCCAGCCCTCGGTTGGGTAATTGAATTTTTGCAGCAGCTCAAAGGTGTCTTTGTTATAAACAAAGCCAACATTTTCCTTATACGTTAACTGAATGATATTGTCTCCATAAATGGTAATACCTTCGCCGAAGAATTTGGTTAATAGCTTGTGCATTTGCAGGACGCTGCCTGTTTCTAATTCGACTTTGCGCAACGACGAGCGTCCGGGCAGTCCCGTTCCTTCATATAAAACGCCGTCTTCGAAAACCAGCCCTTGTGTGAAAGCTTTTCGGTCGTGAGGAAAGGTATTGATGATTTCATAAGTATAGGATGTGGAAGTTTCCGGAATTTTAGAGTCCCGATGGAAGACGACTACAATGACCGCTAATATAACTATCAATACCGGAAAGAATAGCTTTAAGAATCGATTCACAAATATCGCCTTCGACCCCACACCAATCCCATCCCCACTCCGGATTCGATTGGTGCGGGGCTAAACATTAAACCTGAAATTGATAATATCGCCGTCCTGAACGACGTAATCTTTTCCTTCGAGCCGGATTTTGCCGGCGGCTTTGAGTGCTTTTTCGCTGCCAAGGGCTTTGAGGTCGTCGAAGGCAAAAGTCTCAGCTCTAATGAAACCTCGTTTAATGTCGGTGTGCACCTTGCCGGCTGCGTCCAGTGCCATGGTGCCCTGCTTTATGGGCCAGGCACGCAGCTCACCCGAGACAACTGTTAAGAAGCTGATTAAACCCAGGGCCGAATAGCAGCTTTTGACGAACTTACTTGCTGCTGATTCGGTGATGCCCAAATCAGCCATAAATTCAGCCCTGCTTTCAGCGTCTAACTGCGACAGCTCGTATTCCAGCTTGGCACAGATTGTAACGACCGGCACAGAACTATCAATCGAGCTGCTGAAATCAAACTTTTTGCCCAACTGGTCCTCGCCGACGTTTACTGCAACTGCAATCGGCTTTAAGGTCAGAAATCCGAGGGACTTAATCATTTCGCGCTCGGCTTCGGTTTCGACAGCAGAGCTTATGGGCCTTTCTAATTCTATTGCCTCCTGCAATTTTTTTTGCAGCCCCAATTCAGCCTTATCGTGTGCCTGGGTTTTGGTGGGTTTGTGGACCTGCTTTTCGAGCTTTTCGATACGCGTGGCCACAAGCTCCAAATCGGCAAGCAGCAGCTCGGTTTTCAGTTCCGCTAAATCTCCGGCCGGGTTTACCGTATTTCGATAAGGAGGCACTGTCGGGTTTTCAAAAGACCGCACCACCAGAACAAGCAGCTCAACTGTCCTTATCTGGTTAATCAAACGCCTGGCAGCAGCTCGGCCGTGCTCATCGGTAAAGTTAAAGCCCGGCAGGTCAAGACAATCGATTGTGGCCTGGGTGGTTTTCTTAGGCTTGTAGTATTCTCTCAGCCATTCGAGTCTTTCGTCCGGGACGGACACAATGGCCTCTTCAATTGCCATCGAGCCGGGCGGGGGTATAGCCTTACCGCTGACGGCGGACAAGATAGTGCTCTTGCCGGATTGTAACAGGCCAAGTAGAGCAACTTTCAATTATATAACTCCTTGTTTATAGACACTACTTCCATAACAGTCATATGCGACAACAGCGGGAAAATCAAATACCTGTAGTTTTCTTACAGCTTCTGTTCCGAGGTCTTCGTATGCGATTACATCAGCGGCAACAATGTGTTTGCTCAATAGTGCCCCGGCCCCTCCGATAGTAGAAAGATGGATTGCCGTGTATCTTTTCAGGGCGTCTCGGACCTCATCGCCTCGATAGCCCTTTCCGAGCATTGCTTTGAGGCCGTGGGCGAGCAGCTTCGGACTGAAGGCGTCCATTCTCGATGAAGTAGTGGGACCGGCAGCGCCGATTACCTTCCCAGAGCGGGCAGGCGTAGGGCCGACAAAATAAATAATCGCTCCTTCAAGCGAAAATGGCAATTCCCTGCCCGCTTCTATCGCCTCGCATAATCTCTTATGCGCCATATCACGAGCGCCATAGATTACGCCGGTAATAAAAACCTCATCGCCCGCTTTCAACGAACGCACAGCATTCTCGGTCAAAGGCGGCTGCAATTTCTTTATTTCGCTCATATTTTTTGACTTTTTCTACCGTTAAAAACACTCCCCAAAACAAGCCTTCGATGAACTCAGGCCGCGGTTTGAGGCTGCCACACCGGGTTCTACTAATAAAACAAAGCTCAAAAATACAGACCTTTACACTATATCAGTAATCTTGCGAGTTGAAAAGACTCAAAAATCTGTTTAAAATACAATAAGAGGGCCGGCGTTACTTGTTATTGCTATAGTCCGGAACTTTAGCAGTTCATTTCTTTTCTTTTAAATTCGATGTTGCTGGCAGGTGAGGTGTGGTATAATAAAGTATTATGGCAAAATATCCGATATTCCTGGAGCTTAGTGGTCGTCGTGCGGTTGTAGTAGGCGGTGGAGCTGTGGCTGTGCGAAAGGCTCAATCGCTGTTAGCTGCCGGTGCCCGGCTTGTAGTGGTGGCAGAGCGGATAGATAATATGCTGATGGTTCTTTGCCGGGACAAAAACGCTGAGTTGATAAAATCCAAATATTCAAAAGATTATCTTGCAGAGGCGGTGCTTGCTATAGCCGCAACGAACAACCATCAGCTCAACAGGCGGATATATAAGGATTGTCAGGAATTAGAGGTTTTGTGTAATGTAGTTGACGAGCCGGAGCTTTGTGATTTTTTCGTACCGGCTGTTGTCAAACGCGGTGGCCTGCAGATAGCTGTGGGTACTGAAGGACATTGCCCTGCTTATGCCGGCCATATAAGAAAGAAGCTGGAAAAGATTTTCACCGAAGAACACGGCCAATTTCTCGCTGAGCTTCAGACGCTTAGAAAACGGATTATCAAAGACGTGGCGGAGCCGGCCGACCGCAAAGCCCTATTGGGGGAATTAGCTGATGATAAATCGTTCGAATATTTTATGGAAAACGGGCCGGCTCAATGGCGCATCTTTGCTGACGAGCTTATCAATAGATTCCCACTTGCGGTGGAATAACAAACCTCCAGTAAAACCGGGGAGCTAAATATTTTTGAGATTCTTCCCCTTCGGTTTCGCTCAGGACTAAAAGCTTTTTGCGCTCAGAATGACAATCATTAAACAGATTTCCTCCCCCGATCGAAGTCAAGGGCAAGCTTGCGCGGGGATGACCCCGCACTAAATTACAGCAGGGGCCCATCCCTCGATTACTCTCAGGACAGGTTTTGTGCGGCGCAAGCATAGCCCCGTATTTAGACTTCTATTTTCTCAATTACGACTTGCAGGTACTTCTGGCGGTGACCTATACGCCTTCTGCTGTTTTTGCGTTTGCGAAAGTGGGTCGGATATAGCTTTTCGCCCTTGACGACGGCGTCCTCAGCCGTGGTCTTAAACGAGGCGGTAACCTTGGCACCTTTCAAGAATGGGGTGCCGATTTTGACCTTTTCACCGTCCTTTACAAACAAAACCTTGTCCAGTGTGATTGTTTTGGCATTGGGCGAAATATCCGTCAGGTCTATATCCAAACAATCGCCTTGAGCAACTTTATATTGCTTTGACCCTTGTTCAATTATCGCATACATTTCGAAAAACTCCCATCTTTTATATCTTCAAAAATCCGAATAAAAAAAGGATTTTACAAACTTAATCTTTTTTGTAAAGCAAATTGTCAGATATTTTTGTATTCTACTACCCAATATGAAGTTAAAATCCCGATTGACAGCCTCTTTGGGAATAATTTTATGCAGATAGCTATGATACAAGACAAAATCGTGCCGATATCAGAGCTTGAACGGGTTTATCTTGACCGTGGGATGTTCTTCGGCGACGGGGTTTATGAAGTGGTGCGAAGCTACGACGGCAGGATTTTCGCGCTCGAGGAACATATGCAAAGGTTCGACAACAGCCTGACTGCGATTGGAATAGCGGGCGTGGACCTTGACCGGATTCGCCGCCGGGTCCTGAAGGCTTTTGACGCTGCCGGTATTTCCAACGCCAGGATATACTTTCACATTACACGAGGTTCAGCACCGCGAAGCCATGCCTGCGATGCTAACCTAAAGCCAAATTTTTTCCTGACCGTCACAGAATCAGAGGATGATTCAGAAGCAAAGACCAAGGGTATTGCGGTATCGACACATCCGGATTGGCGATGGAAACGATGTGATATTAAATCGCTGAACCTGTTAGCCAACGTTCTCGCTCGCCAGGAGGCTGCTAACAAGGGCTGTAACGAGGCGATACTCGTCGATGAGAAGGGCTTTATAACCGAAGGTGCCGCCTCGGCATTTTTTGCAATCTTCGGACGAACACTGCAAACCACAGCGCTTACAGTTAATATTCTGCCTTCCATTACGCGCAAATTTGTGATTAGGGCAAGTAAAAATATCGGATTAAAGACAATGGAAAAATCGTTAACGCCGCAACAGGCAAGCGGCGCCGATGAGCTGTTTATTGCCTCAACTACAAACGATATTATTCCCGTGGTCGAGTTCGACGGCAGGCTCATCGGAGACGGCAAGCCGGGCAAATATACGAAATTGCTCACCCAGGAATTCCTCTCATTTACTGTATGATATCGGTTTTAGTGTGATATTCTCAAGTAAGCACTGACGCCACAACAAAGCAGATTGTGGTGGCCTTTGACCATACACGCATCGGGGCGGTCGGTAATTTCAATTTCCACGTTCGTCGTGCATCTTGAGCAAATCCAGACAAAAAAATCATTCAGATGAACGTTGTGATTTCGAACCTTGATTTGGGAAAAGAAATTGTGCGCTTGTCAAGCGGACATCGGACCACCTTGTCGCATAAGCTTTATCGACTTATGACGACCTTTACAATCAGGGTGCCGGTCGTTCCATATTTTCTACAGTAATTTCCCGGAAAATGTGGAAAAATCTCACAATTTCCATAAAAACTGAGCATTTGTCTGTAATAAGAGTTCTCAGTTTTTTGTCAAAAGCTCCTTATCAGACTGATTCATCGTCGAAGCAGCCTTCACCTTGAAGTGTCATTCGCCTTTTTTCTTTACACCTGATGTATACGGCGAATGAATCAACTCCTCCAGATAATGGGAAAAGCGGCTTCGCTCATCAAGTTCTGTTATCATCTCAGCATAGACAACATTAAACTCGTTAATCTGCCACTCCATGGTCTTCCTGCCATCCCGCCCATAGAAACTTACTACCATTTTGCAGTCTTCGTCGTTCGGCCGATTCACCACCTGTATTTTCCTGTGTTCATCCTCATTATAGGTTATCCATGTACGGGGAACCTCATTTGAAGAATATGAAGTTGAAGCTTCGAGTCTGCCATCCGGAGTGTAGCGAAGCACGGACACAACATTGGCATATCTTGAACCCTCCGCTTGATCGATGACACTGTGAACAAGAGCGGCATATTCATACCCATCTATATCGTAAGTCGTGAAAGTCCTAACACCACCTGTTTGTTTCCATCGTTCGAACTCTCTTGTTTCTCTGACCCAATTCGGGAAAACAACCGGTGCAGGAATTTTCACTCGTTCGCCATTCCAGCCCAAAGTCACTTTCATCTCACGTTCAGGCCCCTTTCCGATTTTGGGTTCAGATCTTGGTATCAGCAGCCAAATTGCAACTGACAATATAATGACAAACAAGCCGGCTAAAACCAGGTTTGTACTTACTGGTATCCGTCTATTCAACATTTTCTTTATCCTCTCTTCTAACGTACTTTTTGGTTTCACAACACCTATCAATCGCAGACTAAAATTGGCCTGTTTAACTTGTTTTGGTTTTCGGTTTACGGTATAATGAAATGATCCTCTGCTCGAGCGCAAACTACCCGCCCGGGTTGGGACCGGCCGGTGAGTCACATGCTTGGTGGCACAAAGCTCACCGGCCACTTTCTTCTTCCTGTCATTCCGGCCCCTTTGCGCTTGTAAAGCGATAATAGGACCACTCTGAAATTTTATCTTTATCTATAAAAAACAAGCATTGTCGGGTAGAAATACGATGCGAACAGCCGTAGGTGGAAAGCGGCCGACCCGCACCCTTTTGGTTGTACCGCGGGTTCTTAGTTCCATCATAGCTCACGCTTCCGCAAGATGACAAAAGTACAGATTCGTTACATACATTTTCATATTATCCACTGGCAGCCGCAATTCCCCCCACCTTCGTTGGTTTGTCGATGTGAATATATGTAATCCCGGGCATGGCCTTTTTGAGGCGGGTGACGGTCTCGGGCCGAATTGGCTCATCGGTTTCCACTCTGAGTGACCAAATGGAAGGAAGGCTGGCCAGTCGGCCCAGGGCGGCATTCGTGATCCGCCCGCGGAGTACCAAATCTTCGAGTTTCGTCAATCCTCCAAGATCGCCTAGGCGGTCACCGGCGACGCAGGATATACCGCTGATAGACAGACGTTTCAGTTCGGACAGGTCTCTCAGGCGCCACAGCCCCTCTTCTGTGAAAGTGTCGCCAAGGTTCAGCGATTCGAGATGATGAAGACCTGCCAAAGACACCAGGTCGGCATCTTGCAGTGAGAGTCCGGAGAGACTCAGTTTCCTCAGGTTCGTCAACGCCGACAGGTCCAGTCTCACCTCATCGGCTGTGCGCATCGCATCCGGGTCCGCCATCACCGTCACGTTTAGGGTCTGGAGATTCGTCAAGCCGCTCAATTGGTTCAGTCCGTTCTTGGTCAAGCCGGTCATCATGAGGTTCAGGTGCTCCAACTGTCCCAGCTTGCTTATGGATGCCATGCCCCGGTCAGTCACACTTCTCCCCTTGATTGAACCAAAGACTGACAAGTATTTCAGATACTTCAGACACTCAAGGTGAGTCATATCCAGATCGGAAAGTGATTGACCGAAAGCGGTGAGAAAAAGTTCTTCCAGAGAGTCGAGGCCGGACAGGTGAGATACACCCGTAGGGCCGCGGTAACCCTGCTGGTGGTCTTTGAGCGAGACGTGCAGGCACTTGAGATTCCGAAATCTCGCCAGCGTCTTCATGCCTTCGGAGGACAGATAGCTGAGTCCTTTTATGGATTCAAGATTAGGCAAAGCTGTTAACTGCCGCACGACCTCATCACCATAATACATGCCCTCACGGCCGCTCCACGCATGTCCAAAATCCACCTTCTTTAGGTTCTTCAGGTCCTTCAAGCGGGCAGCGCCTGCAAGGGTAAATCTCGGGATGGTACGGATAAAGTACAGCTCCTCAAGGTTCTTGAGTTTGCCTATGGAGGCAAGGCTGGCATCGGTGAGGGAATTACAGGTTCCCCCCCAGAGGGTCAGACTCTTGAGCTGCGTCAGTCCCTCCATGTATTTGATGTGTCGGTCGGAGATTGGGCTGGTACCCCAGAGACATAGACGCTCCAGACAGGGCAGATTCGCCAGCTCCGCCAGGCCGGGGCCGTATATCTTTCCAGTCCGTATCCTCAGCCATCGCAGGTTGGGCAGTTGCCCTATGTACTTGAGGTCGACGTCAGTGGGCCCGGTATCGAGATCCAAATACTCCAAAGCAGGCAGGTCCCTGAGCACGGCCAGACCTCGGACAGTGGTTCTGCCTTCCTGAAGTTTCAGGGCCTTGAGCGAACGCAATTTCCTGAGCTGCTCCATGCTGGTTACTCCCGTCCCAGATAGGCAGAGCATCTGCAGGCCAGTCAGACGAGAGAGCGGCTCGAGCACACGCTCAGCTACATGGGTCATCGGGGCAAGGGAGGTGACGGTGATGCTCGACAAGTCGTTCGGGCCAAGTCCCGACAACCCGGAGAGATCGTCCGGGTCTGAGCTGAACCTGTTTCGCAAGAACATTCGTGAACCCTGCGCCAGTTGCGCAAAATCCTCCCGCTTGGTCCGTAGTACCGTGATGAGATGGATGTTCCGCCCTGCGGACACGACCACGTCACCCCGGGCCAGACCAACGAAGTCCAAGTCACCACCCAGGGCCAATCTCTCCGGGTCTAATCCCAGGGGCAAGGACAAATCGCGGCCTAATTCAAGGTATGAACTCCCGATGCTTGGATCCTTGACGAATAACCTCCCCATGCACTGATCCTGCGAAAAGTGCAGGACCTTGGTCGTAGCCTTTTCCGTAATTGCAAGCCGGGCTGGCGAAATCTCCTTTGGTTCGCTCTTCAGAAGGTTTGTGGCATATACGAAGTTTAGTCCGCCAAGACTTGCTAATGCAACGGAACCTACCAAAAGCGATAGGACAACCCAGGGTCTTCCCAAGGGCACAGAATAGATTTTTCGTTTCAATATTCTTAAGCGACCAATGATTTCAGAACAACAAGCCATCGGAACTCCGCCAACAGCCGGGATTTTCTCTACTATTTCAAGAGCAATACGGGCAAGGGTACTTGAATATAACTCAGCACTTCCGATGTAATCTGCTGCGATCGCATCGCAAACTTCTTCACAAGCCGCGTTGTGAGCGCCTCGTAGCTTCCATACCAGCGGATGGAACCATAAGACTATGGAAAGGCATCTGGCTGCAAACATCCAGAAAAGATCGAACGAGTGCAGATGAGAAAGTTCGTGAGCAAATATGCATAGCAATTCATTGGGGCATCTCGAATGGATCATTTGTTTGGGAAGAATAATGACCGGCTTTATTAAACCTGCAAGAAAAGGCGAAGTGAAATCAGATGAGTATCTAAGGGCTACGTCTTGCGAGCACTTGAGATTTACGACAACCTCATCTAAGAGATGCTGGAGATGTTTCGGGGCCGGTAACGAAGATTTTACTCTTTTCCGAATTTTTGTGAATATTGTGAGAAAATGTCCCGTTATGAGCACCACAGTTAATCCCCAAACAGACAAAACTATCGGCCAAAGATTTTTATGTGCCCATGTCGATATTGCAAAAGATGGGTGAGAAATACTCTGGCTTTGGGGTGCCAAATCGGCGACTGTTCCCATTGGGTAACTGGCTGGGATCTCGATTGTGGGCAGCTCCGCCGCTGTGAGCCTCTGAGGAATCTCAACTAGTTCTGGAGGTGGAGTAACAGAGACTTGCAAGTATTTCCATGGAACTAATATCGGGACTATAACAACGCCGATAACAACACCTCTCCACAGCAGCACTCGCCAGCGAGGATTGCGCCTGGCTAAGAAAATATGGAGAATCCAACCAACGCCGAGCACAACCGTAACCTTCAACACAACGGAAACGGGCAGCGGAAGGTCAACTAACATTTGAATCCAGGAATTCATGAATTCTTGCTCACTTTCTTTTTAAGGGTTGTGTCCGAGTGTTTAGCTTTAGTCAATTGCTGCAGTTCATGAATTTCGTCCCGGGTGAGCTTCTCGGTCTTGATAAGTTCGGCAATCAATCCTGCTGTTGATCCTCGACAATATATATCAGCCATTCGTCGAGCCGTTTTCTTAAAGGCTCCTTGTCGGGCGGTCACAGCTTTATAGAAATAGGCTTTGCCGACCTTGTGGCGGGCGACATGACCTTTTTCAAGAAGTACCTTGAGCTGAAAGCGTAAAGCAGCGTTCTTGATATGGCGAGGGTATTTGTCCTGGATCTCTGAAGGCTTTTGCTCGCCATGCTCCCAAAGAATCCTCATTACTTCTGATTCGCCTGCAGTAAAAGATGACATCATCAATATCTCCTATTCGTTTACCATCGTGTAGATAATACTACAGTTGCCGAGATTTGTCAAAATAATAATGTAGGTTTTTCTACATTTTAAAGAGTTTACGGCATAGACGTCATTCTAACCTATCTGTTGCCAGTAGCTTACGAAAAAATGACCATAACATAAAATAGTAAAATAATTGAGTTCTCCTCCAGAATACTGAGCGTCTCTGTAATACACATTCTCACTTTTAGAACCTATCCGAATAACCGGGTCGTTATGAGGCCAAGCGAAAAGTCCGAGACCAAGGCGGAAGGCCAAAAAGGCTCGCCAGGCGTGGTTTTCTCCACGTTGAGAACATTTTTGGTCGACAACGCAGGCATCGGCCTTTGCAGCCAGTTGGGATATAGCTCGCAGAGTGGTTGTTAAGATTGAATGGCATGCAGTCGAACTGTTCCCAAGCGTAGGTTTTATCGTAACTAATCTTTGGTGGAAATCCAGCAATATGGTTAAGTTCTACAACAAACGAGGCACAGCAGAACAGTGGATAAAAGAAGGCAAGTATGCATTGAATTGGATTCGACTTTCATACCACGATTTTACTGATAACCAAGTTCGACTTCAGTTATTTTCTTTGGCTTACAATCTCGGCAATTTTCTTAGGCGTTTGGCTTTACCAAAGAAAATAAGGGACTGGTCGTTTAGGACACTCCAACTGAAACTGATAAAGATCGGTGCCAAAGTGATAAGGCATTCAAGATATGTGATCTTTCAGATGACAGAGGTGATGGTGTCAAAATTCCATGAGATACTTGAGCGTATCAGTCATTTGAAACCTGTGCCAATTGGATTCGGCTAATGTCAAGAATTTCTGAAAAACTTGAATTTATGAAGGGGTGAGCGGTCAAGGTCTGTGTAAAAGCAGGTATTGGAAGAAAGGCGGGGCATAAAAAACGCGTTTTCATGCAAATTTTCAGTAAAATTGCCTCGGAAAAGAAAATTCTCGGCCGCTAAAGGTGAATATGCTAAGATTATTGATGTCGTACGGAGAAAATTATGTTCTGTGACCGTTTAAATAGGAAATGTCAGATTATGGATTTAAGGAGAATACAAATGAGTTTATCGACTGTAATACTTAAAACGAAAGACGAAAGACTAATGACTAAAAAATTCCCCCTCCTCCTCTTCTCAGCCTTCATCCTAATAACGACTCTGATAAGCTGCACACCCTCAAAGTCTTCTTTATCAGTAGAAGAATTTAAAAAACCGGCAAAAGTTTACAGACCCCTTGCCCTATGGACCTGGATGAACGGCTATGTGGATACCGACAAGCTTGTTCACGAACTCGAGCAAATGAAAGACAAGGGTATGCGAGGAGCTCTCATTTGGGATATCGGGTCGCTTGCCGATCCGGAGAAAATAATTCCGGAGGGACCGGCCTTTCTGGGGCAACAATCATTGGAATACATTTCTCTGGCATTAAAAACTTCTGGTGAACTGGACCTGGATCTGGGTATGGTGGCGTCCAGCAGTTGGAATGCAGGTGGCGAGTGGATTACCAAAAAGGACGCAAGCAAGCAGATATTGTGCACCCGCCAGATCATCAGCGGACCTGGAAAGAGAACCTTGTCTATTTCAACTCCCGAAACCCGGAGGGGGCCCGTGGAGACGTTTTCCCTGATTGCCTCCATGGCACTGCCCTATTCAGGTTCAAAAATCATTGAGCAGGGCTTTGAAACGGCCATTCGGCTGGATGAGCTGACCAGGGATAAAAACACTATCGAATGGGATGTCCCTGCAGGCGATTGGGAAGTATTCTCTTTCTTTTCCTGTAATACAGGACAAAACCTGGTCTGCCCGAGCCCGAATTCCAACGGGCTGGTCATCGACCATCTCAGCCGGATCGCCACCCGGAATCATTTCGACAGTATGTTGACCCGGTTGTCATCGATCAGCAGCCCTGACAACCATTTGAAGATCTTAATGCTCGACAGTTATGAAGTCCGGCGGATGAAAGACTGGTCGCCCGGGTTCATTGATGAGTTTACCAGGCGATATCGATATGATCCGGTTCCCTACCTGCCCCTTTTGCTGGGGTATCAGTATAAAGACAGCGTCGTTGCAGAACGCTTCCGTGGAGACTACAGCCGGCTGGTCAGCGATCTGATGATCGAGAATCATTTTGGTCAATCAGTGGAGATCGCCGAGAAACATGGCATCCAGATGCTGTCCGAGGCCGGCCATGGCGGTTCACCCCGGGTGGATCCCTTGAAAGCCCTGGGTCACTCGCATATTCCCATGGGTGAATTCTGGAACCGGCAACGCTTTTGGGTCACCAAGGAGGCCGCCAGTGCAGCCCACATTTACGGGCTAAACCTCGTGGCTGCTGAATCACTCACCGGCTGGAATAACTGGCAACATGGCCCGGCTGATTTTAAACAACTGATTGATATCGCTTTCTGCGCGGGTCTGAACCAAGTCGTCTTTCACACCTTTGCCCACAATCCTGAAATAGCCGGACGCCCTGGATTCACTTATCACGCCGGAGAGCACATCAATGTGAACACCACCTGGTGGGACATGGCCAGACCCTTTATGGATTATATCGGCCGCTGTTCCTATATGCTGCGACAAGGCCTTTTTGTCGCTGATGCCTGCCTTTATTATGGTGACCAGGCGCCTAACCTTGTTCCTTCTAAACGGATCGATCCTAACATCAAACCCAGCTTTGATGATACCCAATGCCTGCATTGCGGACAGCCAAAGCCGGTAAATCCCGGATCTGTGCCCGGGTACGACTATGACTACATGAACGCGGAGATTATCACCACTGCTTTGCGGGTTGAAAACGGTCGGCTACGACTGCCTTCCGGACAAAGTTACAGGCTGTTGCTCCTCCCGGATAAAGAAGCGATTTCATTGGAGGTGCTTCGCTCTCTGGAAAAATTAGTCTTTGACGGAGCTATAGTACTGGGTAGAAGACCGATTAGGACAACTTCTCTGGAGAATTATCCAAACTGTGATCAGGAAGTTAAAACCATCGCTGATAAGCTTTGGGGTGATTGCAATGGCACAGATATACTGTCAAACAGCTATGGAAAAGGGATGATTTACTGGGGCAAGACATTAGAAGAAGTATTAGGTGACTTAAATGTGAACCAAGACTTTGCCGTTCAGGGGATTGATAATTTCGATATGCACATCGACTATATCCACCGACAAACGCCAACAGAAGATATTTACTTCATTTCCAACAGCCATGAGAGCTCTGAAAGATTCAGTGTTGTTTTCCGGGTTGACACAAAAAGAAAACCCGAAATATGGGATCCAAAAACCGGCCTGATTCAGCGAAGAGTAGACTATTCTGTTGTTGAAAATGGTATTCAGGTAGAATTGGATATGGATGGGTTGGGCTCACGCTTTGTGGTTTTCACAAACCACACAACAGGCAAGAATGACTCCGGGTTATGGAACAACCTGCAGTTTGTCGATAATTTCAATCCAAATGATCAAAATCCTCCGGGAAGCATTGACCTGACAGCTAACTGGACAGTTTTATTTGATCCCTCAATGGGTGGTCCGGCCACTTTTAATCTAAAAAAACTACAAAGCTGGTCGAAAATTGAGAATGAAGCCATCCAATACTATTCTGGAAAGGTTTTGTACCGGAAGAATTTTTCGGTTGAGAAAAGCGAACTCTCGAAAGGTCAGCAGGCTATCCTTCAATTTGATAACATCCAGGAAATGGCCCGGGTTAAAATTAACGGTGAAGATTGTGGAATTCTCTGGACACCCCCATACCAAATTGATATTACAGATCACATCCGTACAGGCGAGAATGAGATTCTGATCGAAGTCATCAACACCTGGAACAATCGGATTGTGGGGGATGTAAGAAATCCTGATCAACGGCAATACACTAAAACCAATATTAAGAATAAATTTAGGCGAGGGAGTTTGCTGGAATCTGGGTTAATGGGGAAAGCGGAGATTCTGTTTCGATAATAAACCTCAAAAAATGAAAATTACTTTACTTATACTATTGGTAATATGTTAGAAATGAAGCTCAGTGACGTAACTGGGTGAGGATATTCAATGTTATTTTGGAAATCTAAGTAAAGGTAAAATTCATGAAAACATCTTATAATCATACCCAATTACGTTTATTCCTGAATGTTATAACTATCACAGTGTTAGTCTTGTTGCTCACCCAGGGTTGTACTCAAACAGTACTCGATTCGAACGAGGCCCAACAGCTTCGTCAGTTTGTGAAATGGAAGCATACAGGCACCATATATATCATAACCACGCCCGAAGGCGCGTACCTTCCCGCCCCGGCTTTAGAACAAAACTTTCCTCTGCTGGTACGGCTGCATAAGGATTTTTTCGATTTCAGCCAGGCTAAGCCCAGCGGTGAGGACATTCGTTTTGCCTCAAACGACGGCATGCCCTTGCCCTACCAGATAGAGGAATGGGACGCTGTCGCTGGATCAGCCAGTATCTGGGTAAAAATACCCAGCATAAGGGGAAATGCCAGACAGGCCATTAAGATGTACTGGGGGAACAACGACGCTTCCAGCGAAAGTGATGGACAGAAAGTATTCAGCATCGACGCCGGGTTCGCGGGTGTGTGGCACCTGGGTGACAACCTGGAAGACTCCACGCCTAACAATCTAAACGGCTCCAACAACGGTTCAACCAATGCTCCGGGCATCATTGGAGACGGGCAGGTTTTCGGACAGGAGAAGGGGATCACGATCAGCCAGCCGGGTAGCAAGGATGATCGGAAGGTTGCCTGTCTGCCGGCGGGTAACCAGGACAGGTCCATGTCGGCATGGATCAAATCGACCAGTTACGAGAACAACTGGGGTACGCCCGCCATCGGAGGATGGGGTGGGGCAAGTGGAGGGGATCAAAGTTTTAAACTGTCCTATATGAGAATGTCCAGCAGGGGTCAGATCCAGTTCCACGGCTACTGGATGGATCCCAAAGGCGTCACCAGTATTCCCCTTCACAAATGGCGCCATGTTGCCCTGACCATTTCAGGAGGCAAGATACGATTCTATCTGGACGGCCGCGAGGATCACGTTACCAAGATTAAAACCATGAAAACTGTTTCCCCGACGGTCTGCAATGTCGGCAGGCACATTTCGGGTGGCCAGTTCCAGGGCGACCTGGACGAGGTCCGCTTTGAGGCCGTGGCGCGGTCGGCGGACTGGATGAAGCTGTGTTACGAAAACCAGAAGCCCATGCAGACACTGACAGGACCGCTGGTCGCCAGCGGCAACGACTTTTCTGTCTCACAGTCAGCCATAACCGTTAAGGAAGGTAAGCGTGTGGCTGTTACCGGAACTGCCGGAGGCGCGCAGAAGACTTACTGGATACTTAAAGACGGCGACGAAGAAAAGATTATTGCCGTGGATCGGTTTAATCTTTCGTTTGATGCCGGCCGGGTAAGGGCAGACAAGAAGGTGGTCCTGCAGTTCAGGGCTGTCTATGAAAAGGACACCAAGACAAAAGATATTGCTATCACTATTCAGGAAGACATCCCCGAACCGGTCTTTACGCTTTCACCGCCGGCAAATTGGAATGGCAGGGACGTCCTGGAAATCTCACCTGTTATCTCTAACCTTGCAGAAATGAAGGCAAAGGGCGCCGGCAAATTGAATTACGCCTGGAACGTTTCGGGCATGGCCACGATCACAAAGATTGAGCCGGACAGGCTGATTCTGAAACGGTCGCAAAACAGCGGTAAGTTAACCATAAGCCTTGCTCTCGATAATGGCGATATAGTGACCACACAGACAGCGACGATGATGGTCACGGAGCCGAAGAAGGATGCATGGGTGCAACGTATTCCCGCAAAGGATGAGAAGCCAATTGATAACCAGTTCTATGCCCGCAATGATGATAATGTGGGGACGCTTTATTATAACGGAACCCTGGATTCTGCCGCAGATTCGGTTTTCCTCAAGGTATATGCCGGTGATAAGCTTTACGATACACAAAAGCAGTTGGTCTCTGCTGATAAAACCTATGCACTTTCTGCAAAGCTAAATGCTGGCTTGGTTAAATATCGGATAGAGTTCGGCACGAAAAAGGGTAATAGCGAGAAGGTGCTGGATACCGCGAAAAACCTTGTTTGCGGCGACGCATACATCATTCAAGGTCAATCCAATGCAGAAGCCTGGGCAGACCAGGTCGTCCACCCTTATAGAAGCGATTGGCTTCGTAGCTTCGGTACACCGATCACCCATCCGGGTTTTGCTCGGGAAAGGATTTGGGGTAACGCGCTTTCGTTTAACGGCGGCGAGAATCGCCACAAGCTGCAGGTCGGCTATTGGGGCGTCGAGCTGGCCAAGCAATTGATCGAGCAGCACAAAGTCCCGATCTGCATTATTAATGGTGCTCAGGGCGGCACGAGGGTCGCGCAGCACCAGCGAAACCCGGAAGACCCTGAGGATGTGAAAACGATTTACGGTCGCCTGTTGTGGCGCGTGAGGCAGGCCAGGCTGACCCATGGCATTCGCGGCATTATCTGGCACCAGGGCGAGGCCGATGGAGTTTCCGACGGACCCGGGCCCGAATGGGGATGGGAAACCTATCAGCACGACTTCCTTAACCTTGCGGCGGCTTGGAAGGAGGACTACCCCAATATCCAACACTACTACATCTTCCAGATTTGGCCCAAAGCATGCGCAGCGGGAGTGAACGGGTCCGACGACAAACTGCGGGAGGTGCAACGGCAGCTGCCGAGACAGTTCTCGAACATGGGCATCATGTCGACGCTCGGTATCCGCCCGGAGGGGGGCTGCCATTATCCTCCCGAAGGTTACGCGGTGATGGCGCATCTGATCTACCCGCTCGTTGCCCGGGACAACTACGGTAAGGTTTACAATCGGCCCGTCACGCCTCCCAACCTCGTATCGGCCCGCTACGTCGGCGAGGCGAAAGATGAAATTGCATTAGAGTTTGACCAGAAGATGAGGGATGCCAAAGGCGTGGAGGACCAAATCTACATGGATGGGATTGCCGGAAAGGTGATCTCGGCCAGAACGAATAAAGAGCTCGTCATACTCGAATTGTCTGAACCTTCCGACGCACAACAGATTACCTACGTTAAGGGCGACTTCTGGAACATCGAGAAGACGCTCCTCAAAGGCGAGAACGGCATCGCCGCACTCACCTTCTGCGAAGTCCCGATCCTGCCCGCAAAAACGCTTAGCATGTTCTTCCCTTCGCCGTACGGCTCAAACCACATGTGGGATACGTGGTTGTACTATAACGACGGAACCTACTACCTGTTCTGGCTTGACGGCGCGCCTGGGACCTCACCAACCCCGTGGAACAGTCACGTCCTGGCAACCTCGAAGGAAGGCGTTTACTATAAACCATTCGGTCGTATCTACAACCGCGCAAAAGATGATATTCAAGGGGTAGGCACAGGGCATACATGGAAGTCGCCCGATTTCGAAAAGACCGGCAAGTTCATCAATAATTACTCAGAACATCGAATCAGCACAAACGCACAGGAGATCCATTTCGCCGAATCGACTGACCTGGTTCACTGGAAAAAAGTTGACGAAAAATACCGCTTTAAGCAGGACACACGATGGTACAAGGAAAAAGGCCGCTGGGACTGTATCGACACGCTACCGCGTCCAAGCGGCGGACTCTATGGCTTCTGGACAGCATCGCCCGACCAGGAAAAAACGCCCGGAGCCCGCGTCGGTTTCGGTGAATCAAAAGACGGTCTGACGTGGACGGCCTTGAAGCCGCCTGTCCTGAAATATAATGGTGGCGTCGAGTTGGGCGGTATCCATAAAGTCGGCGATACCTATTACATGATGATCAGTGGAGGCACGGTCCTACAAAGCAAATCGGTGCATAGTCCTTTTGTGCCGCAGACAAAGAATACGAGTCTCATTGGCGGTAACATGTACTTCCCCCGATTCTTTCACAATCATCCCGATGGTTTAATGGTCAATTATCACATGATCGGACCGACCGGCTGGATGTCTGCCCGGATACTATTTGCGCCGCTGAAGCGGGCAGTGGTCGATAGCGAAGGGATCATGCGTGCTATGTGGTGGAAGGGGAACGACACGCTCAAACGGGAAGAACTGAAAGTGGAACCAGGCACGCAGCGAAATGGTTCGGTCACGATGCTCAAAAGCCAATTCCCAGCCGAGAAGGGTGTCATTCTCGAAGGGCGGGTACAGCCTGCGGCGTCGGACGATGACGAACCTCGCGGCATTTACTTCGACACGGACAAGGAACAGAAATTTGCCTTATTCTTTTTCAAGGACCGGACAGAACTCTGCACGATCAGTAGCACGGGCACGGGGGCGGAAACGTATGACAGCAAATCGCGCTACGCCAACGGCGTGGTTCGTCGCGGTGTGACCTTCGGCCCGAACTCGACGTTTCGCCTGCTGCTCAAGCCGGACGTCATCGAAGTCTATTGCAACGATCATCTGATGCAGGCCAGACGTTTTCCGCCAAAAAACACCTGGAACGGTCGTGTCGGCCTGATAGGCTCCGTGGGCAGCACCGCCGTTGAAATTCAAAAAGCATTCACGCCAGGCGAAATGCCGCAATAAGAAAACGACAGGAACAGACCTTTTGCTTTTCTTAAACCCCAATTAGGCCGTTGAGGTGCTCGGCCCGAACGGCTGTGCTTTGTGTCGACTGTTCTGTCGGAGTGATGGCCATAGGCGGTAGTTTAGCGGAATAAAGGACGGCAGGGAAGCACTGGCCAAAGGTGGAGCGGCATAACAGGCGCAGGCAGACACCCAACAGAGATACTCTGAAGATGAGATGGTGCTTATCCCATAACGGCGGTTGAATGGAGTTTCGATCAGCCACAGCCGGACCGGAAGCCAGCCAAACCGATCCCGTTCCATATCAGGATGGGCTTTTTCGAGTGGACACCACTTTTAGCCAATGGCGCGCACGAATTCGAGGATCATACAGGATTTGTACCTTACGGGTTGTAATACACCCGCTCCATCTCAGTCCACCCTTCGGCGCCTGGTAACGGTGTCTGCATCGGATCACAGACCTTCAGCCATTCAATGTTACGTTTCTCGGCGTCAAGTTTGGCCATGTCGTCCTCGAAGTCGTTCCCAGTATATTCGTAATAACCAAACTCGTAGTACTTCCCATCGGGCATCTTTTGCAGGAAGATACTGAAGTTGTGCATGTGGTACTTGTTGAGCAAATCACGAACACCCGGATTGGTGTCGGCATGAAGTTTCTTATACTCCTCAATCTTGTCCTCCTTGAACCCAATAACCATGCCTACCCGCTTGACATTCCCTGGTTTCTGCGGAGCTGTCTTCTGACAACTGATGGTCAGCACTGCCGCACCCAGCGCTATTATCACTCCTACTATAAACTGATTGAACTTCATTTTTACGCTCCTAAATCTATTAAACGTTCATTTATCCAAGTACAATCTTATTTCAACTGATTATCCACAAGACGATATTTCCGGCGGACCTTGGCCACGATTTCCTTGTAATCCGCCTTCTGTGTACCGAACTGATTCATTGGGAAGTTTTTGAACCCGAGATATAGCGCCGGCGAGGCGGGCTTGACGGAAAAATCGCCTTCCTCTGGAGCAACGAACTGCGGATCGGCATACGCTGAATGTATGTCCAGCCCCTGTTTCTGCCACTGGGATATGGTCATTCTGGTCTTGAAGCCCTCACCCATGCTGTCCGGACGGCAGCGAAAAACCGGCACTGCACCGCTGGAGTTGTAATAGAGATTTCGATCCATCTCCACCGGTGGATCACAAATATCAACCCAACCCCTATTGCCACTGATGTCCACGAGGATGTTGTGTCGAATAATGTCGCTGCTACCTCTGAAACAGCATTGCTTTGCCGGCGGGAACGGGGTTATGAAGACGTTGTTCTCGACAGTCCGAAAGAACCCTTCACGCAGCTTGACGGCACAGCCCAGGCATAAGTTATTCCGCACGACATAGTTTGACGAGCCGTCGTCCAGGTCGATGCCCCAACTGTGGCCTCGTGCCTCATGCACAAAGCGGTTGTTTTGAATGATGGTTGGCGCGCGATTGTCCAGCCTACACAACTGCCTGGAGCGTGACATGTCGCATGGGAGACCCTCACGATGATAGGACTGCCAATAGCGATCGCGCCCCCACGAATTGAATGGACCATGATCACCAGTCTCACGAACCGTCTGGAACACATCATTGAATTCGATAACATGTCCACCCCAGCATCCGTCGTTGATGCAAATGCCTGCACGCGGAGTATGATAAATGGTGTTGTGGCTAACGTTAACCTTCTCGGCGGCGGAGATATACACACCAGCCGTTTGTTTGCCGAATACGCCCAGTTCATGCATGAGGTTGTTATGGACGCGGCAATCGCCAGGGTAATTAGGTGAACGAGGACCGGGGGTTATATCGATGCCGTCGTGTGAGGCGTAGCGAACCTTGTGCATTCCCAGATTGCGAACAGCGTCATCGTTGCCGACCAAACAGACGGCACTCTCACCAATCTGCCTGAAGTGGCATCCGATGACATTGACGCGACGCGCGTAATTGCTGATGAACACACCGTTACCGCCAACGGAATCAAAAAGGCAGTCGCTCACAGTACAGTCCTCGGCCCCGTCGAATCTGACCGCCCCGAGCCTGGCGATCGCCCAGTCGCCTCGGAGACGGGTCTCATACGGTTCGAGAAAGATTCGGGCTGTGTGCATAAATGTCATACCGCGGAGGCGTACATGTTTGACAGAGTCTGTCGGCACACCAGCCCTGGAATTGCCCTTGAATACAAACAGTTCTTTGAGCCGTCCTGCCGCCACGAATCTGGCCTTGGCGACGTCCAGGCCTTTGGCAGGCTTATAATACAACTCCTTGTTCTTGCGGTCATAGTACCACTCGCCTGGTACGTCGAGTTCCTCCCAAACATTCTCGACGAAAAAGCGGCTGTGGGGCTGAATGTAGGCCGCACGCTCGGCATACCACAGAGTGCCGATCTGCCAGCCTCCTGCGCCAAGCAGTAATGTGCATTCGTCGTAGTCGATATCATTGATGCGCCACTGCAGGTTGCCCCAAGAGTGAGCCTGGAAGATGTGGACGATTGCCTCGTGCGGCCGCATCCATCGCCTGGGCGAGAACTTTGACGGGTCGTAAACGAACTTCCGGATCGGCTTGTCCGTAGCCTGGATGCCAGTAGCATAGCCGACATCCACGCCGCGTTGGTCCGACTGGTAGTTCGGCCAGCGGGCAAGGACTTGTCGCCTGCCATCCATAAAAAGCTGGTCGAATTCGTCAAACGGCAAGTCCCCTTTCGTCTTGAAGACCCCATTTTTGTCCTTCTTCCACTTTGGACGCAACTCCACACCGCCACTAATGACGACCTTCTCGTTGTTGTATGCCGCGTACGTGATCGGAGCCTCGGCAGTGCCGGAATCAGCAGGTTCGAACCGGATCGTTTCCGGCAAGTAGTATGTTCCGCCGCGCAAGTAAACTGTGATGGGGTCCTTTGCCTTGCCTTTGATATGCCGCATACGCTTTTTAGCCTCTGCCAGAGATGCCAGCGGTGAATGGAGAGTACCCGGATTGGCGTTGTTACCTGTCGGGGCGATGTAGAGCTCTTCGGCCAAAATAGTTGAATTGATCATCAGGCACAGCACACTCAAGACAACGCTCATCGAGACTCTGTGAACATTGGCAGTATGAATACCAGAGCCAGAGCAGGCACTAAAAACCGGACAGCCTAAAGTTAAATGATTATAAGCGAGTGATAAGTACTTGACCATTTTGAATCCTCTACAGTCTACCAAACGGATTACCTCGGGCAAAATCACCCGTGACGACACGTGCCAGTATACACAAGGCCATAAGAGGCTGCAAGTCATCTTCTCGAAGAGTCTTTGTTTTTCCGCCTGCCAGGTTTTTCACGTTTGCCACGGTATGCCGGAACAGTTGGAAAAGCTTCTACTCATTGCTCAAATCAATAATTTTTGTCATACAACACTATCAACTTTTCAAAGAACACTACGAAACCTTCGCTTTACTTGCCCGGATGTAATTTTTGGTAGTCACAGCACTTGTGGGACTTTGAAAATTGGCCCATTCGACCCATTCGACTACGCTCAGGGCAGGCTGCGCTCAGGAAAAGCTTTGATTGGGTTTGATCAGTCCGGCAACTCCTTAGCAAACAACGCAGGCCTGACGGATTGGGTTTGTTTTCACCAAGTGTCCAATTAGATTTATTTACGTAATTCATTTTTATATAAGCAATTAAATTCATTTGACTTTTTTTGAAATTGGGTTTGTTTTGCATAAAAAGGGCTGATTTGTAGAGGATTCTCGACAGATGTAGTGCCTTATAGGCACGTAAATAACCCTCGTATAGCGTATAGCGTACGGCGTAGAGCGTTTAGAAGATGATGGATGATTCATAATATACTTAAGACTAAAGACTAAGGATTATTTTTACTTGGGTCAGCTGCCCCTTAGTATTTGACTGATTTTTCCGGTGGCGAAAAAAGCAGCCCCCGGCAGAAAAGCAAGTAAGCATACACTCCCCGGCAGAAGAGCCGTGTAAGTACACCCGGGGATAAACTCGGGTAAACTCAGGGAGTAAAAAAACAGCGCCTCCTTCGACTGAGCTCAGGACAGGCTCTATAATTAGAGCTACCTGCACTTTTGTTACGAAAATTTAGCCGTTTCTTGTCGCTCGTCGCTCGTAACTCGATGTCAGCAAGGTAGTTAAAATTTTTTGAAAATTTTGATTTTTGTTCTGAGGTATCAGCGTTTTTGATTGATTTTTCGTTAATATTTTACCTATTTTAACG
>Ga0114922_10000947_pt1 | contig 27795 bp, 28 predicted proteins | sample AartaG_FD_100975 | JGI IMG/M metagenome (GOLD analysis project Ga0114922, IMG submission 100975) | Deep subsurface microbial communities from Aarhus Bay to uncover new lineages of life (NeLLi) - Aarhus_00045 metaG | ecosystem: Environmental > Aquatic > Marine > Oceanic > Sediment | place... | reverse complement strand
GAGGATATGGGAGATTTCTGTGATACGTATTGGGTAACGAGATCTGCTCAGGATAGAATATTCATCAGCGCAGTACAGAAATATTGTAAAATATCCGAAGGATGTATAAAATCCTTCTTGTGATTACCTGTCGTGTCTGAATTGATGATAGATGATAAGAGGACCGGCGGGAATAGCGGATGCTGTGCCGTGATTGTATTTGAAATAAAAGCTTACACAGAAGAAGAGTGGTAGGATTATTACATAAAACTGGTATTGCGTCAGTTGGGTTTTACTAATGAAGAGATAGATGCTATCCTTTAGAGCAATCAAAAACGCTATGCAATGAGGTAATGCAAATGTACACATATAAGGAACTCCTCACGAGTTTCAGGAAAGGCTTAAGAAACGGCAACTGGCGTAAACTCAGCCGATTGGAGAAGGCGTTATTCATGGCTTCGCTGTGGTATTCGCGGATTCAAGGTACTGTAATAAACGAAATGCTCGTGAGCAAGTTATCTCTGCTTATGGAAAAATTGAAGGCGACATCGGGTGCGAGAGTATTCAAAGGGGGATATGAAAAAGCGGTTGAGTTGTTGAATAAAGGTGAAGGTATATTTGCATGGGCGCCTTCGTTAAGGGAATGGTTGAACGACGCGGATTATGTGTTCTGGCTTGGAGCAGGGGGGTTAAGATTTGGTATCTGAGAAGAGGCTTTACATGCGAAATGGCAAAGTTGTGAAGGAAAAAGATCTATTAACCACAAGATTACACAGATTTTCACAGAATACAATAACAGGGATCTGAGTCATTGAAGTTGAATTACACAAAATTGTGAAAAAATTGGCCATCAATATTCGATTTACACCGCATGCAGAACAAAAATTATCACGCCTTGCAAAGGGGGGTAGTAGAAAAGAAAAGGTCATAGAAGCTATTAATAAATAATAATAAACTATGATGAGAACAACAGACTTGTGGAGATAGAGGTGCTAAATGCAAGCAAAATCGTGCAATTGAGTCAGTACGTGCAAGATTAATTCTTGGATACTTAGATGTCAGGAATAGTGCTCTTCAAGCAGGTGCAATAGGAGCGGCGATAGCGGGTCAGGTCCAGCCATGATTGCAGTATGTGCGTTAGATGAAAGAGAAGAAGTCGCATCAGCAATGATGGAAGCTTTTGCAAAGAACGGAATAGATAGCGAAGTATTTATAACAACAGTCGGACGAGGAGTGGAGATTTTAGAGTAAATAAGCGTAAAACTTAACAGAACAAGTGGAGAAAGAGAAAATATGGACTTCACACACACAAAATACGAAGAACTCTGCAAAGCAATGATAGATTCCGATTACACACCTGTGAGCGTATACACGTATTTAGAGGCACAACCAAACAGATGCATAATCCTCCGCCATGATATTGATAGGAAGCCAGAGAGGGCATTAAAAATGGCTAAGGTTGAAAAAGATTTAAGGATAAAATCGACATATTACTTCAGAATGAAAAAAGGCGTTTTTGAGCCTGATATGATAAAAAAGATAGCAAACATGGAACATGAAATCGGAATTTTTAGATAGGTGAAAAATGCACTTCCTGATGACCGTGGATGTGGAAAGTTTTTCAATTCCTCTGAATAGAGAGGATGCAGAAATTGCGAGGTCAATTTATGAAGTTGGATTACCTCGCTTGCTCGATTTATTATCAAAACATGACGTTCAAAGCACTTTCTATTTCACGGGCATGTTTGCAGAGCAATCACCGGAATCTGTTGAGCTTGTGAAAGCACATGGACATGAAATAGGCTGTCATGGCTATGACCACTCTCCAGAAAAGGCGTTTGATGTGATTAGCTATGAGGAGCAAGTGAACGAATTGAAAAAAGCAAAGAAAGCGATTGAACCAATAGCTGGCAAAATTCAATCCTTTAGGGCACCAGCACTTCGCATCAATGGAGATACAGTAAGGGCTTTGGAAGAAATGGGTTTCACTACCGATAGTTCTGTTTGCCCTCAGAGATTTGATGGTCCGCTGACTTTCGGATCGAAGAAGAAATTGAAATGGTTGGTAGCGTCGAGGAAACCATACATGATTTCGCATGATTCCGTAGTAAAATCAGGGGCATCCAATATTTTGGAGATTCCGATATCTGCGGCAATATTTCCGTTCATTGGCACTACGATGAGGACAAGTCAGTTTATAACAAAGATATTGCAAAAATATTTGTATCACGAGTCTAAAAAGACTGGCAAGCCAATAGTATTTCTATTTCATCCAAATGAATGTTTGGATATAGGCGATAAAATTGTGGCTACGAGGAGAACGAACAATCCAGTGGAATATTTATTTGCAGATGTCATTAGGCATAAGTTGAAGTTAAAGAATCTGGGTTTGGCTTCGGTGAAGTTGCTGGACGAGGTTTTAACAAGTGCAAAAGAGTATGGATTTGAGTTTGTGAGTGTAGATAAATATAGGGGGTTATATGACAACGAGTAACCATAAAATTAAGTCCGATTTGGAAAAAATGTATGATGCCACAGCATCTATATATGGATTAGAGTATCAAAGTCCTGCTGGATACTATTTCATGTGGCGAAAAATAAAAACTGTATTATATCTTGGGGGTTTTAGTGAAGGCGATGAATTATTAGAAGTTGGATGTGCTAATGGACCTTATACTTTTGAATTGGCAAGATTTGGTTTTAAAATGACCGGATTGGATTTATCAGTGAAAAATATAGAAGAAGCAAACAAAAGAGCGAAAGTAAATGATATAAGCAATGTTAAATTTATTGTTGGAGATGCTGAAAACTTATTGTTCCAAGATAATACATTTGAAGGCATTATCTCACTTTCTACCTTACGGTATGTTCCAAACCCTCAAAAAGCTATAAAGGAGATCTATAGAGTTGTTCAAAAAGGTAAAAATATAGTTATAGACTTTCCAAATAAAAGATCGCCCTGGTTTAATTATTTAAAACCGTGGCTAATGGGTAAAAAACATATACATGACCATCAATATACAGCCAATGAAATTAAGCAAATGTTACAAAACGCTGGGTTTAGGGAGATTGAAGCGAAAAGAATCCTATACACACCAAAAGCAACTCCTTCCGCTATGCTCGGTTTTATGAAAGGCGTAGACTTTATTGGGGAACGGCTACCGTTCATCAATGAATTTGCAGCAATAATTGTATGCAAGGGTAGAAAATAGGGGTATCGTGTATGTTGAACTTAGATTTTACATTTGCCAAATATAAAGAATTATGCGAAACGATAGTAGAATCTAAATATACCACTTTGACGTTCACTCAATATTTTTCTTTAAAAAACATACCTGAGAAGTTTATCATACTTCGTCATGATGTAGAAAGGCAGATTGAGTATGCGTTGAGAATGGCTAAACTCGAGAATGATTTTGGGATTATCTCCACATATTACTTCAGGATGAAAGAAGATGTTTTTATACCCAAGATAATAAAAGAGATAGCAGAAATGGGGCATGAGATCGGCTACCATTATGAGGTGCTGGACAAAGCGAAAGGCGATTTTGAAAAAGCAATAGAAATATTTGAAGAAGAGCTGGAGAAGTTTAGAGCGATTTGCGAGGTGAAAACCGTTTGCATGCACGGTAATCCATTCAGCAAATGGGTGAATAAGGATTTATGGACTAAATACCGTTTCGAGGATTTTGGTATTATTGGCGAACCTTATTTATCAATGGATTATATAAAAATTCTTTATCTTACAGATACCGGCAGAAGATGGAATTCGAGATTTAGCGTGAAGGATGTTGTAGATGCAAATGTCAACCAATCAAACGAAAAAATAAAAAGCACAGATGATATAATAACCCTGATTATCGAGGGTCGCATGAACCAGATGTGCATACTGGCACATCCAAGCAGGTGGAACGATGATATCGGTAGATGGTTAAAGGAATTAGTGTGGCAGAATATAAAAAACATTGGAAAAGCCGGAATTAAATTGTATAAGGGGAAGTTTCTATGGCCGAGATAACTGATTCTCCCGATATAAAACAATGGAGTGAATTCATATATAACCATCCACAGGGAAACATATTTCAAACACCGGAGATAGCAGAGGTTTATAAACGAACAAAGAATTATGAACCTATAACTTTAGCAGCTATTAATACAAAAAATGAAGAAATACTTGCGGTTCTGCAAGCAGTGGTGATAAAAGAAATAGGCGGTTTTTTAGGCACATTTTCAGCACGGTCAATCATCCAAGGAGGACCATTGTTTGTTGAGGATGAAAAAGGAATTAAAGCTCTTAAAGTATTAATAGAATACTATGATAAAATAGCACAGAGAAAGGCGCTTTATACTCAGATCCGGAATATGTGGGATACATCAAGTTTTTCGGATTTTCTTAACGGAAATGGTTATGAATATGAGGAGCATCTTAACTTTTTAATAGATTTGAATTGTTCAAAAGAAGATTTATTTAATAATATGAAAAGGGACAAAAAAAGAGCAATAAAAAAGGCTAAAGGGAGGGGAGTAAAAGTTGTTAAAGAAGATAAAACAGCGCTTTCGATATTTTATGAAATTTTACAGGAGACATACGATAAAACAAAATTACCTCTTGCTGATATAAGCTTATTTGAGTCAGTTTTTGATACATTAGTCCCCAATAATATGGCTAATTTGTACATGGCTAAATATAATGGTATATATATAGGTGGAAGAGTCACATTGAATTACAAAAATGTAATCTACGACTGGTTTGCATGTTCATCACATGAGTACTTATCAATGTATCCAAATGAGTTAATCGTTTGGCATATTCTGGAAAATGGAATAGATAATGGATATGAAGTTTTTGATTTTGGTGGTGCAGGAAAGCCAGACAAGGAATATGGTGTACGTGATTTTAAAAAACAGTTTGGTGGAAAACCTGTGAATTATGGGCGATATTGTAAGGTTCATTTGCCTATCAAGATGAAAATAGCAGAAAAAGGATTCAGTATCTATCGAAAAAAATTCTTTAGAAAATGAGCGTTATTATAACTTATGCACGAGTAAGGAGTGCTTTGGTGGCGACACAAAGTTTGGGTAAACATGGCATTAAAGTTGTAACTGCTGATAGCATATACCCTGCAACCTCATTTTTTTCGAAATATTCAACCTCGTATTTTGTATATCCTTCCTATAAACTGAGACCGGAATTATTTATAAATTCCTTAAGACATTACATTGAGAAAAATAATATAGAAGTGTTAATGCCAATGTATGAAGAAACATTTGTAATTTCCGAATATATGGATAGATTTCCCAGCAGTGTCAATATTCCAGTAGCTGATTACGAAACACTTATAAAGGCTAATAATAATCGCTATTTAATGAATTTTGCTGATGGAATAGGCGTTAAAATACCGCAAACATGGACGATTGATGATATTACCGAGTTAAGGCAAGTTACCAAAAAAATAGAGTTCCCTGCGGTGATTAAATTAGTTGAAGGCGTGGGCTCAAAAGGGTTAAGATATGTATATTCAGAAGATGAACTAATAAGAGAATATAAAGAAGTGGTTCAAAAGTTCAATCTCAATTCATTCGCGTATCCGCTGATCCAAGAATATATTCATGGCATGGGATACGGGCTTTCTTTGATTTTTAATCACGGGGAGCCGAGGGCAATATGTGCATATAAAAATATTAGAGTTTTTCCCATTACAGGGGGACCAAGCACTGCAAGGGTAAGTATCAGACACGCAAAGATGGAGAAATATGCAATAACGCTGCTTAAAGAGCTTAATTATCATGGAGTTGCGGAGGTCGAATTTCTATTAGACGATAGAACAAAAGAGCCGGTTCTCATGGAGGTAAATCCACGTTTTTGGGGTTCATTAAATCAAGCTATTTGTTCAGAAGTGGATTTTCCTTATCTACTTTATACAATGGCAATGGAGGGAGATGTGCAACCTGTATTAACATATAAGACTGGAGTAAAAACGAGATGGATGCTTGGTGATTGCCGTGCATTGATTGACTATTTCAGAACAGGGAAGCGAATGGAAATACTAAAGGATTTTTTAAAATTCAATGGACAATATTATGATGACATTTCATTTGGAGATCCGCTTCCTACGATTGCTGAAGTGATGATACCACTAATGAATTTTATAAAAACAGGGAGATTAAAATTTAGCCCAGAAGAGGAACGATAATAATTTATATTTCCAAGTAAGCTTTGAAAAATGAAACCTAAACCAAATTTAGTACCAAGATTTAATTTAGACTACAATTTTAAGGATTTCATATATGGAATTAAATCAATTTTCTCAGGCGATAAATTCGATTTAAAGCCGTTAGAATTGATTTTCGGGAAAAGGACATTTTTGTTTACGAATTATGGTAGAAGCTCCTTATATGTGATACTTCGGGTATTAAATCTACCAGAAGGTTCAAAAGTAGGAGTGCCGCTTTACTCTTGCACTGTTGTGTTTGATGCGATAGTTAATGCAGGTTTTGTTCCGTGCTTTATTGACATATGTCTTGATAATTATACAATGGACACACAAGATTTGGAAGAAAAGATAGAAGATTTAAGTGCAATTGTGGTGATTCATACATTTGGACGTCCTGCGGATATGGATAAGATAAGGGAAATAGCAGGAGATAGACCTGTTATCGAGGACTGTGCGCACTCGTTATTAAGTGAATATAAGGGTAGGAGAACAGGAACAATTGGTAATGCATCTTTCTTCAGTTTGTCGAAATATATCTCAGCTGGAAAAGGGGGTATGATTATTCTAAACGATAACGAGTTCGAAGAGCACTTTCAAAGAGAACTGGCTTTACTAAGCACACCATCGAAATTAAATGAAATCAAACATTCTCTTTTCGTGTATATATATTCTTTTTTATATCATAAACCATGGTATGGGCTGTTTGCATTTTCTTTAGGGTCTTATATTGAGAATAGTATTGATATAGCAGGTAAAAGGACGTTTAATGCGGCTAAAATCGGAAAGAGCGATTTTAGAGTGTTTTTGAGAAAATTAGAAACGTTCAGAGAAAAAGTGAAATTGCAGAGAAGCTATTCACAAATATTAATAGATAAATTGAAAAACACGGGTTTGGTATTGCCATACGAGCAAAAAGATACGTGGTGTAATTATTTCTATTTTCCGATACTTTTTGATGATAAAGAGAAAAGAGAAAATGCATGTGAATATTTAAGGAAAATGAGTGTGGATACTACTAAGTTATACAGCATGACGCCATTGGTAGCACGACAATTCTATGGATACAAAGGCGACTGCCCAAATACAGAAGAATTCGTGGATAGAATATTAATCATCCCCAATTACTATACTCTTACCGATAAAGAAATAATAAAAGTTGCTAGCGCTGCTAAGAAAATCGAGGAGTTGATATGAGAATTATGATTGGGATTGGGCATCCAAAGCAGGTGCATATCCGTAAAAATATTATAAATAATTTAGTGGAGGATGGTCATGAAGTCAAGATTGTTACATGGGATAAAGATATAACCTCATATTTACTGAATGTTTATGGTTTTAAGTATGAAATAATAGGGAAGAATTACAAAGGTCTAATGAAAAAAGCGTATGGAATGCTCAAAAGTGATTTCAAATTGTTTAAAATCGCAAAGAGGTTTAAACCGGATATATTGGTATGGGGTAGTCCTTATCTGGCACACGTGAGCAAGTTAATTGGAAAGCCGCATATAGATTTCACCGACACGGAACATGCAAAGCTTGCTACTCTTATTTCTTTTCCTTTTTCAGATGTGATTTGCACTCCTTCTTGTTACAGGGGAAAAATTGATCCGAAAAAGCATGTTATGTACAATGGGTATGAAGAACTTGCCTATTTGCATCCAAACTATTTTAAACCCGATCCTGGTGTTTTAGATGATTTAGGGTTAAGTAAAGAGGATAGGTTTATTATTATAAGATTTGTGTCCTGGAGAGCAAGTCATGATGTTGGACAGCATGGATTTGAATTAAGAAAATTACAAATTTTTGTCAAAGAATTAGAGAAATTTGGTAAAGTGCTTATAACATCTGAAGCTGAGCTTAAAAAAGATTTTGAGAAATATAAAATCAAAGTGCCGCCAGAAAAGATGCATGATTTATTATACTACGCTACGATGTACATAGGGGAGGGAGCAACGATGGCTTCGGAATCCGCTATTTTGGGCACACCTGCTATATATGTTAACACCTTAAGATTAGGGTGTTTAGATGAAAAAGAAAAAAGGTATGGGTTAGTCTATAATTTTTCAAATTCGAAAACTGCACAGAAAGATGCGTTAGCAAAAGCAGTTGAATTGCTGGAAGACGGGAATCAAAAAAGTAAATGGCAGAGGAAGAGGGAGAAATTATTAAGTGAGAAGATAGATGTTACGAAATTCATGACTGACTTTATTGAGAATCATCCAGAAAGTTTTGAGAAATGGGAGGTTAATAACCCAAAGGAAGTGAGAATATGAGTGTGCCGAGCAAAGTTCGTAATATCCAGTTGGTGGAAATCCAACCTGAGGAAAGGTTAGCCACCACTTCAGAACTGAACCTTGCATCCAGTCTGGTAACAGGCTGTGGTGAAGCCAAGGGGACGGGATATTGGGCTGCAACGTAAGTAAAGGGATTGAGCCACGAAATTTTCATCGTCTCGGAGGCCGACGTTGTTCATGTGACGGAAGGCAGCACTCTCATCGCCGATAGTCCGAATCTCCAGTCTTGGAATATAGCAGGGAGCTCTGGGACATGGCGAGGTGATGAGAGCCCGGCGGGGTCTGAGACCGTGGCACGGTATCAAACGGATATTATGGGAACTCGGGAGACCCAGAGTGTTCTCCTTTGGGGAGTATGTCCTATCAAGCCTATGAACGGTAAGATAGTGCAGACGGCACTCTGGGGATCGGACCAGCTCATAGTACTGATGAAGCAGGGTAATGCCTGTGGAGGGAAGGGGCTGGCGGTTGAACCGTTAGGACAGGGACACATCCACCGCACAAAGAGGTGGGTAATGGATGGCAACAAAACTGGACTCATAACCTATCCAGATAATGATAGGGAGGTTCTTCTGAAGAGCCGGATGAGGGAAAACCTCAAGTCCGGTTCTGTGAGGGGGCTCATAGCAGCTTCCGGGAGGAGGTGGCTATGAGCTCTACTCGACAAGAAATGCTCGCTAAGATCGAAAATGGAAATGCAAAGATTGGAATTATTTGGTTAAGATATACTGGATTACCACTTCCCCTAATCTGCATCCCAAAAATCGTAGCGTGGATCAACCAGGAATGCACTGATATTGTAGCAAAGCTGTATGGGAGCATCACTGGTGTAGTTAAAGTAAAAGATTGTAAAACACCGTATGTAAAATAGTGCCATATGACCTATACTATACTTATCTTCCCAATACTTAATTAACATTTTCTTTCTCTCCACCTCCATACAACTCCTTAATCAAATCCATATACTCTATAACCAGTGATTTACTCAGTTGTGCTGCGAATGCGGTCTCTTCCACCGACAGCCCTTTCTTAAGACAGAAGCGCACACGTTCAAAATCGCCAAGATATCGGTCGACGGCATTGGGACTGTGATAAGTCTCCCTTGCGATGTCCGGCGTAGCTTTTCTATCTTGGACTGATTTTCTGCAGATGACTTGCTTATGCGATGTGCTTCTGCCCAGGTCATGTACGGTGTCCCTGCGTGGTAGCACCACGTTGTTCTCTCGTTCATATTCGGTGATATTCTTGTGAATGGTCGTGAGGGAGCAGGAAAGGATGAGTGATAGGTCGGTCTCTGCCAGCGTTCCACCCTGCTCGTCCGCTTCGCGCAGCATCCTTGCAATACCACTCTTTCGGATTTCCTTCTGTGGAACGCTCTCCGCCCTCTTCTGAACGTCCTCATAAGTGACTGCCGATAAAACAACGGGACGCAATCGCAGATTCTTCATGCTCTTGCCATAACCTCCTTTCTCTTCTTTTGCCACCGCAAACCAGAGCATTTGACCCATTCTGAGATTCGTTAGCGGTGGATAGTACTGCTCAACGATCGACTTCATTTCTTTTACTAATAGCTTGATGACCTTTGGTCCACCTATTCTCGGAAATTCTGTTGATATGAAGTTGGATACTGCGTTTTCAAACGTTTTATCCAAAAGCGGTGCATATATGTCCCTCTGCTTATTCATGCTCAGTTTATCGCCCCCCTTTTACTTGTCTCACAATCTGCGGGATTCAACGTCAGTATCTCTTTTAAGCGGTCTTTATATGAAGGGTCTCCTTTGTATTGACGGTACAACGCCAGATATTCTCCTGTCAATCGCTCCGATATCTGGACGAGAAAAGCAATTTCTTTTGTTGAATACCCTTTTTCTGAGAGATATGCAACCCTGGAGAAAGTCAGTATATAACGCCTGATTGCCGTTGAAGAGTGTTTCATTGTCTTTTCAATCTCGGTGAAGGTTTTTCTCTCTATGTAGAGTCTAACAGCCTCTACACGATGGGATACGCCTGGACCGATGTCCTTTTGTTGCCCTCGTGTAGGAACAATCACACTTCGCTTTGCAAGTGCCTTGATATCACGCCTTACCGTTCTGACGCCGCAGTTCAAGAGTTTGAATGCGAGGTCTTCCTGTGTGAGAGAGACGCCTTGGTCCCAAACTTCGTGTGTGATTCTCGCGATTCTCGCCTGCCGAAGAGCTGCAAGTCCATAATTCCCCCTAATCTCCTCATCCTCTTTTCCCGCATCAAGTGTTACCACCGCTGTTTTCATCTCACACTCGGATAGTGGCTTCCCAGCAGGTTCTGATGTCGCAATCCCCAAAATCTTCACCTGTCCCACATTCATCACGCTCGGATTGCTCTGATCAGGTACGAATACGGATTTTGCTGTCGCCAATATAGCGTTGGATACGAACGGTGGGCATTCGTATCCTTGTTCCACCATGTTGACGAACATTTGGTCGAGTGACTTCGTATTTAGCCTTTCGGATACAGTTTTATTTCCCTTCATTTATTTTGCCTCCCCTTAATTCGGCATGCTTTTTATCTCGCATGCATATATGTGTTATGAAGAGGAGGTCATATGGCCTAATAGCAAATTCATAGAGACAGAATATGGCGAGTATTTTTCAGAAAAAAATCTCGAAGAAGCTTTAAGTGGTGTGGATTGTGCTATTTTTGTTACTGACCATGCAGCGATAAAGAATAACGATTTAAACGAAATAGTAAAATACATGAGACACCGAGTTATAGTGGACTGCAGAAACATATATCAATGAGGTAAATACAGAAAATTTTATTTATTTAGGGATTGGTAAACCAATAAATACGAGACCATAAAAAATGTCGTTTAGAAAAGATTGTGCAGAATATAATCTGCTATCCAAAAACAGGCATCCAAGAGCGGTTTAGATAAAGAAGTGATAAAAATGTTTCGCAGATTGTTACTTATATTAGCATACTCATCATGGGATAAAAACTTCTATCCGACTTACAAAAGATTAGTGGAAAATCAATGGAAAAGCTACGATGAATTAAAAAAGGAACAAGAAAAAAAGCTCAGAAATATGATAAACTTTTGCTATAAAGAAGTTCCTTATCATCATAAACTCTTTAAAGAGTTAAAATTAAGTCCTGATGATATAAAAATAATTGAAGATTTAGAAAAATTACCGATTTTAACAAAAGAAATCATAAAACAAAACTGGGAAGATTTTAAGCCTGTAAATCTGAATAAGATGAAATATTACAAAGGTGCTACAGGTGGTTCAACTGGAACACCTTTCAAGTATAGATTGTATAAATTTGACAGATTTCTCGGATGGGCAATGTTATATCGGGGATGGGGATACGCGGGCTATGAATTAGGAGATAAGATGGTATTCTTAGGAGGTTCTTCATTGGGAATAGGAACGCAAACATTGACTACAAGAGTTCATGAAGTTGCAAGGAACCTTAGAAAACTTTCATCATTTGACATGGGCGAGAAGGAGATGAGAGAATACGCCAATATTTTTAATTCATTTAAGCCAAAATTTATAAGAGGATACGCTTCTTCGATATACTTCTTTTCAAAATGGATAGAAGAGAATGAGATAAAAGTGCATCAACCTTTGGGTGTTTTCACAGCGGCAGAGAAATTACATTCAAATATGAGGAAGAAAATTGGAGCTGTTTTTAATTGCGATGTTTACGATACTTATGGATTGATCGATGGTGGGGTCAGCGCTTACGAATGCTCAGAACATTGTGGATTGCATATTGATACTGAAAGGAGTATCATGGAGGTTGTAGATAAGGATAGAAATCAATTGGAGGACGGAGAAGGGGAGATACTTGCAACAAGTCTTTATAATTTTGCAATGCCTTTTATAAGATACGATACTGGAGATTTAGGATATATAATTGATGATGTTTGCAGTTGTGGTAGAGGCTATAAATTGTTGAAAGAGTTAGTTGGAAGAAGTGCCGATTTTTTGATAACACCAGAAGGAAGAAATGTTCATGGCTGGTTCTTTTTACATATATTTTTGGAATATGGTGAGGGGATAAAAGAATATCAGGTTATTCAAGAGAAATTAGATAAAATCGTCATAAAAATTGTTCCGGAAGGGGGTTTTGATGAGAAACAGTTGGATAAAATAAGAGAGATCATTAAAAAAAGGAGCGAGAGATGGAATGTTGAATTTAAGTTTGTTGATGCAATAGATAGGACGAGGGCGGGGAAGTATAAATTTATTATAAATAAAATAAAAGAGGAGAATATTTGATGTATTTCATTGTCACACCTGCAAAAAATGAAGAGGAAAATTTGCCATCTACAATTCGTTCAATAGAGAGACAAACGATAAAACCAATTTTATGGGTCATCGTTGATGATGGAAGCACCGATAGCACTCCTCAAATCATCGAAAGCGCAAAGAAAAAACATGAATGGATACATAGCATCCATTTGAACGAAAGTGCAAGAGATTTAACGATACATTGTGCTTCTGTATATAAAATTGGTTTAGACTCTGGAATAAAATATTGTGAAGGGAACAAAATGGAATACGAGTACATTGCTACCGTTGACGCCGATATAAATTTGGAAAACACTTATTTTGAAAACCTGATAAAGGAGTTTGAAAAGAATCCAAATTTAGGCATTGCAAGTGGTGAGACGTGGAGTATTGTTGGAGATCGAGTAATGCCTGCAAAACAACGGGAGAACTTACCATCAGGCGGACATAGGCTATGGAGAAAGAAGTGTTTTGAAGAAACCGGGGGATTTCTCCTAACGCACTCTTGGGATAGTGTTTTAAATGTTAAAGCGGCATTAAGAGGGTGGAAAGTGAAACGATTCGAGGAGTATAAAGCTATTCAGAGAAGGATGACAAGCAGTGCAGAAGGACTCTGGAAAGGATGGAGAATACGAGGAGAAAGCGCATATTATTTAGATTTTCATCCTCTTTATGTAGTCGCAAGGGCAATACGATATCTATTCGAAAAGCCGTACTATATTGGCTTAGCTTATCTTGTAGGATACGTAAATAGCTATATTAATCGGAAAGAAAAATCAGATGACGAAGAAATAAGGAACTATTATAGATACACAAGACCTCAGGAAATTAAAAAATTTTATTTAAACCGGTTTAAAAAATTATTTATAAAGCTATGAAATTTTCAAAACGCACTGCATACACACTAGTGGTATTATTAATCCTATTAAATATCACCCTTCGATATCCAACAACACCACATGAAATTGGCTGGGACTCATTTGCAATCCATTTGATGACAAATTCCATCTCTGAGTTTAAATATGCAAAGTGGTGGATACATCCGGCATCAATAGGCGGGTTTTATCCCTATTCTTATGCTAGTGCAGTTCCTTTTATTCTGTCAGGTATGTCGCAATGTACTGGAATTAGTATAGAGTGGGTAATATGGTTATTCTGCGTTTTAATAGGGATATTCAGTGCATCCACTGCTTACCTGATGGCTGGAGCGATAAAAGATGACGATATTTTTAAGTACTTAGTGGCATTAGCTTACTCTACTTCAATGGGAATATTATATTTCACAACATGGACGGCAGCGACGAGAGGTTTATTTATTGTATTGTTGCCATTATTTATCTATTTATTGATAAAATGTCGCACTTCTATAGCTAAATATAGCACATTAACTTTAATTTTACTTGGGGTGCTCATTGCTATCCATCACTTATTTTATTTTATTGCTCCCGTTGTCATCAGTTACATTATAGTCACTATTTTTTACAAATTAAAAGTGCATGTTAGTTTTGCCAAAATACCCAAAAAATTCGTTTATTTTGCTCTCCCCTTGTGCTTTCTTGGCATGTTTGCAATTCCTTTTTTTACGCCCGGTTTTATTAAAGGGGAGTCAAAATTTGAATGGTTGTTGGAAACACAGCTTCTCGATTATGCAAGAATGATCGGGTTGTTAGGGATTTTTATAGTAGGCGGTCTTGGTTATCTTATGTTCAAACACGATAAAAGTTTTGAAGAATGGTTCTTACTAATTGCTTTAATATGTCTAACACCTCTGTTGCATGTAGAAATATACGCAAAATGGTTTTTCTTACCATTTACATTTTTGTTAATCGGTGTAGCTTTAACGAATATTTTCAAAACTACTATCAAAAAGAAAAAAGGTATAGCCTCTACCATGGTAGTGATTATTTTATTGTTATCTGTGAGTTTTACGGGATATTATCAATATCTGCATTGTTTGGATGATCCAAATCCATATAAGCGTCACATGGAAGAGAGGACGTATGTAGGAGCGTTGTGGATAAAGGATAATATAAATGATGATAAAAATATGATTGCTGGGAGGTTTATAAGCTGCAGAGTATTTTCCACATCAGAAGTGCCAACTTTAACAGGTTCAGGTACTGCGGATTTGGCCTATGGTTTTGTTGACCCCCAAAAATTAGAAGTAAAACCGGTTCGTTCACCATTTTCAGTTCAGTTCTATTTCAGTAATCCATATAAAACAATTAATCATAGCTTAACCAGTTCACGTATCAATAATATTTTAAATAACGACATTAATGCCGTGTCTAAAAGTTGGGGGATACGCTCAATTCCCAGATTCAATTTATCGTATTACGTAGAAAACACAGATATTAGTAACACATTTACTCGCTCTGTTCAACAAACAAAAGACAATGTGTACGATAATGGAAAGATTCGTGTGTGGCGTTTAGATTAGTATCTATAACCACAAGATTACACAGATTTTCACGAGAAAAACAATAATAGAGATCAGGTTTCCATGGGCTACAAATACTCGCATTGTATTCTCGCCTTTCACCCCTTCACCTTTCCACCCCTATCTTCGCGGTTGGAAGTTATTGGAAATGGTGATAAGAGGTTTTCTTGCTAAGAAAAAGTGCAAAAAAGCGCAATTTAAGTTTCTAATTTATGAACATAATTTGTCAAAAGGTTTTAAATACATGTCATAAATCGAAAGTTTTAAATACTCTAATTTTTTAATACTAATTGGTATGACAAAAAATAATAAAGAAGGAGTGTTTAGTAGAACAGAAATGCACAGGCATAAGCATAAGCTTGAAAAAAGCCGAGATAAAAAAGAGTATAGATCCTATATCTATACATTTTTTAGAGTGGGCTTAGTAGCCGTTGTCTGCTTTATGCTGATGTTTGCAGGGATTGGAGTGGCAAGCGCGGCTGAGGGATTTAATCCTGCAAATGATTGGTTTACAACTGGTGGTGGATCTATACAACCAATATCATCCACCTATGTAAAGAATGGAATAATGTTTACTTCACCATATTCCAAAGATGTAGAGGATATAAATTTATTTACATGTTATTGGCCATGGAACCCCGAAAAGAATCCAGTTGATACACCAATAATTAGAGTGGGTATTCAGGCTATGGCACCTGACGGCAATCCAACAGGAACATGGCTCGGTAGCGGTATTGTTAAACCACCAATTGACACAAGGCAATGGTTTAATATTCCACTAAGTCCAGCAGTGCATCTTAAGAAAGACCAGGTATACTATATCGTTATACAGTGGGAGTCGGGAACAGTTGATGATAAGCATTATACTATGTTCTACGGGATAAATGTAATTACCGGAGCAGAAGTTTCACCTTCCCAACCTTATAATTATGGGGGCATCGATTCAAACGTGAATAGAAAAGACGCTTATTCCTTTGTAAAATATTTTAATGGAGCTTCATGGATACCCGAACCGAATAGCAGGGCCAGGGTAATATATTACATCAGTTTTACTGATGGCACTTATTTTGGCCAGCCAAACGCACATGAACATAAAGATATTCACGATACAACATATGTTGGTGAAATTATTACAATTACTTCTTATGATAAAATGGTAGATCAGTTACAATGTGAAGCAAGAGATTATAACCAGAATGATGCATTATATTATTCTATACAAGAAGTAACAATATCTGGAAATACGATTACAGTGTTGGATACACTGTCTTCGGGTGTCATGGTGGCTAAGGGAGCAGGCTCTCCTTCACCCTCATATAGAGTGGAAACTAAAGATTTAGAACCACCAATTTTATTAAAAAAAGGTCAAACATATTTAATCAAACTCTCAAGTCCTAGTGGACTTTGGGCAAGTGACGCATCAAGTGCAAATTCGGTATTATATAGTGGTGTATATCCTGATTATGTTTCTCCCTTTCCTGCGCCTAATGATTACTGGCTTGCCAGAAATCCTAGGACTGGCGAAACTTTTGAACACCTTGCTAGCATGACTTATGATGGTAGGAACTCATATTTAGTACGAACTAGATGGGGGAATCCTGATTATTGGCTTCGAGAAAGCTTGACTGATTTACCTTTCAGGCTTCGATTCGTAGGTGCTCCATCTGCAGGCACCATCTCTGGCACAGTCACAAACACAACTGGAGCACCAATACAAGGAGCAACAGTTCAAGCTAACTCACATTCAAACATAACAAACACCACAGGTGGCTACACAATAACTCTTCCAGTAGGAAACTACTCTGTAACAGCATCAAAGACGGGGTATCAGAGTCAATCACAAGAAAATGTCCAAGTGCTGGAGAATCAAACAACTACTGTAAACTTCCAGTTAACAGAAGCATCTGATCTTATTGGCTTATGGCATTTTGATGAGGGAAGCGGAATAATTGCTTCTGATTCTTCCAGATATGGTAATGATGGAACTTTAACCAATATGGACCCTGCAACAGATCGGGTTGATGGGAAGATTGGAAAGGCTTTAGAATTTGACGGCACAGATGATTATGTTGATTGCGGGAATGATGCGAGTTTGGATTTGGGATTATCAGGCGATAGTTTTACACTTGAAGCGTGGATTAAGCCAAATCAGGCTTCTCCATCCGATTGGGGAGTTGTCATTGCCAAAGATGGTTTAACAACAAATAATGATAGAAATTACTGGTTTGGTCAAAACGCAGGTACACCAGGTATTTATTTTGGGACAAGAAATGAAGCAGATAATGGTCGGGCAGAATGGAAAACTAATGACGGTCTCACTGCGGGTGCTTGGAATCATATTGCCGTAGTATGGGATAGAACAGCTAACGATGTAATCTTATACATTGATGGGACTGTGAAGAGTTGGAACGTTGGTGATGCAGGAGCACCGTTTGATATACCGTCTGCTTATGACACAAATGTAAGCATTGGTCTGTCGGGAGACATAAATGCTTTCCCGTTCAACGGCACAATCGATGAAGTCAAGATTTACAATAGAGCTTTGAATGCGGAGGAAATAAAAGCGGATTATTTGGCTGGTTTAGAGGATATAACACTGCCAGAAACAACCATAACAAGTGGTCCTGATAGAACGATAAACAACAGCGTTATCTCGTTCAGTTGGACTGGTTCTGACAACGTCACGCCAACTTCTCAGTTGCTCTATTCTTATAAGTTAGAAGGCTATGGCGATTCTTGGTCATCCTGGACTTCTGTCACAACTAAATATTTCAATGGTTTGGCAAATTACGATTACACACTTAAAGTAAAGGCAAAAGATGAAGCGGGCAACGAAGATCCAACACCCGCAGAAAGGCCATTTTTGGTTGACATTCCGGTTACGGTTCCACGCTATGATGTCAATGCGGATGGCAAGGTTGATGTTTTGGATATAACTATTGTAGCGCAGCACTATGGTGAAACTACGAATCTGCCATATCCACGCTATGATGTCAATGCGAATGGCAAGGTTGATGCTTTGGATATAACTATTGTAACGAAGCACTGTGGAGAGATAACGAATTAGATAAGAGCACTTCTTCAATTCATGTCAGGCAGGAGAAAGCATTGAAGCGGGGCTTTATTTGTCTATCTCTTGATCTCGATAAGCAGGCAACAACAAATGTAAAAGACTGAAGAGGATTTTGAAAAACCTCCGAAAATGCGGAAATATCCCCCAATAATATATAAGGAAGGGGACGATACGAGCAGTAAATCAAAAACCTCTAAATTATTTTTTTCCAATCCATTTATATATAGAAAAGACAATATTTATGACAATAAAAAAATTCGCGTGTGGTGTTTAGATAGAAATTAAAACTATGAATGTTGTATTTGTTGATTGGACCCCGATTAATAGCAAAAGCGGCATACGTTTTGGAGGACAAATAAGGCGATATTATGCATGGATAACTCTTAACAAAATGGTTAATAATGTGATACCATTCAGAAAAGAAAATGGGAGCATCAATTGGAATGCTGTAATCAAGATGTTCAATAATGGTTCGAAAATATGGGTAGAGTATGGTTGTGGCGGAGTAGCCCATCTTTTTGCCCTGCTTGCTTCTTTTATTCGATTTAAAAAAGACATAATACTTGATGTTCATGATTTTGGTGTTGAACAACAAAGGGATACGTATGATGAAGAGCATCCATTTTTGAAAAAACTGCGAATAGAAACTGTAGAGCGATTGCTAATCAGTCGTGCAAATATGGTCATTCTTCCAGCACCAGGGACTTTGGATTATTTCAGGCGGAAAAATTTAGATTATTTCAGGCGAGAAAAAAATCAGAAAGTGATTATAATGGTGCCGGGAGTGGGAGAAGATGAATTGTTTATCCCTTCTCTTCAAAATGAAGAAAAAGAGAAAAAAATAAAAACTGCCGTATATTTTGGAAGTATACGGCAGAAGGAAATAATACCCCAGATTATAGAATTATTTTCGGAACTTGAGGGATGGGAATTATTGCTCGTTGGGCAGACATATGGTGCAAAAATTGAAGAAAGAGAGAATGTGAGATACCTTGGCGTTGTTAGCCATGACAAACTTCAAGCTATTTTAGATGGTGCAGATGTGATACTTATCCCGGATCCAAAAAAGGATTATCCGGAAAAAGGAATAGCCATAAAGCTCGGATATGCTTTAAAATATTGTAAACCCGTGATAGCCACCAAGCTAAAGGGCATATCAGACTATGTATCAATGGTGGGGCTTGAAGAGAATGTGATCTATATAGAAGAGTGGAATCTTGATAGTCTGAAGGATGCGCTTCAGAAAGCCTCAAGTCTCAATATTAACGCTGAGACAACTATTGAAAGGCTGAGAGCCATGGCATGGGAGCCACGTTTTAGGAAAGCAATAGAGCTCGCTTTGGACATAAATCACATAAATCACGATGAAATCGAATGGATATAAAAGATGAATATGTTTTCAATAGTTTTAGTAGTAAGTCCTCATACAGATGATGGAGAGATTGGTGCAGGAGGCACAATAGCGAGGTTTGTAGAGGAAGGGAAAGAGATTTATTACATGGCATTCTCAAGTTGTGAAATATCAGTGCCAAAACAATTTCCGGGAGATATTTTGAAAATAGAATGCAAAAAAGCGACAGAGATTTTGGGAATACGAAATAAAAATCTTATTTTAATGGATTACGGGGTCAGAACTTTTCCCTTACACAGGCAAGAAATTCTGGATGATATGATAGCTCTAAATAAACAAATCAAGCCGGATTTAGTATTGGTGCCATCCTCAAATGATATACATCAGGATCATCGAATCGTATACAAAGAGGCATTAAGGGCATTCAAAAAAACGTCTTCGATATGGGGTTATGAGCATCCCTGGAATAACTTAACGTTCACCACAGATATTTTCGTTAGATTAGAAGAAAAACATATAAAAAAGAAGATAGAAGCCATGAAACAATACAAATCACAGGATTTTAGAACGTATTTTGATGAGAACTATATTAGAGCATTAGCCTATATGAGGGGAACACAAGTAGATTATCCCTTTGCAGAAACATTTGAATTGTTAAGGCTATTGGTGAGATGATGAAAAAATGTTTATGAATAATTTTATTAGTATGCTATCAACTTACCAGGCTCTAACTTCGAGACAATTAGAAAACATAAATAAAATAAAAAAGATAGCAAAAACCTTTCATAAGGACGCAGGAACATATAAAAATCTAAAAAATCTTTTTAATAACGATATAAGCGATGAAACGATCGTGTTGGAAGCAGGGCATCAGCCAAACTTTCTACCCCACGCAGGTACTTGGAAGAAAGCATTTCTTTTGCATTTCCTTAGGGAAAAATTGGTTGAAAAAAGTGGCAAAAGTGTACTATCCTTGTTTGGATTTGCAGATTACAATTTATGCACGGCTACTTTGCTTTACCAAAACAGAATTCCCGCTTTAACGAAAATTGCATGCGAGAAAATGGGCTTCAAAATATCTGGAAAGGATAAATGGAAGAAATTTGACTCTATAAAAAAACCTCTTGAAAAGGAGTGGGAAAGAGAAATAGAGAGAATAAAATTATACTATAAAAGCAACGCGAAAATGGCAAAAATTGAGTATTCAGAAATAAAAACCAATATAGATGCATTTGCCGGGACAATGTCGAAGAGCTACGAGCTTGCAGAAAATTTTCCCGATGTGAATGCTTTTTTCTTTTCTAAAGTATGCAATGAGATCTTAGGCTTAAATGTCCTGTTCTTCCGCTATTCCGACGTTCAAAAGGAAAGGATCTTCATGGACGAATGGAAAAAGATAATCGCAAATATAGACGAATTCAACAAAACATACAACGAAGTGTTAAGCAAAAGAAAATTCAAAGATATATCCCCTTGCGAACCAAATTCATTTCCCTTCTGGTATCACTGTGACTGTGGTGGAAAGGTACCTCTTCTCATAGCATCTCAAAAACACATAATCTGCACTGGTAAATGCCCATCATGCAACAAAAACCATGAAATTTCTTTGGAAGGAGATAACATAGAAAAACATTTCGATAGAATGAGCATGAATGCAGTGGCGAGAAATCTCATACTCTCGGAAGGCATAGGAACAACCCTTTTTATCTCAGGATTCGGCGGCGGACTGCGATATGGAACCATAGCCAATGAAATTTCAAAGAAAAAAGGATTTAATCTTCCCATAACATTGACATGGACAAGTAAAGATTATTATGCAAGTGTGATTTATTTAGTTACAATTAACAATCTTATAAAGGTCTTTGGAATAAACGTAAAAGAACTTCTAAATAAAGAAATATTAAATTCTAAGGTTAATCGTAGACTGGAAGAACTTATCCATGAGATAAACAGATTAGAGAAAGAATCGAAGAATAAACGAGGCGAGACCTATATGAATTCTATCAAAAGATACAAAGGAGAATACAGTAATATCTCCAGCAAAATAAAAATCACAAATGAAATAATCAACATGACGCCCTCAATATTAGATATATTCGTTTCTGCGGGCATTGATATAAAACTTATAGACGCTTGGAGACAAGCTCTCCTTAATTTGGATGTCAAAATTGAAGATGAATTTTATATAATACGAAGGGATGTCGTTTATGACATTCCTGCTGGATTTACCCCACTCAAAAAAGACCAAATACCTTTAATCTACGATAATATAAGCGCTATAAATACTTCAACTTTCATTCCATTGAAGTAAAATATTATATAAAGAAAGCATGGGTCAGTAATGTCAAATGTTTAAAAAAGTAAGATCCATTGTTGGGTATATCCATTGTATTCGCAGTATTCTGTATCATCTCCCCAGCTCTCTTTCTGATATAAGAATAAGCCATATCTATCATATTCTAGCAGATAAATTAAATCGTGGTGAACGATTTAAACTAATGCTAAATTATTTTAGTTGGTATCTTTATCATAAACCAAACAACAAAACCTATATCATAACTCTTCCGAATGGCATGAAATCTATCGTATATTCTGATTCAGGAGTAAGTAATATTTTTACAAAAAATGTAGATTTTTATGAAATTGCGTTTGTAAGGAAAAATTTTAAAAAAGGTGATTTCATAATAGATGCTGGTTGTAATGTCGGAAATCGCACCTTAGCGCTAGCAGATATTATTGGTGGAGGATTACTTATCGATGCAAATGAAAAATGCTTTGAAAGATTAAAAAACAACTTTAAACTTAACAATCTAAACATGTCAAATTTTTATACTGTATGTAAAGCTGTTGGAAGTAAAAAGGGAATTATTAAATTTACTGATATTGGTGGAACATGTTGTGAAAATAAAATTATAAAAAATGAAGCTGAAGTAAAAAATATTCCAATAAAAACAATAGAAATGACCACCATAGATTATGAGATGAAGAAAATTGGGAATCCTACTTGTGCTTTTATAAAAACTGATGTTGAAGGTTATGACTTAGATGTTCTTATTGGTGCTATAGAAACATTAAAAGACAATAATGTTAAATTAGTTATGTTTGAAAGATGGCAGGGGATATCCTTACAAACTTATATTGATTTCTTTAATAATTTGAATTGGATTGTCTTTACTTTGGATTCTAACGGTAGACCCACTACATCTAAACAGGTTATTGAATCTCGAGGAAATTTATTTGCGATGCCAGAATGTATTGCGCCCTTTGAATCTGAAAGGTTCTAGGGGTGTTCAGAAAGAAGCTTATATTTTCAGAGGTGATAATATTATGCCTGGAATAGTAGGAGTAGTACCTTGTGATTCGAATAGCCTTTTGGAACGTATGATAAGCTCTATACGATATGAGGACTGGTATCAAATAAATAAATATAGCGATTCATTTTTTGGCATTGCACGTGTACATTTAGGGATATTTAACCCGGAACAACAACCAATTTTTAACGATGATAAAACACTCTGCATATTTATGGATGGCAAAATCTACGATTATGAAAAGGAAATGAATGAATTAAAACGTAAAGGACAGAGGTTTAATATTAAAAATGATGCAGAGTTTTGTTTGCATCTATATGAAGAATACGGAAAAGATTTCGTGAAAAAATTAAACGGGAATTTCATAATTGTCATCTGTGATTTCAAAGAGAAGAAGTTGCTAATTGTAAATGATAGATATGGATTAAGACCTATTTACTATGCACAGAACAATAATCGGCTATTATTTGCCTCAGAAGTAAAAGCAATTTTACAAGATAAAACATTTAAAAGGGAAATAAATGACAAAGCAGTCGCAGATTTCTTTGCTTTTGGAGAAATATTGGGAAATAAAACACTTTTTAAAAATATAGAGGCTTTGCCATTTGCTTCAATTTTTACTTACAAAGATGGAGAAGTTTCAATCGAACAATACTGGAATTTTAACTATGCAGAAGATTACGATCTTTCCTTAGAGGACTTTACCGACCAATTAGTTAAAAATTTTAAGAGGGCAGTAGAAATACGCATGAAAGATAATTATCGTTACGGCGTCGCTTTAAGCGGAGGATTAGACTCCAGATCTATTGTGGGTGCACTTGATAAAAATAGAAGACAGGATATAACTGCATTTACATTTGGACCATCCGAATGTGATGAAGTAAAGATTGCCAAACAAGTTGCACATAAGGCGGGAACGAAACATAAGGTTATCGAAATAACCCCGGAGCTCATTATAGACAATGCGAAGGATGAAATATACTTTACTGATGGGATGGATTATATTGGGGTCAGCTATATTCCTCCTGTCCACAAGATCATTAGTAAAGATATTGATGTAGTTTTTGATGGTTTTATATTGGGTTATACCCTTGGAGGGGATTATTTAACTAAAGATATAATAAATGCAAAAAATGATGAAGAGCTGTTCAGTAAATTATATAGAACGGAGAGACTTATCTCAGATGAAGAATTAGGTAAACTTTTTGTCGATAAATATTATGAAAAAATAAAAAATTATCCATTAACTACTCGTAGAAAGATTTTTAATAAGATTAAAGAGAAAAATCCTGGAAATAAAGCTGATCATTTCTTCATTTCACATTATATGAGATTTAATTCGTTGGGGCATGTTTTAATGCGAACCAGTGTAGAAAATTCTTCACCCACATTTGATAATGAGCTTATTGAGGTTATTCTCAAGATCCCCCCGGAATTACGGCTAAATCATTGTATTTATCGCAAATTTTTAAAAAAACTCTCACCAGAATTAGCTAAAATACCTTATCAAAGAACCATGATTCCTGCTGATGCGCCTTTAATCTTGTGGAAAGCGGGAAAAACGTATCTGGGTATCAAGAGAAGGATCAAAAGACTAATATGGACGGCATCAAAAGGGATGATATTTTTACCAGATAAACGTAGTTATGTAAACTTTGATGAATGGTTACGAAGAAATGAAAATTGGAAAAAATTTTTTAGGGATTTATTATTAGATGAAAACGCATTGTCAAAGACATATTTTAATCAGGAATATATTAAAAATCTAATTCGTGAACATGAAGATTGGAAAGGAAAAAATTCACAAAAAATCCTCTATCTTGCGTCTTTTGAACTTTTTTTGAAATTATACATGAATAAAGACGTTAATGAGAGGGCATTGCTGGAGGGAACTTAAGTTAATGAAAATAGCTTCAATAATTGGAGCAAGACCAAATTTTATAAAAGCTACACCTGTGCCATGTATCACATTGAGAGATACTACTGGGTGGGTAGAGACCATAGAGAAGATGGATGGAATGTTTTGGTTGGAGCGAATAGGGGGGGGAGAATTCTCGAGATGATAAAAGGATTCGAACCAGATAGAGAGCAAAGAAATGTGTTTGGTGATGGGAAAGCCAGCAAGAGAATCGTTGAAATCTCTTTTGCATTATATCATAGCGTTGTGAGAATGGGCGGACCCAGTTAAATTAGGTCTTGCAAAGGAAGGAAAAAGCGTATGTCCAATGTGTAGACCCAGGAGAACCGTATACGAATGGTGGGACTGTGATCTTCGAGATAATAACGGAATCGGAGGAATGACTGAAATGAGCGGAAAGATAAAAATCCTATTCGTATATCCCTATCTTTCCTCGTTCGTCAAATCTGATTTGGAGATTCTTCAACGCCATTTTGATGTTACCTTAATTCAATGGACGGGGAGAAGAGTTTTATTGCGAGTTATATGGCACATTCTCAGAACAGATTTGAGTTTTATATGGTTTGCGGGAGGGCATGCTGCTCGTGTAGTCATTTTTTCAAAATTTTTCAGAAAAAAATCAATTGTAGTTGTAGGAGGCTTCGAAGTGGCAAATGTGCCGGAGATAAATTATGGGCTGATGCTGTCCCCAAAATCTGCTCGTAGAGTGAAATACGTGCTGGAGAATGCTGATAAAGTATTAGCGGTTTCTGAATTTAATAAAAAAGAAATTTTAAAACATACGAATTCTAATGATAAGAATATTGAACTTGTGTATAATGGTGTTGATTGCAATAAATTCAAGCCTGGCGGAGAGAAGGAAAATTTGGTGATAACAGTTGGCATTATCTCAGAATTAGTTGTGAAAAGAAAGGGATTTGAGACTTTTGTAAAAGCAGCCAAATATTTACCAAATACAAAGTTTATATTAATTGGTCCGTATCTTGATAACTCTATTGAACCTCTTAAGACAAGAGCACCATTAAATGTTGAGTTCACAGACTTTGTTTCTGAGATGGATTTACTCAAATTTTATCAAAGAGCAAAAGTTTATTGCCAACTTTCTATCTATGAATCATTTGGTATGGCGTTAGCAGAAGCGATGGCATGTGAATGCGTTCCCATAGTTACCGATAATGCAGCATTACCCGAAGTGGTTGGCGATACTGGCTTTTGTGTGCCTTATGGTGATCCAAAGACAACAGCAGAAGCGATAAAAGAGGCAATGAGATCAGAAAAAGGGAAAGAGGCAAGGGAAAGGATTGAAAATATGTTTCCCTTTGAGAAGAGGGAAAAGAAATTAATAAGTGAAATTAAGAGCTTGTTGTAAAAGTAAAAGGAGGAATCTATGAGTAACCCAACAGTTAGTGTAATTATTCCAACACATAACCGAGCACATTTAATTGCTAGGGCTATTAAAAGTGTCTTAAATCAAACTTACCAAGAGTTTGAATTAATTGTAGTCGATGATGCTTCTACCGATAACACAGAAGAGGTGGTAAAGAGTTTTAGTGATAACAGAATTAGATATATACCTCATAAAACTAATCTTGGTGGCTCGGCTGCACGAAATACAGGAATAAAAGCAGCCAAAGGAGAATATATTGGTCTTTTAGATGATGATGATGAATGGTTAACAAAGAAGTTACAGAAGCAAATAAATAAATTTCAGAAACTTTCAGATGACTTTGGGTTAGTTTATACAGGACAAGTTGTTGTTTCTGAGAAAAGAAGAGAGTCTCTTTATAGTCTTATTCCAAAGTTAAGAGGGAATGTATATGATAACCTCTTAGGATCCTGTATTTTAGGCAGCGCAACGCCCTTGCTCAAAAAGAGATGTTTTAAGAATGCAGGGTTTTTTGATGAAACGCTCCCAAGTAATCAGGATTGGGATATGTGGCTAAGAATTTCAAAATATTATAAATTCGATTATGTCCCTGATATATTAGCAAAACAATATTTCCACGGAAATCAAATTTCTTTGACTTTAGAGAAGAAAATTATAGGAAGGGAGAAGTTTTTAAAAAAACACTGGCTTGAAATATCCCATAGACCACAAACTTATGCCAATATTTTAAATAGATTAGGAGTATTACAAACTATTGCTGGAAATTCAAAAAAAGCAAGAAAATATTTCTTTACTTCTTTCAGAATAAACCCTTTTCGACGGAGTGGTTATATACATTTTCTCCTTTCACTATTATCTCCACAAATTCATAGACGAATTGTAAAAAAAAAGTATTGCAATTACCGTTTCAAATCCCTGTAGGGTATGTATAATTCTCTCTATAATCTTGGTTCTCCCCATCTCTATCGATGGGTGATTATAAGTTACTTGGTCTACCAGACAGTAAAAAATTAAACATGAAAATCGCATACGTGTTACCCATGTTCCCGAAGCTCTCGGAATCATTCATACTCAACGAAATAGTGGAACTCTTGAAAAAAGGGCACGATGTCCGGATATTTTCAATGCACGGGCCCATGGAAGACGTGATGCATGAAGAAGTTGATGCCTACGGTCTACTACAGAGAACGCATTATTTCAGGCGCAACCAGATATTCGCGGTAAATTTTTTCAAGTTATTGAAGTACTTCCTTAAAGCCCTCGTTCAGGATTTATATAACTTGAAAATGTCTAAAAGTAGATTAAAACAGGATTTGAAACTGGCATATTTCGCTACAATCATGGATGAGAAAAACATTGAGTTGATCCATGCACATTTTGGTGTAATTGGAAACTATAGCATTCGATTAAGACAGTTACTAAAAAAACCATTAATCGTATCATTCTATGGTTTTGATGCAGCAATTGCAGATTCTACTACCTACGCAGAACTTTTTAAAAGTGAAAAGGTTATCACAGTTCTTTCGAATGACATGAAGAAAGATTTG
>Ga0114922_10000946_pt1 | contig 27798 bp, 12 predicted proteins | sample AartaG_FD_100975 | JGI IMG/M metagenome (GOLD analysis project Ga0114922, IMG submission 100975) | Deep subsurface microbial communities from Aarhus Bay to uncover new lineages of life (NeLLi) - Aarhus_00045 metaG | ecosystem: Environmental > Aquatic > Marine > Oceanic > Sediment | place... | reverse complement strand
TGGTTGAAAAAAGTCCTCGATTCTCGATACCCGATTCTCGTAACTCGATGTGAGAAAAGGAGTAAAAAAAATTTTCAAAAAATTTGATTTTTACTCTTACCCCCCTGCGCATTTGGTTGATTTCCAACCACGGATTTCGCAGCTTACGCAGCTTTTTGGCGTTGACTTTTGCTTTGATTTGGGGTACTTTTGGCGTTAAGAACGCCTACACCTACGAGCGGAAAACTTCCCCGATTCGCCTGTCAGCTTAGCTTGCGACTTGTGCACTTTTGGCCTATGTGCTAATCTGATTTGGCGGGAATTGCCGTTTTGGGCATTCTACAGTTTGAGAGTGGGATTTCGCACTTAAAACTTGGAGGGCCAGGCTATGGCAGAGGCAGAGGTCGAAGAAGCGATAATTCGTGAGTATCAAGAGAGCGACAGGAGTATCATTCGGGACAGGATTGTGATTCTCGGTCGACAAGGGGCGGGAAAAACAGTCTACTTATCACTTCTCTATGATTTGCTTTGGAGATCTAAGGGTGATCTAAATATGAAAGCTCTTCATGGGGAGCATCACCGTGAATTCATAAAAACGGTAGTTGGACTTCGCCAAGGCAGGTGGCCGGGTCCTACAACGAGCAACCGCCGCGCTTATATTGAAATTACGCATAAGGGTGAGAATAGACTTATGGTTGCCATGGACTACTCAGGGGAGCTGATAGAAAAGGCATTTGTGTCCGAAGAAGACACCGACGAAGTTCGGGAGTTGCTGGACCAACTTGACCATGCTGCCGCTGTAATGCTCTTTATCGACCCTGAAGACGTGGTCGGCCCGAAGGCAAATATCGATTCCACTGTGGAGAACGACTTTGGGATTGTTCAGGCGATGACTCGCTTAAGGAGATGGGCGGGTGGAGCCGATGTCCCTATTGTTCTCGTCTTGACGAAGGTCGACCATACTCGGCCTTTGCTGAAAGAGCATGGTGGAACAGATGCTTTCGTTCGGAAGTTTTTCCCAAAACTTATCATGACCACAAGGAACTTGAGAGTGTGCAAAGTCTCCGCCGTGCAGACAACGAAAGAAAGAAAAAGCGAAATTAAACCTGATTTCGTGCCGACGAATTTGGAAATTCCTTTACGGTATTGTTTAGACAAAATATCTGAGGTGGAGGAGAACGCGGAAGTTACTAAAAGACGCGAGGAGAACATTCGGAAAATTAAGCGTGAGATAAAGCGAGACAAGATAATTGGCTGGTGCATCGCTGCTGTCATTGCCATGGCAGTTGCAATTGTCGCCTACTACGTACTGACAATCATCTGGCCTGGTATTTTGGATAAGTGGATTTTTGGTTGATAACTGGTCGGAGATAGCTTGATGAAAGTTGTTGTCTCCCGGCATATTTTTGGAAGTGTACGAGGATATACCACACTTGCCAAGTCTGAGGACTTATCACACGAAGAAGTTGCCGACTTGGAAATCTTCTCATTTGGACAGACCAACGAGTCTTCCTATATGAATAGCCTTAAAACTGACCCTGCTTACATTAGTCGTGCGTTGCGCTCGGGCAAGTGGGCGGTTACGCGAGTTTTTCAGGGAAAGCCGGACGAACATAATCGGACAACATTGCTGTTTGTAAGCGCGGTGATTGCAAGTGAGGATTGGGTGAATTCGCTCAAATGTGATGTGAATAAGCTGCTATATTACGGCGACCTTTGGCAGTGGGACGGCAAAGAGAAACTGGAACCTATTGAAGTGGCTATCGGAGGGGAGAGAGAAGCTGCTGACCGGGAAATACGCAGCAGGGTACTTTGCCTTGTGGCGGCCCTTGAAAAATACTCATCCGATAAAAATACCACCATCGTGGTGAGAGCAGCAGATTTTGATGTGGAGGTTCTGAGGGTGCTCAACATGGTTTTACCTTTGAAGGCGAAACAGACCTTTTCCTGTGCAGCACGATCTTTGAACGATGGTTTGCCCTTCAGTGTGATAAGCATGGCTAAAGAAGGTTCGCTGGGCAATTCCAAGAGAAGGACCATTAATTGGACACCAACTTCGACTGCTGACGATTGTGTGTACACGGAATCACTTGCAGGGTTCTGGCCGCCCGGAGCAGAACCACCATGGCAGTTTATAGACCGATGTCGGTCGTTTTCGGTTGACTTGGAAGCTGCACGTGTATCCGGGTTAGATGAACGGATTGCAAGAAGAAAACGGTTACGTTATGAAATTAAGAAGCCAGGGGTCAGAAGCAAGAGACATATTAGCTGGAAATTGGGACTGATATTTCTCGGATGTGCTGTGTTAGTCTGTACAGGGATAGCAATTCGTGCTACGCTTGCTAAGGCCGAGGAAGAAAAGGAGGAAGAAAAGAAGGTTGCTGTTCTTGTTGAAAAGGCCCGGGGTTTTCTCGATAAGAACTCACGCGAAGGTGCTGCGAAGAGATGCTTTCCCAAAAATCCCAACGCTAGGAAGGAGGAAATTAAAGGAGCGCAAGACTTGCGGTATGAGTTAGAGCGTTGGCGTGACCGAGCTTTCGAGGCGGGCCTACAGATAGAATGGGAAGCCCAAAGGAATGGACTCGTAAAATATCTCAATTCGGCAATTGATGCCGACGGAAGGTATGATGGTTTAAGTGCGGGGTACGAGCAAGCGTCGCGACTCAATAAAAAACCAAGTGTTTATCCAAAGCCAAGAGAGGTTGAAGGTGTTCTCGAACTCGAACAAAGCGTGGCTAAGGTTAGCGAAGCATATTTGGACCCACGCTACGTTTCAGATGTGAAAAAGCACGTACAAGTTAAGACTGGCCAGTGGCAAATTGCCATAAAAAAGCTCGTATATGGGAAAACAAATAATGTGACTAAGTTGTTAGAGTCGGACCTCTTGAAAACAACACCCGGCAATTACTCGCTGAAAAAGTACGAGGAGTATGAGGGCTTAAAAGAGAAACTCAGCGAGTTTGAAAAAGACCCGAACTTAGCGAACGCAAAGGACTCACCTATCCCAGAACACCGCGAAAAGGCGAGAGAGGCAATTCGGGAAACACAGCTACTGCTGACAGTGTGCACAGAGGCTCTCAAAAAAATGAACCAGTTCAAAAAGGCGGCGGAAGAATCTCTCCAAGCTTTTAATAAGATTATAAGTGACTGCCACATAAGCGACCCCAATATAGCGAATATCAGAGTGAAAAGCCTAGGCTGCTTCTTAAAGGCGAATGGCGAGTTGGATAAGCTGCGCAAGGCATGGCCGGGTATGGAAAAGTTGAAAGAAGCGGAGAAGGAGTTAACCGCCAAGTTTAGAAGCTATGCTGAGAACCTTATCAATAAATGGCAAAGCGATATAGACAAAACGGCAGCGGAGCTTCGTGAGGAGGACCCAAATTCCAAAAAAATAAGAGAGCTACGTAGGGAGTGCGCTGGATTTAGAAAAATTTCAGCAGAAGGTAGGATTCAGAAAATCGGTGACGCTTTCCAACGAATGAAGCATTTTGAAGAGGAATTATACAAGGAGTTGGCTTCAATCTCGAAATCTAAGCAAGGAGAGAGCGAAGAAAGCAAGTCAAATGGTTCATAACTTGGTACAGAGGAGAAATACATGGTTTCGGATTTAGAAACACTTATTCAGCAGGCACGAAGCCACTTGGCCCAAAAGGATTTGAAAACAGCCTTAACCCTCCTTCGGAGGGCAGAACAACTTGCGCAGACCGACTCTGCTATGCTCGGAAGGATATATTTTGAAATGGCCAGGGTGTACGGACAAGGCTCTGACGAGGGCTCTGCTGTAACATTGGTCAGGAAGGCTGTTAAATCAAGTCCTGAGATTGCTTCCGAAGTTGATGAATGGCAAAGGGAACTTGTGGCCTCAAAAAAAACCAGGCTGGCAAGAAAGGTCCGTCACGAAGTAAAGGCATACATTCCCAAGGTTGTTGGTCAGGGGAATCTGCTGGGAATGCCAGCCCGAATTTGGGTGGGGGGAGGAATCTGTGCAGCAGGGGTGATAGCTATTTTGTTATTCGTGTTCGCGTCTCCGTGGGATATCCTCGAGCTTGGAACTTCACAGCATCAAACTGGAACGCTCGACATAAAAAGAATCAGAAATAATGTTGGCCAATTGTTCATTGTGGTAACAATTGAAGAGCCCCACTACGGTGGAGAATTCACAATACCTGTATCTTCCGGCTCGAGTTTCGCCGTTTCGAAAAATGGGTATCTAATGACGAACAAACATATAATAGAGACCTATCGTGAGGCGGATAAAGACGAAAGTGTTGTAAAATGCGAGCTATTTGTGTGTTTTGGCGACAAGCCGACCGACCGGTACGAGGTTAAGATTATTCACGAATGTCCTTACGTTGATGCCGCATTAATACAGGTTAATAAATATTTTCGGGACCCTTTCGTAGTAGTTGCCAAGCAGATTAGCCAAGGCGACGAAGTTTATGCCTGTGGTTTTCCTGGGACCGCGGCTGACCTTGTGACGGGGTTAGACATTAAGGCGATACGAGACAAGTGGATCGACCAAGCAAGAAAACTCCGGATGGCCGGCGAAGCGGATTTCTTTGAACTGGTGCCGGATGGTGCATTTGGAGTTTCGGTGACCCGGGGGATCGTCAGTGCTATTCGAACTATAGAGGATGTTGAATGGATTCAAACGGATGCTGCTATAAACCGAGGCAATAGTGGTGGGCCATTAGTAACCAGAGACTGTAAGGTAATTGCAGTAAACACCATCAAGCATGTGGACTCTGAAACTACGAATTTTTCGCTGGCAATCAGTCAGTTAACCAGAGAACTCTCGCCGTGGGTGAACTTTCGGCATTGAACCCAAGAGAAAGCATCGGGGCAAAACAAAACTGGATTCCTGAGCAAGTCAGGAATGACATAGACGGATATTGAATAAGGAATATTGAAGTAGGAAATACATGCGAGGGCCAGAGCCTGCGACTTCGCACCTTGGGCACAAGCTCAGGATGACCGTTAAGAGTATTCAATGTCAAAGCAAGGAGGACATTATGAAATGGAAAAGAAGTAAAGTTTGCAGAAAGGGCGTGGGGGCGGGAATGGTTATTTTCGTAATTTTTGCGTTGATAGGTCTGGTAGTTGTCAGGTCACTTTGGCTTGGGACAGCGGAAAGACACTATGGTAACGTGATATCGGCTTACATAGCGGAGACGGAAGATTACGAGGATGAGGACAAGAGTGAGCTGAGAAATCGGCTGCTCGAAGGTGGTATCTTTATCAAGATATTTAGATGGGACAAAAAGAGCTTTGTTAAAGATACAGAATTGTATAGTGAAATGCTAAAGGCGTATGATGAGCAGCAGCGGAACAAAAAAGGAGCGATTAGCGAGCTTGCAGAGGATTTGATAAATCTATGAAAAGGGCAGGATTCGGCTGTTTTCTCGCTCTCTCCACTCCTCCACGGCCGGGTCCTGTTTTTTGTTGGATTTTCTTTACTGCGAAGGATTTTTTTCTTGAAAGTGTTTTGGCGGAAGTGTAGACTATAGGTTAAATAGGGCCGGGCGGCCTCCTCACTCTCCTCCCTCCATCTGCCCGGACCTATTTTTTTGCGCGCTGAGAGGGTTTTTTGTCGGCAAAGAGCCGGTGTTGGAAAAAAAAATTGCAAAAATTTCTTTTTTTTGTTGACAAGTTGTACAAATGTACGATATAGTAGTTGTACATTTGTAAAAGGAGGTATATTATGGCAAAGGAAAGACCGCCGGCGGTAAGCCCGGCAGAGACGGAGGTTTTGAGAATCGTGTGGCAGCTCGGCAAAGCGACTGTGCAAAATGTCTGCGAGAGGCTGCCTGCGAAAAGAAAAATAACATACGCGACGGTGCAAACGCTGCTGCGTCGGCTGGAAAAGAAAGGCTACCTGAAGCATGATACGCAGGGCAAAGCGCATGTCTTTTTCGCAGCGGTCAGGAGGGAGGATGTTATTCAAAGGTCAGTCGGTGACTTTTTGGACAGACTGTTCGGGGGCGACCCTGTGCCGCTGATGCAGTATCTGGCGGAGCACGGCAAGATGGGGGCGGAGGATATCGGGGAGCTTAAACAATTGGTGGGCGGAAAGGTAAAAGCAAAAAGCGAGAAATGATTAGTTGGCAGGATTTTGGAGAACGGAAAAATGGGAACTGTTCACACACATATCGCAGATTATCTTTTGAGGCAAAGCTGGCAGGTGGCGGCGTTGTTTTTGTTGGTGGCTGCGGTGACATCAGCAATGAAGAACAGGAGCGCTCACGTTCGGTATCTGCTGTGGCTGATTGTTGTGGCGAAGTGTCTGGTGCCGTCCATGCATACGATAACGCTGGCGGTGCTGCCGGAGAATAAGGCGTCTGAGCCGGTGGCAGCTTATCCTGTGGAAAGGCCGAACGTTGCCGTGATGGTGGAGGCGGTGCCAACCGGGCCGGTGACTTTTCCGTCGATGACGGTCGCGGCGCCGCCGGTGAAGCCGAGCATTAGAGACAGGCTGGGGGAAGTTACGCTCGGACAATGGTCGGCATTGGGCTGGGTCGTTGGCGTGGTTATATTTGTTTTGGCTGCGGTGGTAAAGGCCCTGCGGGTCAATCGGTGGCTCAGGCGGCGGCGGAAGGCGCTGACGGATGAATTACAAACAGCGATTGAAAATTTGTTGGGTGACATTGGCGTAAGGACTGTGCCGAAGGTCTGGCTTGTCGAGGGGATAGGTCAGCCATTTGTGTGGGGCCTGGTGCGTGGGGGTATCTATCTTCCGGCCAACTTCGCCGGCATAGAAGGTGATGAACATCAGCGAGGTATCTTGGGGCATGAGCTGAGCCATATTTTGCGATTTGATGCTGCGGTGAATGTTTTGCAGATAATTGCTCAGGCGATATTCTGGTTTCATCCTTTTGTATGGTGGGCGAATAAGAGGATTCGGGCGGAGCGTGAGAAGTGCTGTGATGAGATGGCGATTGCGAGATTGGGGGCAAAAGCGAAAGATTACAGCAGCGCGATTGTGAATACGTTGGTTGCCGAGCACGAGGCTGCGGTGCCGATTCCTTCGTTGGCGGTAGCGGGGCCGGTGAAAAATATCGAGGACCGTATCAAGACGATTATGAGACCGGGGAAGAGATTCTACAGACGGCCAACTGTAATAGCTGCAATAACTGTGTTTGTGTTGGCGCTGGCCGCAGTTCCTACAACATTGGCTTTGACGGCCCGCAAGACGAAGGAAAGCAATGTGGCTGATGATGGACAAGCCTGGGGGACGGTGATTGAGGGTTTGCAGTGTCGACTGCGACCTGACGGAACCAAGTGGCAGGTTGGCGAGACACCAACGCTGAAAGCGGATATACGCAATATTGGGACGCATAAACTGGATATCGTGCAGCACCAGGGCCTTTGTGAACTTTGGCGCGACGGACGATGGCACAGTTGGGCAGGAGAAATAAGTGCCAAGAGTTCGCCATTAGGGCCGGGACGTGAATACAATGATATTCCCATCTTGCTGGACGAGCACTGGGTATCAGTGACGAATGGCAAGCCGTTGCGGCTTCGTCGCAGGCACATTGTCCGAGTTGCGTTTATTACAGAGTCGAAGCAAGGCGAGGTTATCCGGGTGCACAGCAATCCGGTTGAGGTCGAGATACTGCGGAGTGAGGGTGGGGGTGATTCTTTCACTAGCAGGCCAGAGCGTGAAGACGAAGCACGCCGGGCTGCTTTGGGGAGCTTCAGGCGGCGGATTAGTTTTATAGGTCTTGACCTTACGGATGCACCGCGTACAAGCAACCGGGCGGACCTTCCTGACCTTTTTGAAGAGCGGCCGGCGGGCTCTGGAAGTTATGCGTTTTGCGATGATGTGGTGGCTGCGCGCCATCCGGAGTTCTGGGAAGACGGCGTTATTTATTATGTGGCGGATAAGAAGCAGTTCTACATCATCAAAGAGCCGGGTCACCTTGGTTCAGGCTCCAAGACCTTCTACGGTCCCTTTGAGGGTAAGGCGTGGAGGCGTTTCGGCATGGCTGAACCGCGCCCGGCAAAGAAGCAGTATGGCTTTGCTATCTATCTGGTTGTTGACCCGATTGTTGTCGCCCATCAGTTTGATGTCGGCCATCCCGAGGAGGATGTCGCTCTTGAGCAACTGCGGCTGGCCGCAGTGCCGCTGTTTACGGAAGAGGACATTGTGGAGTACGACTGGAATGAGCATTTTCTCAAACTGACCCCCGAGGCCTGGAAGCGCTTGCCGGCCGTGAGAAGCGTTTGGGGCTTACCGTTTGTGGTTGTCGCTGCCGACCACCGCTGTTACCTCGGCGCATTCTGGGGCGTTGGTTCTTCGTACATGCCAAAGGTACCATTCATTGGCGGGTTTCGCCCAGGTTGGCGAGAGAACAAGATTCAGATTTCGCCTCCAGACCCGATCGGCGGCGCGAAGGACCCTCGAAATGACCCGCGGGTTCGCAAAGTACTTGAAAAGCTCGGCATAGCCAAACCTGCGAAGGGGCCAAAGGCGGGAAAGAACGCACCAGTTTGGGGGCAGGCAGTTAAAGGTTTGCGTTGTCGATGGTTCGCTCCGGTAAAGGAAGTTCGGGCTGGGGCTGCTGCTATGGTAGGTATGGAGATTGAGAATGTTTCAGGGCAGGAGATTTTCTGGCAGTGTCGAGAAGGGACATGGCTTATTCGTCATCCGCAGGCGGCACCGGGGACTCCGGTCGGTACATCGCCGAGATTCGAAGTCAGTCTTGGAGAGAGGGTCCGCGAGGCTACAAGAGAAGAGGCGCAGCAACGTCACGAAGGCAGCGGGAGCGCTATCGGCTACTACGTGCTTGAGCCCGGTGCAAAGATGATTATCACGGCGGCGTATCCGTACCCACTTGTTGAAAGTGGTCCAGTCGAAGTTGAGGGTTTCTTACATCGTGAGAATCCTGGCGGTGGGGGCGCATACTTCAGGGGGCAGGTTCTGCGGAACGTGATGACCTGTCCGCTGCTGGTGCTGGAAGTGGTTGGCGGCGTTAAGAAACCGGTGATTGAAGGGCTTTCGGTTTCTGTCGCTTGTGCGGGGCCGAGTGTCAAGACTGCTGATGAGCTGGAGTTGGTTGTTAGCATTGAGAACAGGTCTGGGGGAGAGGTGGAGCTATACCATTCGGGTCTGGAGGACGACTTTCCTATTGTTACTCTTGATATGGTCAGCCAAGAGAGCGGGCCTCACGTCCTTTGCACAAAGGAAGGTGGAGGGTATGGTACAGGCCTTGTGTCAAAGGCGCTGAAGAATAACGAGAACAAAAGCAAAAGTATCCGAGTCAAGGAGTGCTGGCGTTGGGAGGGAGGTCTGGCTGTACTTTCGCCGGGCAGGTATCGAGTGAAGGCAAAAGTGAGAAGTCTCACCGCGGCAGGGCAATTGGTCGAGACCGAGTCCAAGCCAATATGGGTGACAATTTTGGAGTGGCCCTGGGGAGAAGCGCTGCGGGGAGTCCAGGTTAGGCTGCGGACGGACAAAGCAATGTTTGGGGCAGGTGAACCAGTCACCTTGAAGGCTGATGTCTATAATGGCGGCAAAAAGGAAGTACGTGGGAGATACAATAAGTATGGAATTTGCCGGCTTCAGTTGGACAATCAATTTTACGCGTGGGGTGGCGGTCCGGGGCCGCCAATTAAGCCGGGCGGCCAAGTCGAAGGCATCCCAATCCAGCTTGACAATACCTGGGTGGGTGGAGACAAAATGAATCTCACTCCCGGCAAGCACGTTATTAGAGTGTACTTCGTTGGGCCCCAAGGCAAATATGATAGGGGTCTATCAGCTCTGGTTGTCAGTAATCCCGTTGAGATAACAATCATTACGGACGAAGGAACACTTTTGCGGGTCAAGGTTTTAGAACCTGGTTCAAATATTCCAATTCAAGGAGCAAGGGTTCAAGGTTCTTCAAAAAGCGGCAGGATTAAAGGCTATACAGATGAGAACGGGATTTTTGAACAAAGAATTGCAAATGGCAAAGCCCATGTATCTTTCACATACCCACCTCCCGGCAGCTATGTTAAGGGAACAAATAATAAGCCAATTGACTTTTTTCATGTTAAGGGTGGCCTTAAGGAAGTAACACGGTACGCTCCGAGTAAGTTAGGACAATTGACCACAGTCAGCGGTCGCATTCTTTTGCCGGATGGCACACCTGCATCCGGCCTCAAACTTTGCACAGCCAACTCAATTCGTTATATTACAGCATTTGGTCCGGCCTACACAGTAACGAACGATGATGGAACATTTGAGTTGACGAATATCCCGGTCGGACCTGGACTTTTCCTGTACGCTCACACAAAAGGATATGAATATGTGTTAACAGAAGTTGTAAAATCTGTAGAAGTGCAAACTGTACTACAAGAGCCATTGGTCATGCAACCAGCTCAGATGACGGATGTTTTGTTTACCGATGAAAAAGGCAATCCCAGGCCTAACATGGCTTTGTTGATTCAGCCAATGATGTGGGATTATAGTATTTTTCGGGCAGAAAGAAAGGTCCAAACAGATGAGACAGGTAGACTTAAAATTAATGGTGTTGCGCGCAGTCTAAAATACTGGGTGCGTGATCCTCGAATAAATGCGTCTGATATGACCTCGATACACTACTATTTTCATAAGAAAATGGTATTGGTTCCAAAAGATGATAAAAAAGTTGTGGTTAAGATGTTTGGTAATTTGGACGGAAAAAATGAAATTTCAGGGATTGTTATAGATGAAGATGGCAATCCTATTGCAGGAGCAGTTGTAAAGTTAACAAGCAGGGACCTGATTGTATCAGTAAGACCAACGAAGGGGCCTATTGGGAAAGACGATATCATTCTTGTTAAGGTTTCTGATGAAACGGACAGTGATGGACACTTCAGATTTGAAGGCCTGAAGTTAGGAAAAACAGATGTTGAAATTGAGATGGATGGTTATCGAACAGAAATTCTTCGGAATGTTTCTACCAACACGAGTGATTTACATGTGATATTAAGTAAACCGTAATTTCATTTATGTTAAGTGTTAGCTTTTATAGGCTTATATTGTGAGCATTTTCTCGTCGGCAGGTGCGGGAGCCAGCGCCGCAGGCGGTCGTGTGTTGAGCGGAATTACAGGCAAGATTGTCACGGCGGCGGGCGTGGCGGTTACGGCGGCGGGCGTGGTGGTGGTTTTGGCGCTTATCCGGTAGTTCCGCCGGTGATAATCAAGGAACCAAATAGTCCCGATGTCAATTCTGCAAGACGTCGGTGACTGAGAAGGTGGTGACATTTCGCTACGTCAAAAAACGCGGTCTATGCGAAGTGATTACGGCCGAGACTTGAGTTTTACTTCAGCATGTGGGCGCAGGAGGTAGTTGGGCTGGAGGGTAAGGGGGTCGGCGAATTTTCCTTTGAGGGCCAATTGCCAGCCGAGCGAATGAACTTTTGCAGCTCGCGGATTCCAATATTTTTTTTCGAAGAAGTGAATATTTTCTGCTTTGAAGGCGTCGGTGTGATACACGAGGCCTTCGCCGAGCAGCCAAATCGGCTCGGCGTTACGGGCGAATCGTTCGAGGAATTGTGAGGCGGTCATCAGGCAGTCGGGCTGGATTTTCTCGTATTGCGTATTGCGTGTTGCGTATTGGGTATTGCTGCTGTTGAAGAGACGCTTGTAACCGGCGATGTAGAACTGGCCTCGTTTGGCGTCGAGAATTGTGGCAAATTTGTTGATATTAGCACTTTCGGCTTGTATGTAATCAATTGCGTTGGCTGCAATTACGTCGAGCGTGTCGACTGGGACGATATTCGCGGCGTTTGCTAAATGCATTGTTTTTGCCAAGGCGACAGCGATTCGCAGGCCTGTGAAGCTGCCGGGGCCGACGGAAATGTAGATATGCTCGATGTCTTTAGGTTTTCGGTGGAATCGGGCCAGAAGGGCAGCGACGGCAGGAAAAAGCTCGGAACTGTGTCTCATCGGGCCGGAAAACGATGTTTCAGCAAGAAATTGCTCGCCAGCCGCTACTGCGACGGAGCCTAATCTACCGGACGTTTCGACAGCTAATATCAAGGTTTTTGGCGTCATATAGGCGTTTTGAAAGACAAATTTCAAAGTTTTTTTGTAGGCCGGATTTTGTCATTTTTGCCGATAGACCTCCTTATATACATAATAGTCTTCTCAGGGGGCCGTTTTTTTCCAAATTTTCTATGCTCACCAGGTTGCCGAACTCTAACTTTGTCAAAAATCAGCTTAATATTATCGGTCAGAAGCTCAGAAATCAAATTTTTCTCTTGCAAAAAAGTGCGTTTATGTATAAACTGAGATTGTCGTAAGACCAAACTACTTTGGTAATCGGAGGTTGTGAACAGGTTAGAACGGAACAAATTTTCTACACTACTATTTTGGCGGGAGGTTAGTTTTGGAGAAGGTGAAAGTTCAAATTCATCCTTTGCGCGGTAAGTCTCTGTTAGTCACTCTGGCGTCACTTCTGCTCCTGGCGACAGCAGTTTTGGAAGTCGCTGCTGCCGGGCCAAATGAAAAAGATAAACAGAAGATAGTTCGTCAGGTAGCAAGAACCTATATTCGGGCCGGCGCGAGACTCTATGGGCAGGGGAAGTATAAACAAGCGGAAAAATATTTTCTTCTTGCGCTTGATGACCAAGAATATCTGACCGGCGCCGAGCAGAAAAGACTGAATGAGCTCCTGAAAAAAGCACACAGTGCTTCGATGGACAGAAAAAGCATCACGGAGCATATTCAAGCTGCTGAAAAGTTGATTAAACAAGACCAATTTGCAAAGGCGAAAACGCATCTTGAAGAGATAAAGGACAGTAAGTTTCTAACGCAAAAGGAGCGGCAGAAAATCACAACAGCGCTGGGAAGATTGACGAAGCTGTTGCCGGAGGAGAAGAAAAAAGGGGAGTTACCGAAGACCGTTGTTACGGATATCGAAGACGAGTTAAACGCTATCGTGACAGCACGGACGAAAGAGGTTGAGGAGGCAGCAGTTCAAGAAGCCAATGCTCCTGTGCTTGTTGACATTTCCGGGCAGATACAAGAAGCCAATGCTCCTGTGCTTGTTGACATTTCCGGGCAGATAGAGGGGGAAGGCACCTACATTGAAATGGTTAACCGCAGCAGGAAGCTGAGGCGGCGCTATACCGAGATAATTGTCAGTGACGCCAATGAGAAGGCACAGACTTACCTGAGCCAAGAGGAATTCGAGAATGCGAAAGATGCGGTTGACAGGGCCAAGCGAACGGTTGACCAATACCAGCTCGACCTGGGGGGTGTTCTATATGAGCAATACACTGTGAGGTTGAGAAAGCTGTCTGAAGAAATCGGGTGGAGGCGGGCTGAAAGGGCCAAACAGCTTGAGGACGAGAGACTGATAGAGGTAATGAAGGCACAAAAGGAAATGAGAGAACAAAGGGAGGCGGAGAGGCAGCAAAGAATAAAGGACCTGTTGCAAAATTCGATGGACCTTCAGAAGAAGCAGAAGTACGAGGAAGCTCTTGGTCAATTGCGAATGCTGTTGGTTCTGGAGCCGCTGCATCAGAACGCATTGATACTTAAGGACACTCTGGAAGATATGATTTACTGGCGGCGAGAGGCAGAAGTGCGGAAAGAAGCGCGCAAGGAAAGAGCTGAGATTCTGCTGAAAACCGACGAGGCGGGGATTCCATACGCCGAGGCGTTGGTGCACGGAAAGGATTGGGCGGAGATTGTTGCCAGTCCGTTTCGGCAGCCAGACGAGGCGATAGGACGGGACCCTGAGGATGTTGCTACGTATAAACAGTTAGAGAAGGTTGTTGACCTCGCACGGTTATTCCCAGATATGCGTTTGAGCGATGCGCTGGAGGAAATAAGGAATGCGGTTGACCCGGCGTTGAAAATGGTTGTGCTCTGGCGGGACTTAGTAGAGAACGCTGACATTGACCAGGATACGCCGATAAATATGGGCGCGATATCGGCGACCCGACTGGGGATCGCGTTGGAACTTGTGCTGAAGTCGGTTTCGAGCGGCCTGGCGATGGCAGAGCTTGGCTATGTTGTCGAAAACGGAGTGATTACTATAGCAACCAAAGACTCACTTCCGAGCAAGATGGAAACGAGGGTTTACGACGTTACGATTTTGCTTGGTCAGCCGGCGGAGTATTTTGACATGTCGAGTATGATGGGCGGCGGTGGCATGGGTATGGGCGGCTACGGCATGGGCGGCGGTATGGGCGGCTACGGCAGCGGCGGCTGCGGCGGCGGCGGTTTCGGCGGCGGCGGCTACGGCAGCGGCGGCTACGGCAGCGGCGGTTACGGCCGAGGCGGCTACGGCAGCGGCGGCTACGGCAGCGGCGGCTACGGCAGCGGTATGGGCATGGGCATGGGCATGGGTATGGGTATGGGCATGGGCAACATGGGCAGACAGTATCGAGAGAGCAATCTGACCTATCTCATCCAGGAGACGATAGCACCGGACAGCTGGTACGAGGCCGGCGGCGAAGGCACTATAACAGCGTACGAAGGGAAGAAACTTATAATCTACCAGACGCCTGAGGTCCACGATGAAATCACGAAACTTCTTAAGGAGATGCGCAGGTCGCTTGGGCATCAGGTTTCTATCGAGGCGAGATTCCTGACGGTAACCGAAAACTTTCTTGAACAGATTGGTTTTGACCTGAGCCAGATAGATATAAAGGACGGTGGTGGTAAATGGTGGCCGGTTTCGATTACCCAGGGGATTCCTGCAAGCCCTGGTACGACAAAAGTTCCGGGCAGTAGTTTGCTGTCAGCTCTTGGAGGATTGACGTTGAGTACGGGCTACGGTACAGTCATGGACAATTTACAAGTCAGTTTTTTCCTGAGCGCGATTCAGGCACATAGAGATGCGAAGACATTGACTTCTCCTAAAGTTACTGTTCTGAGCGGTGAGTCAGCGACGTTCTCGGTGCAGACACAAACTGTTATCGCGATGCCGCCGACAACCCTCTATTCAGCCGGTGCTCCTGGTACTACTGGTTATCCTGGTTATCCTGGGGGCACAGAAATGATACCGCAACTTGAGATCATACCATCGGGTACGGTTCTCAATATTACTCCTATTATCACTCCGGACAAGAAGCACGTACTGCTTAATATAGTCACGACGATGACTGACCTGCTGCCGCTGAAGGAGTTCATCGTTGAAATACCTTCGACTACAGACCCGAGCGGCAAAGTTGCACTCAAGCAGATGCTTCCGGAGACGGAGTATTCGCAGGTCCAGACGCGTGTGAGCGTGCCGGACGGTGGCACACTGCTCTTAGGCGGCCAGAAGATCACTGCAGAGGTCGAGATGGAGACTGCTGTGCCGATATTGAGTAAGCTGCCGTTTATTGGAAGACTGTTTAGAAACCGCGGTATGGTCAAAGACCAGAAGGTACTGTTGATATTGGTTCGGCCGACGATTATTCTGGAGGAGGAAGCGGATGCGAAGGCACTGGCGCCACTGGAAAGCGAGTTTTAATGGTGGTGCGTTCGCGGGGCCGGCTTTCCTGGGGAGTATCGTGAGCCTTATTGGTGTAATTCTTGGTGTGGTGGTCTATATTCTCCATAGGGTAATGGAAGAAGATGAGGAGGATAAGCGGGCATCAAAGTCCTAATAACTAAATGTCGTATTTGTAATTTGTTTGTAAAGAAGGCGTTAATGTTATATAATCGTCTTTAGTAATTATCGGGCGTATGGCGGATTGCTGAGGCTACGCGAGGTAATGCTGCAGGAGTGAGAGATGCCAATTTACCTCTTTCGGAGGCGGGCAATCCGGTGGCAGGATGGTAGTTTTGTTACGGGAGATTTGGATGATGAAGCCTTATGTACTTCTCGGTTTGATCGGTTTGCTGGCTTTCGTGGGGGTAGCAAGGGCAACGACGTATTACGTTGATGGGGTAAGTGGAAGCGACAGCTATGACGGCTTGGCTCCAGTTTTTGACAGCCTGCATGGCCCGAAGGAGCATATTCAGGCTGCGATTGGTGCTGCCGCGCCGAGTGGTGATGATGTCAACGTCGCTCCTGGCACGTATTATGAAAATCTTATCATCGTTGGCAAGGATGTAGACATCCACAGCAGGGACGTTAACAATCGCGATGCTACCATAATTGACGGGAGCAACATTGACTCGGTTGTAACGTTTGAGAACTGCGGCCCCGGGGCGAAACTAAGAGGCTTCACTATCACCGGTGGTTACGCGTTCTATGGGGGTGGTATCAACTGCATCGACAGTTCAGGCACAATCTCCGACTGTAACATCATCGGGAACGGAGCTGATTTCTATGGGGGCGGTATTGACCTGGACGGGTCAGACGCCAATATTACAAATTGTACTATCAGGAATAACCAGGCGGCGTATGGTGGCGGCATCAGCACGTATTGGTTTAATTCTCCGAGGATTAGTTTCTGTGAAATCACCAACAATACTGCCACAGATGTTGGATGGTATGGCATACTTTGCATCGGTGGTGGTATGCATTGCCAAGATTCGTCTCCGGTCTTTAAGAGTTGTCTTATTGCCAACAACAACGCATCGGATGTCGCCGGTGCTTTTTATCTCAACGAGGCCAACGTCGAGATAAGTAATTGTACGATAGCCAATAACGTGGGGCATAACGATTACGGTGGCATCTACTGTGACTCGAGAGAATACCGCCAGCCGACTGTAAAGAACTCGATTTTGTGGAACAACGGTGACGATTTGTATAACTGCGACGGGCTGGTGACATATTCGTGCATTCAGGATTTTGACTTGGGCCCGACCAATATTCACTCGGACCCTCTATTTATCGGGCCATATTATCTGAGCTTTGACGGGGGGCATAATGTCGGCCAGGAAGCAAACAGCCCGTGCCTCGATGCAGGAGACAGTAGCGCAACCAACGTTGGTTTAGACCAGTACACTACCACATCCGACCATGCCTGCGACAGCGGCACGGTGGATATGGGCTATCACCAAGAAAGAATCCTTCCAGTTCCTGATTACAATTTGGTCTGCGTTGCAGGCACCGACGGTTGGGTTGACCCTAACTGTCCGGGACCGAATGGCTGCAGTTATGAACAGTACACGGTGGTGGAGATAAATGCCACGCCGGTCGATGCCAACCACCGAATCATAGGATGGTTGGTGGATGGAATCGGTATTTTCGTGAGTCCTGGTGTTCTTTATACAGGCAACATTCATAAGGTAACGATGACCCAGGATGTTGACGTTAGTGTCTTTTTTCAAGAGAGGACGCCACGGACGCTGACAGTCATATTAAGCGGCGCGGGCGGTACGATAATAGAGCTGGTTCAGTATCAGCCGGGTGACGATATCGCGGATGGTAACATACCGTGGCGCCGAACAGGCGAGTACCCGTACTACCGCGACGGTGACAGGGTAGAGATAATTGCCCAACCCAATCCGGGCTACGTCACACAATGGGTCGGAACCGACAACGATAATACCTATGTGGAGGAGAACACCGTAACAATGAACGCAAACAAAACGGTTACGGTCTCGTTCCGGCAATCGCAGGATATGTATGTTCCGAGTCCTCAATATCCTACAATTCAGACTGCACTAGGGGCTGCCCTTCCCGGAGATAAGGTTATTGTTCGGCGCAATACTATTCACAATCCTCCGTGGAGTACCGGTTATAATTTTTTGGGTAGGGCGGTACGCCTGATGAGCGAATATCCCGACGACCCGTGCTGTGTTGCTGAGACGGTTATTGATTGTCGCTGGTGGGGGCGTGCTTTTACCTTCCAGCACGGTGAAACGCGCGAAGCGGTTGTTGACGGTTTTACCATCATAAATGGTTATGCGGTTCCTGGCGCTAATGTACCACCGACGCCCGGGACGGGCGCGAACGGGGTGCACGCTTTTGGCGGAGCAATAGCCTGCTTTGATAGTCTTCCCTATGGAGGTTCCAGCCCAACAATTTCCAACTGCATTTTCAAAGATTGCACTGCCGAGGCTTTAGCCGGCCAGGATGTTAATGTTGTTCTTGAGGATATCAATGATTTCGAGCCCTTTGAGGAGTTGGAGACCCGTGAACCTGAGCCTGGTTTGGAGCCGCCGTCGCCACTTTCAGAAATTGAGGAGGACCCCTGTGACCCGAACTTGGCGGTGTTTGGGATTGACGGCCAAGACGGTGTAGCAGGCGCCAATGGCATTGACGGTGTCTACGGGGTGGATGGTGCTAACGGTGTCCCCGGCGCTAACGCCCTTGATGGCGGCCATGGCGGCAGCGCTTATGGCGGCGCGATATTTGTTGATATACACTGCGGACCACTCATTAAGTACTGTAAAATTATCAACTGTAGAGCTATCGGTGGTAGTGGCGGAGTGGGCGGTGCCGGCCAGAACGGCCAGAACGGCCAGGATGGTCAGGGCGGCCAGGCGGGTCAGGCGGGTCAGGATGGTCAGGACGGCCAGGAGGGCGTCGACGGGATTGTGGGCATAGACCCGTGCTATCCAAGTGGTCCGAATACCATCACGGATGTGAATGGAACGGACGGGATTGGTGGTCTCGGCGGCGCCGGCGGTGACGGCGGTGACGCTGGCGATGCCGGTGACGGCGGTGACGGCGGTGATGGCGGTAGAGGCGGCGACGGCGGAGAGGCCTTAGGCGGAGCGATATTTTTCCACCCTGATTCCAGGGTTATAGAAATAAAAGACCTTGTAATCAAAAGCTGCAGCACTCAAGCGGGTGTTGGCGCTGATGGCGGTGCCGGGGGCGCTGGCGGCGCTGGTGGTTCCGGCGGAGCTGGCGGTGCCGGCGGCGATGGCGGCGCGAACGGCGAACCCGACGGCGGCGGCAGTGGCAGCGGCGGCTGGGTCGCCAACCCCATCTTTATAGACGATGAGCTGTTTCCTGGGAAAACCTTCTACTACAGGTACCGCACCCGCGACAGCGGTGGTGTAGTAAGTGACTGGTCCGACGTTGCTTATGCGACATCGGGCGGAGGGCCCAATGACGCCAACTTGTACCAGTGGATAATCCCTCCATATTCGGACGTAAATATGCCTACATCAATTGTGATGTGGGCAGTTCCTCCACCGCTGGACCCGAACGACGCCAATTATCCCCTTGACCCCAATACGTGGGACATTGGCGCCATATACGAATATGTGTTTCTTGTTGCCGGTCCCAATGGTGTTCAGGGCAAGGGCGGCGATGGCGGCAACGGCGCCGTTGGTGGAAATGGCGGTGATTCCGGCACGGACGGCCTTCGTTCGTGGGGAGGCGCCATATACTTCGGTGCGGGTTCTGAAGTTGAGGTCTCTGATACAGTATTTAGTTTCAACTCAGCCATCTCTCCTGTCCGTACGTTCAGGTTAGGCGGTGCCGCCGGCGCCAATGGCGGGGGCGGTGGCGGCGGCGGGGGTGTTCCCGACGGCAACGACGGCAATACGCCAGACATATTACCTCCTTATCGTGTGCCAGACCTGCCTGTGGATGGCAGGGGCGGCGGAGGTGAAACCACCAGCTTTGGAGGCGCTAATTTCTACGACCTCGATTACGGTTTACAAATTGTCTGCAATGTTAAACTTAACAACTGCACATTTACCGGTAACTCAACGCTGCGGCAGGGCTTCGGCGGCGGTTTGTTCGCTGACGGCGCCGGTGGCGGCGAATTTTACATGAGCTACTGCGTAGTCGATATAAATAACTGCGAATACATCAACAATTCATGCGCCGGTGACGGCGGCGCTCAGCATTTTTACCCGGAGTGTACGATAGATATTGACGACTGTGATTACACCGGCAATTCCGCAGGCGGCCGTGGCGGGGGATTGTATGCGCCGTTTGCTGTTTCACTGGACATCAAAAACAGCAGATTCACGGGCAATTCGGCAACCGGGACTGGCAGCACCGGCGGTGGCTTATACTGGGACTGCGGCGGAAGGTCGGGCTACATATACGAGTTCATTATCGGCACGGGGACCGACCCGTGCACCATCTTCGACCATAGTATTGATACCGGATTGCGGTCGCACTGGCACTATTTCGACGGCAGCACGGCAACAATCGAGAACAGCTACTTCGTTGGCAACATGGCGGGATTCGGAGGGGGTCTGTGCTGGAACGGCCACGGAGATGACACGCAGATATCAGTTCCAGGTATAATCCTTTCCGACTGCGTCATCCAGGATAATAGTGCCGACCAGGGTGGCGGCCTATACTGGAGTGACGGTGCACCGCTAATCCAGGGCTGCATTATCGAGCGCAATAGAGCCGAAGGAGCCCTGACACAGTTCACTGGGTGGGATTACGGTGAGTTCTACGGCGGCGGAGGCGGAATATTCTGCTGGACATCCGACCCGACTATTAAGGATTGCCGGATAAGCGAGAACTCTTCGAGCGGCTCCGGCGGCGGTGTGTATTTTGGCGGCGGTGAGAGTACGCCGTTGCTTAAGAACTGTTTGGTCACGAAAAACTCAGCAGCCATAGATGGTGGCGGAATTGTCTCCTACTGGCAAACAATACCCACAATCTCCAACTGCACAATCGCTGAGAACGTCGCCTATGACGTTTCAAACGATAACTGGGGAAGAGGCGGGGGACTGTCCTGCTCGTACGAGAGCCAAACGACTCTTATAAACAGTATTCTGTGGGGCAACACGGCTATCAACGGCGACCAGATTGCGCTCGGCAGCGACAATGACCCGCGTCTTCTGGACTGGCCGGCCAAGCTCACAGTTTTGTACTGTGACATCGAAGCCGGCTTGGCCGGTGTCTTCAACGAATATGACCGAGAGCTGATTTGGGGCGACCCGTGTGACGCCAATTCTATACCGTTCGACGCTGACCCGTGCTTTGCCGAGCCATATTATCTAAGTCATATCGATGCCAACCAGACCGGAGACAGCCCCTGCATCGATGCCGGAAGTGACGACGCAAATAACCCGAATATTGGTCTGGATACATATACCACCAGAACCGACAGCAAACCCGATGTTAACACCGTGGATATTGGTTTTCATTATGCCCTGCACCGGTTAAGAATTGTTGTAATTGGCCCCGGTACAGTCGCAGTCGAGCCGAACACGCTCGACCCTAACACGGGGACATACTACGGCAGCTTATTCAATTTGACGGCGGCACCCGACCAGGGCTACCGCGTCAAAAGCTGGCACGGTACTGATAATGCGCCGGCGTGGAATAATAATAACAATACCGTAACAATGTATAGTGACCGAACCGTCACTGTCGAGTTCGAAGTCGATTACAGCCGCACTATAAATGTGTTTGGCAATTATCCGGGAATTCAGGCGGCCGTAGATGACGCGAACAACGGCGACACGATTAAGATTCACGACGGCACTTACGTGGGCACCGCAGTCACCGTAAACAAGAACGTTACCATAGTCGGCAACCCCGATGACCCGAACCTTGTCGTCATCGACTGCGGAGGTCAGCCCAGAGGTGAGCCCTACAATGCCTTTACTCTTGTTGGCAGCGGCGGAGGCTCAGTAGTGCTGAACGGCATCACCGTAATAAACTCAAATCACGGCGGGGGCACGTTCGCAGACCCGGCTTTTGATGGTATTGACGGCTCGCCGACCAAAGCGCAGCGCGACGCCGGCTGGGGCGAGAATACTTATGGTGCCATTATTGTCCGGGGAGACCACACCGTCGTCAATTGTATTATCAGAAACTCCTCCCTCATAGGAACCCATGGTGCCAATGGTACCCCGGGCGGTGACCCGGGCGGAGACCCGCCCGCAAGCCCGAATGGCGGCAATGGCGGCTGGGGTGGTAATGTCGCGGGCGGTGGTATTTCCATCGTGTATGGAAATCCCAGCATCATAAACTGCTTGCTTGATAACTGTAATGTGACTGGTGGTAACGGCGGTAACGGTGCATCCGGCTTTGTGTTCGATGTCAATGATGACCCCAATGTCCCCATTACTCCCAGCGGTACCAGCGGTGTCGGCGGTGGCGGCGGCAATGCCCGAGGCGGCAGTATTTACGTCCGGGCGGGAAATCCGCTCATCAAGGACTGCACAATTTCCAACTGCAGCGCAACCGCAGGTAACGCCGGCGACGGCGGAGAGGGCGTAGTCGGCCAGCAGGGACCTACCGGCGGAGGAGACGGAGGTCTGCCGGGCCAGGCCGTGGGAGGCGGCGTATATTGTCCGCTTGCCTCACACCCAACATTTATAAACTGCGCTATCACGAACTGCAGTACCATCGGCGGTTTCGGCGGAGACGGCGGCAACGGCTATTGGGACATCGAACACGGCGGCAACGGCATTGCCGGCTGGGGCGGATTAACCTCCCGGGCAGAATCCGGTCAGCCCGATTCGAGGCTCTTTAGTGCAAACGGCGGCGGCGTTTACTGCGGTGACAGGTCAGCCGTCACCTTTATCGACTGCACTATCAGCAACAATACCACCGAAGGCAGCATCAGCGGCCAGGGTGGGTTCCCTTTTTGGGATGTCCAGCAGCAGCCCCGGAAAAACTACATTATTCCAAGTTTCGGGGCCGGCGTCTATTGCGACGAAGACTCCGGGACAACGTTTACCAACTGCACCATACAAGGCAACCAGACCACCCACGACATCAGCGGCCCGAATGACCCCAATGACCCCAATGGCCCCGTCCAGTACACCACCGGCACCTATACCGGCATCGGCGGCGGAGTGTGCCTCTGGTCCACCGCTACCTCGACATTTACCGATTGCAACATCATTGACAATTTTGCAACTGCCGGCGGCGGTATCTACGGAATTGAATCCGAGGTGGAAATCACAGACTGCAATTTCTTCAGCAATTCATCTTTTGCGGGAGCGGGTCTGCTTGTTGACGACAGTGAGGCCGTTATCTCCGGCAGCACTTTCCGTGCAAACACTGCTGCTTCAAGCGTAGCGGAAGCCAACGAGACGTTCAATGTTCTGTTCGGCACGGGCGGCGGTCTGTATATCAAGGCGAGCTACGCCGATATCTTTGACTGCGTCATCACCGAAAACGCAGCGAGTCTATCCGGCGGAGGTGTCTGTTTTGACGGCGACTACCCGTTCGTTTACGGGCCGGTACTCAATAACTGTCTTGTAACCGAGAATACAGCGGGCAGAGAGGGCGGCGGCATTGCCAGTGTCTGGTATGCAGCACCGACAATCTCTAATTGCACGATAGCTTATAACGCGGCCACAGGGGTGCTCGGTTACGGCGGCGGCCTTTATGGTTCGTTTGAAAGTTATACGATTGTTATTGACAGTATTATCTGGGGTAACACGGGCATTAACGGCTCGCAGATTGCAATAGAAGATGACCCGGCCGATTCGCGGCCATCGGTAGTCACCATTACGCACAGTGACATTCAGGGTCCTGTTGAGCCGACGAAATCGATAGACATTGTTTTCGCGATAGACACGACCGGCAGTATGTGGGACGACATCGACGCAGTTAAAGAAGCGGCGGCGGAAATTGTCGGTGAGATAACGGAAGCCTTCCCTGATTACAGGATTGCGGTGGTGGACTATCAGGATTTCAATCAGCCTAACCTTGATGCTAACATCACAACTCCGTATGGCGGTCCTAATGACTATCCTTACAACGATGACGTAGTATTCGAAACTGATCTTGACAGGATACTGGATGGAATTGATTCGATAACGATAGGCTGGGGTGCCGATGGGCCCGAATCAGTATTAGCAGGGTTGATGCATTGTATCGACCACAACTCGCTGTCCGAGAGACTGGGCGGTGCGCTATACGGGGCAGACCCCAACTCTTTAGGACCGGGAGAGTGGCGCACGGGTGATGTCAAGAGGGTGATTATTAGTATGGCCGACGCGCCGCCACATATGCCGCCGTTTGACCTGGTCGAGCCGTTTACAAACTATGTGCTTCGGGATGTTATTGATGCGGCCAACGAAAAAAGGATAAAGATTTTCTCGATCGTAGTTGGAAGCTGGGTTGCAGCGGCTGATGCTTTCGCCGACCTGTCCGAAGGTACCGGAGGGGCAATGTTCGAGGCGGCGGACGCCACGCAAGTGGTTGAAGCGTTTATGGATGCCATTGAGTTAATTACGATGCCGCCGACTCCCATCTATGTTGACGAAACCTGCACGCTCACGGGCTGGGAGCCCAACGATGCCAATAACCCGTGGGATGTGGATGACCCGAATGGTCCGTGGAGCGCGGACAGCAATAACATCGTTGAAGACCCGAACTTCATCTATGGCTACTATCTGAGTCAATTCGCTACCGGTCACACGATCGAGAGCAACTGCGTCGATGGCGGAAGCGGCGACGCAAATGACCCCAATATCGGTATGTATACATATACCACCCGAATCGACGGCAAGGGTGATGCCAACCGCGTAGATATGGGTTACCACTACCCCGAGGGCGTTCCCAGGTATGAGTTGACCGTCATTGTGCTCGATGCTAACGGGCAACCTGCCGACCCGAATTCTGCGCTTGGTTACGTTGACCCAAATCACGGGTGGTACTACGAAGGGGCTGAGGTGACTGTGACGCCAACAGCCTATGATTCTAATTATCATCTGAGGGAGTGGTATGACGTCAATGACGAGTTCATCTCTGGCAGCAGGCTCTTGAGAGTGGTGATGGATTCTAACCAGGTCATTTTCGCGCGATTCGGACTTGGGCATACAACCCCTGTTTCTGGCGTGGACGGGCCTGATGTGCTGCGAAATGCGGTCGAGGCTGCGAGAAACGGCGACACGCTTATCGTTGAGAAGGACTATACATACAACGGCGATATCAACTTGCAGGGCAAGGAGATTGCAATCGTCAGCAGCATGCCTGATATGCCTGATATAGTTGCTGCAACGGTTATTGACTGCGGCGGCAGCGGTCGTGCGTTTACCTTTAATAGCGGTGAGGACGCCAACACGATGATACACGGCTTTACCATAATCAACGGCAGCCTTACCGGCCAGCCGGGCGGCGCTATATACATTGGTTCCGGCACGAGTCCGACGCTTGCCCATCTTGTAATAAGGGACTGCACAGTAATTGGCGCACATGGTGGCGCTATATTTATCGATTCCAACAGCGAGCCGAACCTGTGCTATATTACGATAAGCAACTGCAGCGTAACCAACGCCGATGGCGGCGGCATCTATATTAGCGACGGCAGTTATCCGACATTCTATAAGTGCACGATTGCTGACTGTAGGGCATCCGACGGCGATGGCGGCGGGGTCTATTGCGGAGCCGGCAACGCAGTAGAGTTTACCGACTGTAGGTTCAGGAATAACACCGCAACCTATGACGGCGGAGGACTTTATTATGGCTCTGAGGGCATGGCAACACTGACGGGATGCGAGTTCTCCGGAAACAGGGCGGAATACGGTGCTGGAATATTCTACGATGTCAACTGTGGTGTATCAAAGCTGACCGAGTGTTCGTTTATCGACAATGAGGCGGCCGAAGACGGCGGCGGTGTCCTGTTTGGTGTGAACAACTTGATAATGGTTACCGACTGTAACTTCACAAACAACTTGGCGCAGAAAGGCGCTGGACTGTATTTCGACCCGAACTGCGGTGGAACGATTTCGGGCAGCACCTTGGTAGATAACGATGCCAACGAAGACGGCGGTGCCGCATATATTGACGGCTGCAATGATATCGAGGTTATTGATTGTAACATAGCTTACAATACCGCACACCATGGCGCCGGATTGTTCTGCCTGTGGTCTCCTGGTTCGCGAATTATTAACTGCTCGATTAAATACAACCACGCTGCGCGAGTTACTATAGACACGCTGTACTTCGAGCCCGACCCGAATAACCCTAGCCAGCCGCTCGACCCGGATAATCCGGTTGACGAGACGGACCCGAATTTCGACCCGAATGACCCGAACTGGATTACTGTCGAGCAAAGACAGTACGCGGGACTTGCTCAGGGCGGCGGCATATATTCTTTCGCAGGCCCGAAGTTAATTGCAGACTGCGACATCAGTTACAACACATCAAGAACATCCGGTGGAGGTTTGTATCTGGCCGGCGATGATGACCCAGCATCTTCCGTTGGACCCCACGTTAAGAATTGTCTGATAACTAATAACAGAGCCGGCATGGACGGTGCCGGTTTGTCCTGTCATTGGATTGCAGAAGCCAAGATTTCTAATTGTACGATAGCTGACAACGAACTGACGCAAATACCCGCTTATGGTGGGGGATTGTCTGTCTCCTACGAAAGCGATGTTGAAGTTATTGACTCTATCATCTGGGGCAACGTCGGTGATACCGGCTCTCAGATAGCAGTAGGCAGCGGAGCCGACTGCCATCCGTGGCCTTCCAATGTTACCATTACCCACTGCGATATCCAGGTTGCCCAAGAGGACCCCAATGCAGGTGGTTTTGCTGTCCCAACTGAGCCGGTTGGGCCCATTGACCCGTGTGCGCCTGACTACTTTATTTACACCGAATTTGATACGAGCGAGTACGAGCTTATTGGCGGCGGTGCACACGCCCTTGATGGATGGGTGGGTGAGGATGGAATCGATAGAATCATGTGCGTCAGCAGCAGTTGGTGGTATGATGCTAATACAGGTTCTTCCGGCCAGCTTGGCAGGGCCTACATCTTCACGGTCGAGATTCCAGATGGTGCTAACCCGCATGCGCATCCGGACAATCCTTATGTGCCTGGAGCGATTGCGGAAAGAACATTCACGCTCGAAAGGACCTTTGACCTTGGCGAGAACTACCAGGGACATGCCAGTTCGTCCGGCAGTGCTATGGATGTTGAGAACAACGTGGTCTATGTGGGCGTCTGTGGCGATGTGGGTGTTCTAAAATATGTGTTCGATTCAGATGCGGACAATCCTGTGGAGGGCGGTCCTGAAGGCAACTATGTCTTCGACTCGATTGTCGCTCCCGCAGGTCCTCCCAATCCGTTGGATACGTTTGACTATGACCCTGAAAATGACGTCTTTTACGCCGGCAACTGGGACTACCAGATTTGGAAGTACGACGCGTCACAGGGACCCAGTGGTACTTGGGAACTGGCGTTCACATCATATCGTTATGGCCAGGTAATGCCAGGCTATCTGGAACACCACGATGGGTTGGCATTCGTCAACGGGTATCTGTTCCTTTGTGACATGTACGGCGACTGGGTCCTGCAATACACTCCTGATGGGACACTTCTGGACGCTTTCTATCACGAACCATTTTTTGAACCTCAGACAGGTCGTCTGAGGGACCTTGAAGGTATGGGATGGGGCGCGTTGGGCCACTTCTGGGCCGGCTCAGGTTGGGGTACTATCACCGAGTTTGGCGGCGGATTGCTGCAAGCCGGCCTTGAAGGAGCACCTGTGACACCGCCTATCCATGTTGAACCTGGCTGTACTCTTTACGGGTGGGACCCCAATGACCCCAATGACTTCCTGACGTGGGACGTCAACAGCTGGCACGAGGACACCAATAATATCGATGAGGACCCGTGCTTTGTTGCCGGCTACTATCTAAGTCATATCGATGCAGGCCAGTCGTTCGACAGCCCGTGTATTAATGCCGGAAGTGATGAGGCAAATGACCCTAATATCCTTCTGCATACCTATACAACACGCACCGACGGTATTTACGACGACTGTGACCCCTGCGACCCCAACGACGACCCGAATAACGCGATAGTAGATATGGGTTATCACTACAGCGAAGGGCTCATCTGGCACTTGCTGACCGTCAGCGTAGTTGATGCTAACGGTGACCCCGTTGACCCGAATGATGCCCACGGTTATGTCGATCCAAACGGCGAGATAAAGGTCTATGAGGGCTACAGTGAGAATCCGGTGCCGTTGATGGCGTATCCGGACGCGAACTATCGAGTGAAGGCCTGGTATGGCACTGACGACGACAATTCTGTTGAACCGAACAACTATGTGACAGT
>Ga0114922_10000942_pt1 | contig 27851 bp, 18 predicted proteins | sample AartaG_FD_100975 | JGI IMG/M metagenome (GOLD analysis project Ga0114922, IMG submission 100975) | Deep subsurface microbial communities from Aarhus Bay to uncover new lineages of life (NeLLi) - Aarhus_00045 metaG | ecosystem: Environmental > Aquatic > Marine > Oceanic > Sediment | place... | reverse complement strand
GTACTCTTATTGTTTTTTTCGCTTTTCTTACTTTGTTTGTTGTTTGCGACGTTGGTATCGCAAGAGATTGGGTAACTTACCGGTCTGAGATAACACGAAGCGGTGTTACATCTGAAACCGTTGGTCCGAGGCTTTTCCTGCAGTGGAAATATATTCCCACCCATCAACCCAAGCCTGCCTGGCCGATGCCGTCGGAAGAGCTGCCAAGAATGCACAATGACAATGCGTATCACGTGGTAATCACTGATAACAATGTTTATTTCGGTTCCAGTGTTACAAACAAGGTTTATTCAATTGATTCGAATAAAGGCAAGATACGCTGGGAGTTTTTTACCCAGGGGCCGGTTCGTTTTGCTCCTACTTTTTATAATGGCAGGATTTATGTCGGTTCAGATGATGGTTATATATATTGTCTTGATGCCGGGGATGGCTCGCTCATATGGAAATACCGGGCCGGTCCCAGCGATGAAAAGGTCATTGGCAATGGCAGAATGATATCTCTATGGCCGGTTAGAACAAGCGTTCTGGCTGATGAGGGGATTGTTTATTTCGCGGCGGGTGTTTTTCCATACGAAGGTTTATACGTTTGTGCCCTCAGGGCAGGGGATGGTTCTGAAGTCTGGAAAAACGATACTATAGGTGACCGTGCACATGAGCTGGAATTCGGCGGGATATCGCCGCATGGTTATCTGGTAGCGTCCCGGGAAATCCTTTACGTACCTTCCGGCCGGTCTATGCCGGCTGCTTTTGATCGCAAAACGGGAAAATTCCTGTTCTGTGCTTCTCCCGGCGGAAAGCGTGGAGGAACCTGGGCGCTGATAGATAGTGACAAGCTTATATCCGGAGATGATTATTCCGGCAGACCTCACAAAGTCACCTACGATGCGAAAACAGGAAGGCGGGAAGGAGAGGCTTTTGCCTGGTTTCCTGGAATTGATATGGTTCTTACCCGTGAGGTATCATATGTATTAGCCAAAGATCGGATTTATGCTATTAACCGGCCAAGATATATCAAAGCTGTAAGAGAAGCCAACGGACTGGCAAGTGAACGCAAAAAACTGGCAATACAATTGTCAAGCTTGAAGAGTCAGCTTGAATCAGCCAATGATAAGGCTGGTGAAAAAATAAAAAGGCGAATTGATGAGCTTACCCGCAAAGACGCTTCTATGGCGGCAGAAGAAAAGCGGTTAAAAAATTCAAGCTATGAGTGGCACTATTCGAGAAGGGGGCTTCGTTCGATAATATTGGCCGGTAATGTTGTTTTCGCTGGTGGTGAAGGATTTGTCATTGGTATTGACTCAAAAACCGGCAGGGAAATGTGGAAGAATGATATCAATGGTGCTGCGGTCGGATTGGCTGCATCCGGCGGTCGTCTGATTGTAAGCAGCGACAAAGGTCCCATTTACTGTTTCAGCGAGACAGAAACTGATGCGGTTAAAGAAATCAAATGGGAAATAAAGGCTGACCCTTTTCCTAACGATTCACTTACAGAAACATACAAGGCAGCCGCGGAAAAAATCTTATCTGAAAGCGGCATAAAGAAGGGATACGCTTTATTTCTGGACTGTGATCAGGGACGGCTCGCTTATGAATTGGCCAAAAGAACAGAACTAAAGATTGTCGGTTTGGAAAAAGATCCCGAAAAATTATATGCAGCCCGGAAAAATCTCGAAGCCGCCGGCTTGTTAGGAAAGCGAATTGTTGTTGAGCCTTGGGATATAACGTCTCTACCGGACTATTTTGCCAACCTGATTGTCTCCGATGGGATGCTTATAACTGGCAGTACAGCCGGTACGGCTGAAGAGGGGCGGCGTATTCTTCGTCCCTGGGGAGGAACGGCGTGCCTGAGCTTTCATCGCGAAGGGCAGGTTGTCTGGAGAAAATATGTTCGGGGACCTCTGGAGGGCGCCGGTGCCTGGAAGCAGCAATACTGTGATCCACAAAACACAGCCTGCTCAGGCGATGAATTGGTATATGGTCCTTTGGGAGTTCTCTGGTATGGAGAGCCGGGCCCTCAGGGAATGATCGAGCGGCACGCATGCGCACAAAGTCCGGTCTCAATGGACGGGCGGCTATTTATGCAGGGTGAAGAGCTAATCATGGCTGTTGATGCGTTCAATGGAACTTTGCTATGGAAAAGGGAGATTCCGGGAGCGGTACGCGTGAAAATCAAAGCCGATTGTGGGAATCTGGTCTTAACTGAAAACGGTCTTTATATTGCTTCTGGTGATAAATGCTATCGCTTGGATCCGGTGACGGGACGGACAATGCGTGAATATACAATTCCTTCCACTTCTGATGGGTCACCTCGCCGATGGGGTTATATATCGGTTATCGGTAATATTCTCTACGGCTCGAGTGCCACAGCCATGGATGAAGATTATGGTGCTGTTTTGAAGCGTTTCGTGGAAAATGGGAAATGGAAGAATATTGAGGATGTCCCCGAGGAGCACAGGGATTCGTATAAGTACGCCAGAAACCTGTATGCTGAACCGTATGAATTGCGGATGGCTGCCCAAAGGTATGGGATTCTGTATCGCACTATGACATCTTTTGCACGAGGAGGGGAATTTCTCCAGACGAATGCTGTGACAAATAATTTAATGACGAGTGACAAAATATTCGCCATGGACACGGAGACGGGCGAGTTGCTTTGGAAGCGCGGCGGGAAAAAGATTGCTAATATAACGATCGCGCTCGGAGATGGTAAAATCTTTTACGCCGACAGCGGAATATCAGATGGGCAAAGAAAACGAGCCCTGAAGAGAAGGCGAAAACTAATAAAAGAGGGTACATATAAAGAAAGAGCAGGAGTTCTTGAAGAGCTAAGGGAAAAGAAAAAGTTTTTGGCCGAGAAGTTGAAGGAGGACAAATCTTACCGGCAAAAAGGTCAGGTTGAATATCTGATTAGCTCTCTGGAAGCCGAGCTGTTCAGGGAGGAGTTTCCCGAAGGGAGCTTGACTTATGATGATGCCGACGTAAGGAATGTTTTTGCCCTCGATGCTGTAACAGGAGAGTTGATCTGGAGGCGACCGGTCGATTTGACGGGGTGCTGCGGCGATAAAATGGGAGCAGCCTACAGCAGTGGATTGCTTTTATTCTTCGGCAATCACGGCAACCACGATGCGTGGAGATTCAGAGAAGGCGGTATGAAATGGCGGCGTATAACGGCGTTGTCCGCCGGGGATGGCGATATGATTTGGTCCCGTGCCCTTAATTACCGCACGAGGCCGGTTATTGTCGCAGATAAAATTATTCTGGAGCCGCGCGCCTGTGAACTTCAAACTGGTGAGATTGTTATGCGCGACCATCCAATAACCGGTGAGCGAGTTCCCTGGGAGTTTTTACGACCCGGCCACACCTGCGGCATCACGGCTGCTTCAGCGAAGGGGCTTTTCTATCGCTCGGCCTGCACGGCGTTTTATGACCTGGAGAGAGACGACGGGGTCACTATCTTCGGTGCCTATCGCCCAGGCTGCGCCATTAGTGTTATACCGGCAGGCGGCCTATTGCTTTCCCAGGAGGCAGCAGCGGGCTGTACATGCTCATATCCGGTCCGCTGCTCATTGGCTATGAAACGCAAACCAAACAGAGTTCAGCCATGGGCGGTCTATGTTACACCCGGCAAGCTGAATCCTGTTAAGCGTTTTGCGGTTAATTTCGGCGCCTCCGCAGATATGAAGGATGACAGGGGAATTGTATGGTTCGGTTATCCAAATCCGAAAACCGGTTCCTATAATCACTTTCCCAATTATGGCGTTAAGTTTGATCTCCATGATAAGACTTTACCAGGGATGGGATATTTCTGTCGCGACTTCAAAGGCGTTAACATAGCTGGTACTGACAAGCCCTGGCTGTTCACATCCGGCTGTCAGGGGATGATACGCTGTGAAGTACCGCTGATTGATGATGCTGCCGGACAAAAAGCTGCAATGTACACTGTCCGCCTTGGATTCAAAGCTCTGCCGGAAGACAAAAAAGGTCGTCGTGTCTTTAATATCAAACTTCAGGACAAAGTGGTATTGGAAAGCTTTGATATCTTAAAAACAGCAGGAGAAATCAACAGAGCTATTATAAAAGAATTCACAGGCATTAGAGCCGAAAAAGTTCTTGTCCTTGACCTGCTTCCCAAATCGGATAATCCGCAGATGAACCAGGCCCCGATTATCAACTTCATCGAAGTCATCAGGGAAGAAGCGGGAGAGATTGTTCAAATACCAAAGAAGATTAACTGATAAAACCTGACGAAGCACTTACTTTTTGTCCATAGCAAAGGTTAAGGCAGATTCAGCACCTGGCCATCGGCAAGTAAATGTGATCGCAGTTTAGGGTAATTGACATTCTGCACGTCTATACTGTTGTCTATGGCGAGTACTGCGGCTGTGGCAGCGGACTGGCCGAGAATCATAAAGACAGGCTCCATGCGAATCGAGCCGTAGGCGATGTGTGACGAGGAAACGCAGACCGGTACGAGCAGATTTGTGCACTCGGAGGCCTTCGGTGCGATTGTGCCATAAGAAATCGGGTATGGTCCGCCGGGATTGACCTGGATATCTCCCTCATTGCGGGCATGGCCGTTGTTATCGACATAGCGCTGGACATTGTGCGAGTCCATGTTATAGGAACCCATGCCTATCGTTTTCGGTGTCGGTTTTATTCTTCGCAGACGCAGCTCGGTCGTTACGAAATCGCCGATCATCCTCCTTGATTCACGGACATAAATTTGATGGGGCCAATGACCATTGTCTCTGAATTCGTCCTTTGCCAGGCCCCATTTACTCATTTTTTCACGTACATCCACAGGGACTCGCGGGTCATACGCGAGAAACCACATTAGACCTTTCTGATAGTTCTCGTGCTCTTTGATGATTTCCTGCCGTCGCTTGTAGGTTGCTTCAGGATAGTCATAATTCATGCCGATATTGTCAGTTGAAAAGGCGCCATGATTATTGGTATCGGTCTTCCGGTTTGGTGCAGGGTCAAACTTTACAAATATGGCTCGCCAGCCCAGGTCGAGGTATCGAGCAAGTAGCTCGTACTGCATCGGATCATAGTTGTCCGGTTTGGGAAAGGGCAAACGATTCTCGGTCACTTTAGTCAGACACATACGAAAGTTATAGGCCTGAATACGGCTGTCGCCCCTGCCCTCTTTTCCGGGATTGCCGGAATGGATTCGTGGCAATAATCTACTGTCAGGGTCGCCGGGTTTGACGTATGGATCGACCTGCTTTTCGAATTGGTGTTTTGTTGCATTCCGTGTTTGGACGCCGTTGAGAGTTTCACCATATACGTCATTACCCTCACGACCAACATGATAACTCACACCAGCAGCGGCCATAAGGTCACCCTCATAGGTTGCGTCTATAAACATTTTACCACGGTAAGTTTTGCCGTTGAGCATAGTTATAGAGATAATGCGTGGGCCGTCTTTCTTAACACCACCTTTGCGTTTGAGCCACTCGTTTCGAAAAACTGTAATCCTGTACTCTGCCACAAGCTCCTCGAAGCCCTGCTCCGCTACGTGCGGTTCGAACACCCACATTGCATCGTCATTGGAGCGGTACCGAGAATATTCTTCCGGTTTTTGATAGACCCAGGCATTGGGCTTATCATAATGTTTTTTCATGAGCTGATAGAATTCCCGTGAGATGCCGCCAACGGCTTCTTTGCGACCTGAGTCGGTCCAGCCGAGCCCGCCGGAGGTTAGCCCGCCCAGATGTTTGTCTGGACATACGATGACCACGGTTTTGCCCATACGGCTTGCCTGGACGGCGGCTGTAACGCCTGCAGAGGTGCCGCCATAAACAATTATATCATAAATCTCCGAAGTACCATTCGGGAACATTTTACATTGGGTGGTTGATATGGCAGTAAAAACAACACTTGTACAGAGTAAGGCGAATCTTAGTAGCTTTTCCATATGTTTGATCTTTCAAGATATATCATGTATTTGCGCTATGAGTCATTCTGTTCTCTTAAAAGTGCTTAAGAATCGATATAAGCTCGTCGGTTGTTACAGTTCTGCTTAGCTTTCCATTAGCCGCTTTAGATGATCCACCACCTTTACCTCCGATAGCATCTTGAATCTTCCTGAGCAGATCGTTTGCATTTATTCTGTTGGAGCTTATTGCAATACTTGTATCACTCACAACAATCCCCGCTCCGTCAAATGTTTCTGCCATCATGCCTGCGAGTTTTGTTATTAATTGTCTGGGGACATCGGCAACCTGGATGCCGATTGTTGTTGATTCAATTTTGGTTACTTTAGCTGACTTTGCAATATCCGGCAGTATCCGAGACCATAATCTATTTATTTCTTTGGTCAGTTCTTTCGAATGACTTAAAGTTTTATCAAAGATTGTGAGAAGCTCGGAAGAGGAGCAACCGACTGATTTTCTAAGCTCTCTCAATATAGATGTCTCAATATGTGAGTGTTCGAGAGCCTTTTTGCCGGCAAGGAAAAATATTCTCACTCCTTTTTTCTTGCTCTCGATATCGAATATTCTAATGATTCCAATTTGACCGGTTGACTTCAGATGAGCACCGCAACAAGCTGATTTATCGTAATCACCAATCTTCACAACACGTATTGTGTCTGCTTCTATTTCTTTTTTATTACTCCTTATTCGAACGTCTGTGTCGTTAAACACGGTTTCAACCGGAATGTTGAGAGTAACAACTTCCATCGATTGTTGCTCAATGTCTTTAACTGTCTCCCAATCAATTTTCTTGTCAAAATCAACAGTGCATCTTTCAAATCCTATATGAACGCCGGTTGTTGCCATGCCGAATTGTTTTTCAGCAATTCCCGATATGATGTGTTGAGCGGTATGCTGGCTTGCTGTATAGAATCTGTGCTGTTTGTTCAGGCGGGCTAAGTATTTGCCGTCATCAAGTGGTTTATCGAGAGTGACAACTATCTGGTCATTGACGATTTCTACATTACAAACGTTTGCCTGGCCGATTGTACCTATATCTGCAGGCTGCCCGCCTTCATCTGGATGGAAAATGATTGGATCGATAGTAACTTTGCATTCGGCGATTGCTTTAACTTCAACTTCAGTCTCGAAAAGTACGGGATTTGTCCAGTATAGTCTTTTCATAGCCGGATTGTATCAGGCTTCCTGTTTTTCTCAAGCTATATTAGTATCAATGGACCAAATAAGGATTGGTTGGGATTTTAGGCAGAGGCTAATCAACGACATGGGGACAAATCGGTTATTGCTCGATATCGTCGAAGAATCTCTCCGAAATCCATACCCCGATGAGATCCAGGGCCATTGGTGAAAAGGTTTCCTCAATCTGAGGGTATTCTTCCAATACGCCGGTCTCTGCGGTTTGAAAGAGGTGGTTTAACTCGGGCAGCTCATGAACGAGATAATCGGTATGGCCTGCCTCGGCGAGGATGGATTCCATAACAGGCAGGTTCTGGTTTACATCGACCTGAATATCCAGTTCACAGAATAAAGCCAGGATCGGACATGTAACCTGTGCTAATGTGGGTCCGGGATCGTATAATAAGAAGAAACGTATCCAGGGGGAAGTCCAGGCTTCGGCTTCGCTATCCAGTTCCTCCTGGGAGGAGCCAGGTCCGTAGATTTGGGTAATTGCTTCCTTGATCTTTTCTTTGGCTACCTCGTCATTCGGATTTTCTTGCAGAATCTGATAGACTCGACGCAAGTAAGTCAATCGGGTCTCAATAACCGACTCAGGGGCACCATTAGCCCGGTAGATATCCTCGTTCTGATCGAGCAGGATCTGTGAACCCGGCAGTCCTGGACCGGCCAGCAAAACGATCAAGGCGATGTCATTTATTTGAGCCGCGACCATTGGTGCAATAATCCCGCCTTCACTGTGGCCAATCAATCCGATACGATTAGGATCAATGTCCGGATGATCCAGCAGGAATGACACCGCAGCGATCACGTCACCGGCCAGGTCTGCGGTGGTGGCCTCGGTTTCCGAATCGGTTGAACCTCCGACGCCGCGGTCGTCATATCGCAGGACGGCCATGCCCAATCGGGCAAAATAATCCGCCATCACCCAGAACGGCTTATGCTCGAAAAATGTACTGTTACGGTCCTGCGAGCCGGATCCGCTAATCGTTACCAGCACCGGAAACGGTCCAGATCCTTGGGGAATAGTGAGAGTTCCGGCTAACTGAATACCAGCCGGGATGTTTTCAAAAACTACTTCCTGTTCCTCGTAAGGAAAGGGAGGCTGCGGGTCCTGGGGACGGATCGGCCTGGGGATATCTTCAACCGGTCTGAGATCCAGGTCAAAGGCTTGGCCGCTTTGAAGCCATTGGCCATCGAAATGAACAGAACTTCGTCCCTTAACCAATTGTCCCTCGTAGGTAGACTGAACCGCATCACAAATCAGGGTGAGTTGACTGTCTTCATAATGGATTTCATTGACGGGGATGTCGAAAACTACCTCATCCACGCTGTGTAGGGACGCACTCAGGGAACCTTCCTGATCCAATTCGATTGTGTAGGCTATGCGCAATTCCTGGTCGGCAACGCTGAGAGTGCCCATCCAGGAACCGAGGATATCCTGCGTGTTGCACAATGCCGAAGACGTGATGGAAATCAACAGCACACAGATGAGCGAAATCTTTTTGTTATATCTGATATTTCCCATATAGCATTTGATATTTTGGCTCATATACTCCGTGTGCCTCCTCGTCTAAATAGACTATCAAATTTGTTTCGAAAACTCAAGCTTCCCAACTTCATTTTGAAACAATTTATTACAGTAGCACTTGTAAAAAACGAATTTAGCAACTGAATACCGTTTCTTTGACAATGCCCTAACCAGTGTTCCCATCTGAAATACAGGTTTTTCCATCATTTACTATCATTAGCCCTATATTAGATAAAACGCTTTAGAAAACGTCTGCATTCAAAAAAAATACCTTGATATTAAAAATAATGAACGCTATGTTTATGTTGATGTTTGCTGAATCAACTCATAAATACTGTTTACAGGGAGGTATTTAATGCCTGAGTCACTTGCATATTCGAATTCCGAACGACGTCCTCGATGGTGGCAGTCGATTGGGCCTGCACTTATTACCGCATGTGTGGTGTTCGGAGCAGGCAGTTTGTTAATCAGTTCAAATGTCGGAGCAACTTATGGATATGAATTAGTATGGCTGCTTCTATTGACCGGCCTGCTGATGGGTACATTTGTAACGATGGGGGCTCGGATCGGTGTTGTCGGTGGCGCTACACCATGCAAATTGGTCGCCGACCGTTTAGGCCGGCCTGCTGCCGCTGTGGTCGGTATCACACTCTGCCTTATTTGCACTTCCTTTCAATTTGCCAATAATCTGGCCGTCGCTGCCGCTGTGGATGCGCTCGGAGTCTCGCGTCTCTTTGGTGACCCGCAGCAAATGACCGAGAAAACCAGAAGCCTTATTAACAGTGGTGTCCTGCTGACTTTCAACGCGTTAATCATAATTCTTGTCTTTTCGTTGAAACAGGTCTATAGCGCCCTTGAACGGATTATGAAAGTTATGGTGGCCGTGATATTAATATCCTTTTTGGCCAATCTCTTTCTTGTGCGTCCGGATGTTGGCGAGGTGCTAAAGGGTTTAATTCCGCACCTTCCGGAAGGCATATCAATTGGATTACCGAGTCGTGGCGAAAGCGGCGTTGCAGATCCTATGCTGCTTATTGGGGCGTTGCTGGGTACGACTTTTTCAGTAGCCGCTGCATTATATCAAGGCAACCTTGTAAGAGAAAAAGGATGGACAATCAGAGAATATAACAGGGGTATTGGTGACGCCATCGCAGGGGTTGCTGTCCTGACCGGAGTAAGTGCGATTATTATGATGACCAGCGGTACGGTCCTTCGAGGTCAGTCTGCAAATGATATCAGCGTATTAGCTTCACAACTGCGTCCGCTGCTTCATGCGGCTACTCACGTGCTGTTTTGTGTTGGATTGTTGGCTGTAGCGACGAATCCCTTTGTTATCAATGCGATGATCGGCGGCAGTATCTTAGCTGACGGACTCGGAAAGCCAGCAAGATTAAGCGATCGTTGGTCTCGATTTTTCACGGTCGCAGTTCTGCTATTCGGTATGATATTAGCGATGATTGTCCTTCATACACCAGTCAAAATGGTTGACGCGATTATTTTTGGCCAGGCCCTTACGGTTGTCGGTAATCCGTTGATGGCTATTACTATACTTTGGCTGGCAAACCGAAAAGATATTATGGGCGAAAGACGTAATAAGCTTATTCACAACATCCTGGGTGGAATAGGCCTGCTGGTCGTTGTATTTATGGCCATTCGGGTTTTATGTCTTATTGTGCTAAAGTTAAGCTGATTATTGCTCTTGTAACATGTTGAAAAGGGGGCTTAGTGTCAGTGACTTAAGAGAAGGCTTAGATATGACAGATATATCTGCATTAGATGAACGTGCTTTGGAGAATATTCTCAGCGAGCCAGCCGATGAGACCAAAGAGATAGTTTCCGGTCTGGATGGAGACATCGTTGTTTTGGGCGCTGGCGGCAAGATGGGACCGACACTGTCGATGATGCTTACAAAAGCATCGAGTGACAAAAATATTTATGCTGTCTCCCGGTTCGGCGACAAGGCCATCCGGAGCAGAATAGAGGATTTGGGTGTCAAAACCATCCCGATTGACTTGCTGAATGAGTCACTTTATTCGCAATTGCCCGATGTTAAAAATGTGTTCTATTTGGTTGGTATGAAATTCGGTTCAACCGGTAATCAGCCGTTGACGTGGGCTATGAACAGCTTTTTGCCGGGTCTTATAGCAAAACATTATAAGAATTCTCATATCGTGGTTTTCTCCACCGGTAATGTTTATCCTTTGGTTGAAATCAACAGTGGTGGAGCGTCCGAAGATACTGCTACTGAACCGATAGGCGAATATGCCCAGTCGTGCCTCGGCAGAGAACGAATATTTGAATATTTCTCACATCTTAACAATACACCAATGACCATAGTCAGACTCAATTACGCCAATGAAGCTCGATATGGCATTATTGTTGATCTTACCCGCAGGATTCTAAATTATGAACCTATTGACCTGACTATGGGAGCGGTGAATCTTATTTGGCAGAGAGATGCTAATGACTATATCATTCGCTCTATCAGTCTTGCAAAATCACCACCGACTATCCTTAATGTAACGGGGCCTGATACCATATTAGTTCGTCAGCTTGCTGAGCAAATCGGTAAAGAGCTGAATATTAAACCGAAGTTCGTATCTCAAAAGGCGCAAACAGCTTTGCTTTCAAATGCTTTTTTGTGTTTCAGTAAGTTTGGTTATCCTCAGATGAAGCTTAAAGAGATGGTTTCCTTAATCGTCAAGTGGGTCGCATCGGGCAAAACAGTTCTAAACAGGCCGACCAAATATGATATTCGTAACGGCAAATTCTAAGGCTTTCTTAAATGCTGAATTCACACATAATCGATAAACTGCGTTCGGGTTGTGTGATTCCTGCCCACCCACTGGCTCTCAAGCCGGGTGGAAAACTCGACGAACACCGTCAAAAGGCATTGACCCGCTATTATATGGCTTCCGGTGCAGGTGGTTTGGCTGTCGGTGTTCATACGACTCAGTTTGCTATTCACGAACCAAAAATTGGTTTATATCAGCCGGTGCTTGAGATGGCTTCTGAGACATCGCGGAAATATGCTGAGTCCACGGATTGCAGTGAACCGATAATGATTGCGGGCATAGTAGGTGACACTGAAAATGGCGTTAAAGAAGCTAAATTGGCGGCAGAGATGGGTTATCATCTTGGACTGCTTTCGATGACTGCCCTGAAAGGCGAATCAATTGATGAGCTGATAGACCACGCCGGACAGGTAGCCGAAGTGATACCGATTATGGGATTTTATCTTCAGGAGGTTATAAGCCAAATGGTGCTTCCTGTCGATTTCTGGAGAAAGTTTGTTGAGATACCTAACGTCCTGGCTATAAAAATTGCTCCATTTAATCGATATCAAACGCTTGATGTACTCGAAGCAGTAGCCCATTCCGGCAGGTCAGATGAAATTGCATTATATACCGGCAATGATGACAATATAATTCTCGATTTGCTTACGAAGTATGAGTTTAATGTTAACAATCATCAGGTCTCGCTTCGTATTGTCGGTGGCCTGCTGGGCCAATGGGCTTGCTGGACTAAAAGGGCGGTTGAATACCTTACTCGTATTAAGACCATTTGTGAGTCCGAAATTGCAATTCCGCAGGATATATTGACGTTGGCTAATCAATTAACTTTGGCCAATAAGGCAATTTTCGATGCCGACAACCATTTCGCAGGATGCATTCCGGGTATATCCTACATCTTGACACAGCAGGGCATTTTGGAGCAAGTTAGAACACTTAATCCTGACGAACAACTCTCACCAGGTCAAGCTGCTATGATTGATAGAATAAGAAGCAGCTATCCACAACTTACCGATGATGATTTTGTAAAAGAAAATCTTCATAAATGGTTGTCATCCTGAATATACCAAAACTGCTGAGAAATATTTACTGGCAGTTTATGAGTGAATAAATTATACTATTACTTGTTTTTGGAGAGTGCTTCTTATGTGTCTTCTTAATTTTTTGGAGAGGGTAAAATGACCAGTCAAACAAAAGAGAATCGACGTTCGAAAATCGAAAATTTTAAGCTAAGCAGTCCGACTATAATCATACGAATTATTAGTATTGTTTTCGTGTTGTTGATTTGTTGTGTCCAATGTCAGGCTGCGGGCAGATCAGTAATTGGAAAAAGTCAGGCAGACCAAATGCTCGCTGAGTATTTCCATGCTCAGACCGTAAAACTCAGTGAAAAGTGCCTCAAGGATGTCAAAACTCTTGATGACTGGGAAACAAAACGCCTGCTTTATCGGAAACAACTGTATGAAATGCTCGGACTTGACCCATTACCCGAAAAGACCGACTTAAAACCCGTCATTACCGGCAAAGTCGAGCAGGATGAGTTTACTGTTGAGAATATTCACTATCAAGCCATGCCCGGTCTTTATGTTACTGCCAATCTGTATATTCCAAAAGATATTGAAAATCCTGTGCCGGCTATACTCTATGTTTGTGGTCATGGGGGCGTTAAGAAAAATGATATAAGCTATGGAAATAAGGTTCGCTATCAACACCATGCAGCCTGGTTTGCAAGGCACGGCTATGTCTGCTTGATTATTGATACCCTGCAATTGGGTGAGATTGAAGGAATTCATCATGGTACATACCGTTACGATATGTGGTGGTGGAACAGCCGCGGCTACACATCCGCCGGCGTCGAGGCTTGGAACTGCATCCGTGCTCTGGATTACCTGCAAACGCGCAAGGAAGTTGACAAAGACAGAATCGGTGTAACGGGGCGCTCCGGCGGCGGGGCATATAGTTGGTGGATAGCAGCGCTTGATGGCCGTATCAAAGCTGCTGTACCCGTAGCGGGTATAACCGACCTTCAAAACCATGTTGTGGATGGCTGCGTCGAGGGTCACTGCGACTGTATGTATATTGTGAACACATACCGCTGGGACTATCCACTCGTAGCGGCATTGGTGGCGCCGCGGCCGCTTCTAATTTCCAACAGCGACAAGGATACAATCTTCCCGCTCGATGGTGTTATTCGCCTGCATAAAAAGGTGCGGGAAATCTACAGACTATATGATGCGGATAAAAATCTCGGTTTACAAATTACCGAAGGCCCTCACAAAGACACACAGGAACTGCGGATACATGCTTTTGTGTGGTTTAATCGTTTCCTGAGAGATGAAAATCCTCTAATTGACACTCCGGCGGTGCCTTTTTTTGAGCCGGAACAGTTAAAGGTTTTCGATGTGCTGCCGGCCGACCAGATTAACACGCAGATACAAGAATCGTTCGTGCCAAAAGCTATAGAACCTTTGGTGCCGAAATCAAACAACAAATGGGAAAAGCAGTGTAAAGCATGGATGAAAATGCTTCGGAAGAAGTCATTTCGCGGCTGGCCGAGACAGGCGCAAGCTGTTCCTTTTGATATCAAATGCTTGTTTTCTGTCAAGCGCGGCGGTATTCATTTTAGTGCATTCGATTTCACGAGCCAGTCTAATGTTCGCCTGCGTTTATACCTGGCCTGCGGTGCCGGGCTCAATAAACCTGAGGGAGTTACATTGAATGTACTGGATGAACAAGGATGGTCAAAGTGGCTGGCTGCTGTGAGAGTTGGTTTTGACGATAAGCTTAGTGATCAGAGATTACCTGAACCTGATAAAAGCGCCTTCAGGAGCATTAAAGAAATGTTAATAAATTCGAATCAGGCAGTGGCTTACATAGCTCCTCGAGGAATAGGGCCTACAGCCTGGAATAATGACGAACGCAAGCAAACACAAATCCGCCGGCGGTTTATGCTGCTCGGCCAGACGGTTGATGGCATGAGGGTCTGGGACATAAGGCGGGCCATTCAGGCTTTACGTACCATTGATTCAGTCAGAGAGGCACCCGTGACTCTTAAGGGTAAGGGCAGGATGGCGGGCATCGCATTATATGCTTCACTATTCGAGCCTGACATTACCAGACTCGATCTTTGGCATTTACCCAACACGCATCGTGATGGTCCGATATTCCTGAACGTGATGCGTTATCTTGATATACCTCAGACCGTAGCAATGGCTGCAGAGCGAAGTCAAATACGACTGTACCAGGAAGGCGGCTCAGGATGGCAATTTCCGCAGGCCATAGCAAAGAGATTTAGCTGGCCCGGTGATAAATTCCAGGTATATATAGTCTCTAATGACAATCCTAATCCTTAGATTACTTTATGGTTATCGGGAAATTTATCGGAACCGAATAATTCAGCTAATTGTTTAAATGTCAGTCTAAATCCAAATATTCTCTATGTGCTTATTCTAAAAAGGTTTATGTTTTTGGGTGCCGAGTTTGAAGATAAATCACATGTATGCTCAATATTTTATTTTTTATTTAACCTGGTCAAGATTTCTTCCGATACAATCTCCAGTTGTAGAGAAAAATGTATAAGGTCAAAAGAAAGAGCAAGAAATGGGAATTAAAAATCTATCAAAAGATGTTCTTCTCGTTGAACTGCCTTCCAAGAGCCACAAAATAGCTAATGAGCTTAAAGCCGTTAATGAAGCTGTAAGTAAGAAAGGTAACTGCGACGTCATAATTGATTTTTCAAGAGTTGAAATAATCAATTCTTCGAATATTAGCAATCTGCTTATATTACACAATTTGCAACAGAGTACCGGACGCCGGCTTATTCTTTGTAATGTTGCGACCGTAACCAAATGTATTTTTGTGGTGGCCGGTCTTAATGAAGTGTTCAGTTTTGCTGATGACAGATCTTTGGCCTTGGCGAATGTTGAGCAAGCCGGTTAGCTTCTCAGGCCGGTCATCGATCCTCTTGTTATTTGCTTACCAAAGCTTTTTTACGTACTATCCGTTACACTCTTAGTGGTCGATATGCATGCGCTTACACTAAAAATGCACAGAAAGATCACTAATTGCAGGTCTTTTTGAAATTAACTGGAACAGGACGGCAGGTTATAGTATCATTAAAATGTTCTAACGATTTTATAGAATGCTATAATCCACCATAGAAGATCTTTCCGAAGAACGCGTTGTGATGCTTTGTGTATGCGAAAGGTTTAGTGAACTTGACAGATGACCGGCTAAGATCTGGTTTGTTTGGAAAGGAGATAACCTGTGAGCAACGATAAAAGTTCAAGACGGACTTTTATACATAATACTTCTCTGACAACTGCCGGAGCAATCGGTGCTGCATTAACAACCAAGACACACGCTTCTGTCCGGCAAAGTGGTAAAAAGAATATAAATACGTCGAAGATACTCAATTACAATCCTAAAATGGATTACCGTAGGCTGGGCAAAACGAACCTGATGATTTCCGAGGTAAGTCTTGGGGGGCACTGGAGGGCACCGTGGAGGGACCGCAGCGGGGGCTGGTGGTGGGGGAAATTCGTCAAGGAAGAGGTCCCCGATGATGTTGCAAAAAACCGAACTGAGGTTGTTTCCATGGCTGTAGATTGTGGGGTGAATTATCTGGATATCACCGGAGCGGAAGAATGTCTGTGTTATGGCGCTGCGCTGAAGGGACGTCGCGAAAAGATGATTGTCGGTGCCGATGATTCCAAGCTTTGCCCCCGACGTGATGAAAACTGCAATGTAAAAGCCCAGCTTTACAACGTCGAGGAATGCCTTCGTCACATAAAAACGGATTACCTTGATATTTGGCGGGTCCAGGCCAAGATGGACGGGAGCAACACAGATGCGGATGTGGAGGTTACGCTCGAAGCCTTTCAAAAACTGCACAAAGCCGGGAAGGTGCTGCACTTTGGCATCTCTTCCCACAGCCGACCCTGGGCACAACATGTTATTGAAAAGTATTCCCAGGTTGAGATGTTTATTTTTCCCTGCACGGCCAAAACAAAAGAAAAGAATAAACCTCCGATGAGAGACAATATCGAAGAAGTTAATGCCGGTTATGGACCCGAGAGCAAGAGTATTTTTCAATCACTTCGAGACCGTGATGTGGGATTAATAACGATAAAGCCCTTTTTTGGCGGCAGTCTCTTTAAAAGTCATGACAAACCCAAATTAGGTGTAGGCAGTAAGGAAGATAACGATTTGGCAAGGCTGACGCTTCAATGCATCCTTAATCTAAACGATACGGTTACAAGCGTGATACCGGGGCTTTCGACTATTTATGAGGTCGATAATGCTGTCCGGGCTTCATACACGCGTCCTCTTGCTATGACAGCCGCTGATAGGGATTGGCTTGTACAAATAACAGAGAAGCGGTGGTCGAAGCTGCCACAGGAATACACCTGGCTGTATGACTGGGAGATTGTTTAGCTTCTTGTCCCGCTGAAAAATTGGTTTTGAGACAAACAGCAGACATAGATAGTACAGGAATATTGTGTTTATCCTGATACTCTTCGTATAAGCCCGGTTAAAAATTCTCCTGTATGTATTTAACAGCGTTATTGAAGATTGTAATTCCGTCAGCGTGACACGGCCATCCTGGCCGTGAACACGGGCTGGAAGCCCGTGTCACTGCTTGTAGGCGTGACCAGTGCGGATGATGAGTTGGCCTTACGAATCTTTCCGGGTGAGGCATAAGTCCCAGTATTCTGCCGGTAGTGTCCGTCAGGCCGGCTATTGAGTCCATTGATCCGTTTGGATTAATTGGATAGGCGCCTTCTTTTCCATTTTCATCTACGTACTTAAAGGCAACGAGACCGGCGGATTTTAACTTTTCCATTGCAGCATCGTCTTTTGTGACAACTTTGCCCTCGGCGTGTGCAACGGGAAGGTAGATTTGTCTGCCCGGTTCGATGAAAATACACTTGTCCGTTTGAGGAGCTAAATACACCCATCTGTCCTCAAATTTGCCGCTGTCGTTATAGGTTATAGTGACCTCTTGTGGATTGTTAGGCGAATTAAGGTTCGACGAGCTCACCATCCTGAGCATAGTCGAAGGATTGCCCGGCAGAATTCCCGTCTTGACGAGCACCTGAAAGCCGTTACAGATTCCAAGCACTAATTTGCCGTCATCGATAAATTTCTGTATCGCCTCATATAGATGATGCTTGATTTGGTTTGCCAGGATTTTACCTGCGGCCACATCATCGCCGTAGCTGAATCCGCCGGGAAAAACAATTATCTGGAATTCATCCAGCAGAGTTTTGTCCTCGATTATCCTGTTTATGTGCTTACGCTGTGCTTTGGCCCCCGCTAATTCGAGTGCGTGCTCCGTTTCCATATCGCAGTTTATTCCTGCAGCCCGCAGGACTATCGCTTTAACTTCCGCCATCTCTTACCTTTACCTTTTCAATTCTTTTTATAAAATACACAGACTTCTTACCAATTAAACGTTTTAAGCCAGGCCTGCTTTAATGAATCTATGTCCGATTCGATAATTATTTTGCCGTCTTCTTCTTTTATGATAAGCTTTTTTTCTTCCGTTACTTTCCCAATCTGGCCGAATGGTAAATTGAGCATCATTTTTGCAAAGACATCGTACTTTTCCGGTTCGATTTCTACGATATAGCGTGAGTTCGACTCACTAAATAATTGAGCATCTGTCCGTGTACAATCTTTGGTTTTCGGCAGACCCCGCAGGTCTGCTTCTATTCCGAGCCCGCCGGCAAAGGCCATCTCTGCGAGTGCTACAGCCAGGCCGCCTTCAGAGCAGTCGTGACAACTAACTAAAAGGCCCTGCGCAATTGCGGCTGAAATCTTTTTGGCGATTTTAGGTGCGGTTTCGAGCTCTAACGTTGGCACGTTAGCTCCGAGGTGGCCATTTATTTTGTAATAATGCGAGCCGCCTAATTCATTTTTCGTTTCACCGACGATAAAAAGCAGGTTGGAAGCCCTTTTGGCGTCCATCGTGATGCACTTGTTGATGTCATCGACGATAGATATTGCGCTTATTAAAAGCGTCGATGGGATGGATATCTGTGTGCCGTCTTCGCAGGCGAATTCATTATTCAGTGAATCCTTGCCGGATATGAACGGTGTCTCGAATGCCATTGCCCCGTCATAGCAGGCCTGTGATGCTCGCACTAACGGGCCTAAAGTTTCGGGCTTTGTGCAGTCACCCCAGCAGAAATTGTCCAGCAGAGCAATCCTGTCAACTCGCCCGCCTACACATATCAGATTCCTCACTGCTTCGTCGATTCCGGCCAGTGCCATCCAGTACGGGTCGATGTCGCCGTAAAGCGGATTCATTCCGCAACTGATAGCAAGCCCCTTATCCGAATCGAACTTTGGCTGTATCACCGCTGCGTCACCGGGGCCGTCATTGTTTACGCCGGTCAGCGGTTTGATAACCGAGCCACCCTGCACCTCATGGTCATATTGGCGAATCACCCATTCTTTGCTGGCGACATTGTAAGATGAAAGAATCTGCAAAAGCTCATTATTGTAATTATCTTTTTCAGGTATTGCTGGCTCGGTGAGCTGACGACCGTTCCATACGGCTTTGCGTGAGTATTTTGGCACACCATTGTGCAGGAATTCCATATCCATTTCAGCTACTTGCCGGCCGTTGTATCGTAATCTTAATTTTTTGTCGTTTGTGAATTTTCCTATTACTGTTGATTCGACGTTTTCGTCGTTGAAGATTTTTGTTATCGCTTCCAGATTTTCCGGTTTTACGGCTATTACCATTCTCTCCTGTGCTTCGCTAATCCAGATTTCGGTATAGTTAAGACCTGCATACTTTAGCGGTGATTTTTCCAAATCGACTTCTGCTCCCAGTTCTTCACCCATTTCTCCCACTGCACTGCTCAAACCGCCTGCTCCGCAATCTGTGATTGCCTCGTATAAACCAGCCTCGTTTGCCTGTATCAACACGTCTAACATTTTCTTTTCCGTTATTGGATTGCCGATTTGAACAGCGTGTGAAAAGATCGTCTCATGTTCGTGGGTCATTTGGCCGCTTGAAAAGGTAGCGCCATGTATCCCGTCTCGGCCTATGCGGCCACCGACCATAATTATAAGATTTTCACTATGGGGATTCTTAAAGCACTTATCTTTGTCCATTAAGCCAATATTGCCGCAATAGACTAACGGATTGGCCAGGTATCTGTCGTCGAAGTAAATTGCACCGTTTACCGTTGGGATTCCCATTCTATTGCCGTAGTCACGAACACCCGCCACTACGCCTTTCATAATCCTTCTTGGATGCAAAACTCCTTTGGGAATATCATCGAGTTTTTTGTCCGGCTCACCGAAGCAAAATATATCTGTATTTGCGATTGGTCTGGCACCCATTCCGGTCCCCATTGGATCGCGAATTACACCGCCTATACCCGTGGCTGCTCCGCCGTAAGGGTCAAGTGCCGAAGGATGATTATGAGTTTCGACCTTGAAACATATCGCTGATTCTTTATCGAATTCGATAACACCTGCGTTATCGGCGAAGACCGATATACACCAGTCTTTATTAAGTTGTTTTGTGGCTTTGAAAACGGTATCTTTCAGCAAATCGTCAAAATGTACATGCTCACCATTGATTGACATATCAACAGAGCTTTTGAGAGTTTTATGCACGCAGTGCTCGCTCCAGGTTTGAGCAATCGATTCCAGTTCAACGTCAGTAGGCTCTCTGTCGAGCTGCTGATAATATTTCTGAATAGTCTGCATCTCGACGAGATTCAAAAACAGGTCTTTTTCTTTGCTCAGAGCTGTCAACTGGTTATCATTAAGCTCGCGAACGGGCCAGTGTACTATCTGCAATTCGTATGGTTTGAGATGTGGGCTTGGCGGTTCTGCTTCATTACCTATGACACAATCTTCAATACAGTCGTTCGATAAGATTTTCCTGGCGATTGTATCTGTCTGTTTTTGTGTAAGCTTGCCCAGAAGGACGTACTTTCTGGCAGTTCGAATGTTGTCGGCCTTAACGCCCATGTCGGTAACTGCCGTCATTACAGATTCGGCCACAGGGTCGGTAACGCCGCTTTTAAGATGTACTTCGATTATTGTTGCTTTTGCCAGACCTGCCGGCGCACTGCTTCTGCCTATATAGTACTCTTCACAGACCGGATCGGTCAGTAGCTCTTTTGCCACACGCTCGGTAAAATTCTTGTCGAAATCCGCCTCAATGAGAAAGACCTTGGCCGATTGAACCACTTGCACCGAGCTAATGCCCAGTTCTTTAATGTCCTCCAGAATGCTCTTGCCATGTACGTCGGAAAAGCCCGACCGATTAAAAACCTCGACTCGCCACTGTCTCACGATATTAGTTCCTTCTTTTTATATTTGTATTTTATAAGTATTGCCCGTTTCGTCCTTGCCTTCTCAAGCAGTTGTTCGATTTCTTGTTTATTTTCTTTTTGTATTGCTTTTTTAATTTTCATTAATTCGGCGATGATTTTATCAATGCCTTTTGTTGTGTTGTTTACATTTGTCAGTAGCACGTCGGACCAAATATTAACCGGTCCCGATGCTATTCTCGATGTATCCATAAATCCTTTACCGGCAAATTTCAGCTCCTCGTTATCATTCGCGTTTATTAATGCCGCTGCTGTTATATGTGGCACATGGCTTACGTTTGCGAAAATTCTATCATGTTCTGCCGGTGTCATTGACTTTACGGAGCAGCCGAGTTTTGACCAGAAACTTCTCAGAGTTTGCACCGCCTGCTTGTTGCTCTTTTTCGTCGTTGTCAGAATGCACATTGCCCCTTCGAACAAATCATCTCTGGCAAATTCGATGCCCCTTTGTTCGGAGCCGGCAATTGGATGCGAACCGATATAGCGAACCTTTTTTGGCAGATACCTGGCTGCCCAGCGGTGGGGCAGCATCTTTGTCGAGCCGACATCGGTAACAATGCAGCCACTTGGCAAAGAATCGGCAATTTCGCTGAATATTTTCTCGAATGTAATTATTGGGGCGGCTAAAACGACAAGGTCTGCGCAGCATACACTTGATCTGATGCAGTCGACGATATCGGTTGATACTGCCAGTCTTCTGGCTTTGGTGCGAGTGGAAGGTCGATGAGTGTAACCTGTTACTTTTATTCGGGTAAAAGAGCGTAAAGCCGCTAATGAAATAGAGCCGCCCAAAAGCCCTAATCCTATCACAGATAATTGTCTTATATCTTTCATATACAAGGGTTTACGTAATATGACGCCGAAACATATTTCATTAAAAAGTACTGTACAACCGTTCAAATGTCAATTTTTTTCTTTGATTTCGCCTTTTAAAATGCTAACATTTCCAATTTAAAAGAAAGCTTATAGTTTATGGGCAAATTTTTTGTAAACGATTTTTTTACTTACTTAATCGTATAGAGAGACACCAACACAGCTAAAATGCCGGATAATAAAAATATTCTCAATAATAGCGGCCACCTCGAATTTGAGGAAAAGGTAGCCGCTCTTGATAGTCAGATGAATGAGCTGCGCAGGCTCAGTTCGATCAAAGGCATTGATTATTCAGCCGAAATTCGTCAGCTCCAGCGTCAGCAGGTTACCGAACTGAAGCGAATCTATTCAAATCTGACCGCCTGGCAAACCGTTCAGGTGGCACGTCATCCGAACAGGCCTCTCCTTTCTGATTATCTTAGCCTGATGGTAAAAGATTTTCGCGAATTACACGGTGACAGATGCTTCGGCGACGACCGTGCGATTGTAACGGGTTTTGGTCAGATAGGAAGGGAGAGGGTATTGATTGTTGGGCAAAATAAAGGCAATACCACAAAGCAAAAGATTGCCTGTAATTTCGGAAGCCCGAATCCTGAGGGATATCGAAAGGCAATGGCCAAAATGAAATTTGCTGAAAAATTCGGCATTCCAATCGTTACTCTCATTGACACTCCGGGTGCCTATCCGGGTATTGGTGCTGAAGAACGTGGCCAGGCACAGGCAATAGCTGTTAATCTTCATCAGATGTCACGCTTGAAGGTACCAATAATATGTATCGTCATTGGGGAAGGGGGTTCCGGCGGTGCTCTTGGAATAGGTGTGGAGATAGACTGGCAATACTTGAATTCGCATATTATTCGGTAATATCACCTGAAGGTTGTGCTGCAATCTTGTGGCGCGATGGCTCGCAGGCGCCCAAAGCTGCCGAGGCGCTTAAATTAACGAGTAAGGATTTGTATAAGCTCGGGCTTGTTGATTCGGTAATTGCTGAGCCGCTCGGTGGCGCACATCGTAATCTTCACGACACCGTTTATAATGTCGAAAGATATATTGTGAAGACATTGCGGGACCTCAAACGAACTAAGCTCGATAATTTACTTGATAACAGATACAAAAAGTTGCGATCGATAGGTATCAGTGCCACAGAGAAGTTGCGCCGAAAAACTCAAGTAGGCAAAGACAGAGTGAAGGAAGCGCTGGAAGGCATCCCACCCAAACGAAAACCAATTCCCGCCAAGGTCTGATATCGTTGGGTATTCAGCAGTAAAATTTCTTCGCAACTATGGTTCTCAGATAGAGAGCTAAGCGTTTATAAGCCTATGGAAGGAGAGCTATTATGGTGAATGACCGGCACAGTTCAAAAGAGGAACAATCTTCCTGCTTATCAAAGAAACAAAAGAACTTATTAACTCGGAGGAATTTCATCGCGACCGCCGCAGGTATTGGAGCGATGGGTGTTGCTGCAACAGGCGTACAGAAAAAAGAAGATGAATCAAAGATGCCGGTATGGACAGGAGACTTGAAAAGTTCCGCAAAGCAAACTCCTCGCATACCCGGGACATCAAAGCCTAACGGCCTTAATATGATTGTAATCATCGCTGATACCTGGCGGGCCGACCATCTCGGTTGTTATGGCAGTACCCGCATAAAAACGCCTTATCTTGACAAGCTGGCGAAAGGAAGTGTTTTGTTTAAAGACGCCACTGCTGAAGGACTGCCAACGATTCCCTGCCGCAGGGTCTATCATACGGGCAAAAGCGTACTTCCAGAAGCGAAGTGGCAGCCCCTGGCCGAAAGCGATATTACTTTTGCGGAAGTGCTGCAAAAGCATGGTGTAACAACCGGTTTTATTGTTGATACCTATCATCATTTCAAAGCAAATTATAATTTTCACCGCGGATTTGATTCTTGGCATTGGATTCGAGGACAGGAAACAGACCGATGGAAGAGCGGCCCGAAGGAGAAGTTTGATCCTAAAAAGCATATGCCGGCACATTTATGGAATCAGCGTTATGACGCCAATATGCTCCAGTATCTGATGAATACCCAGGATAGAAAAGGTCAGGAGGATTATTTTTGTGCCCGGTCCTGCAGAGCGGCAATGAACTGGCTCGAACAAAATACCGGAAGTAATCCTTTTATGCTCTGGATTGATATGTTTGATCCTCATGAGCCGTGGGATGCACCTGTGAAATTTCAGAAAATGTATCGCAATGAATATCCTTTTGAAAGATATTTATTTGGGTACGGAGTCCGAAACGCCGATATTCGCCCGGATGATTTGCCTGTTATCAGGGACCTTTATGCCGCCGAAGTTACATTTAGTGATTATTGTATAGGTCGACTTTTGAAAAGAGTCGAGCAGTTGGGATTGATGGAAAATACAATTATCGTGTTTACGACCGATCACGGCACCCATCTTGGTGAAGAAGGTTGCGTACAGAAAACACCTGCTCTTCTTAATGCTTGTGTTACCCGTATTCCATTAATTATAAAACATCCGGACAAGAGGTTTGCCGGAAAGTGCATTGACGCACTTGTAAGTGCTGTCGATTTTATGCCAACGTTTCTTCCTCTGCTCGGAATTGACGATTATAAAAATATGGACGGGAGGAATATGTGGAAGCTGGTAACAGGAGAAGCTCCCTCGCTTCATGAAAACGTTTACACTGTTTTTAATAAATTTGGGGCGATTCACAATCTGAATTGGCACTATTTTCAGAACGTCACGGGTAAGAACCTTGGCAAAGGGCCCTGCCTTTATGACCTGAAAACCGATCCGGAGCAAACCAGAAACGTTATCAGGCAGTTCCCGAAAGTTGCGAAAGACTTAAGAAACAAATTGCAGAATCATCTTAAGATTAAGATACCCCCTTTGAAGTTGTAATTAAAGCCTGTGGAGCACTATATGGATTTATAATAGGTTGGTTTAAGTTACTATTGTGAATTGAGGTGATGAAGAGTCCAAAAGTATTTTAATTTCGTAAAAAATAAGGGCAGGCCTCCTTGCCCACCCTTTCTTTTACAGACTTACAACGTTGGTTGAATTATCCAGGAATAAAATATATCCACAAATTAACCTTTGTAAATGCAAAATATATTTCAGAATTTGTCTTACGTTAGCCGTAATGTAAAAAATCTGCTTGCTATATGTTCTTTACTATACCTTAGCCGTATTTATTTCGCTTGGATCCTTGCCTTCTTCAATGGCTTTTATTTTTTTAACTCTTCTTTCGTGTCTTCCGCCACTGAATTCTGTATTGAGCCAAACCTCCACCATTTTGCGCAAAAGTACTTCTCCGACCTGGTCTCCTGACAAGCAAAGGACATTTGCATCGTTGTGATCACGTGAAATCTGAGCACTTAGCTCATCATGGCACAATGCGGCTCTTACTTCATGTACCTTATTTGCCGCTATACTCATTCCGATGCCCGTTGCGCACACTAAAATAGCTCTGTCGACTTGTTTTTTTGATACCGCTGTTGCTGCTAAATATGCCGGGTCGGGGTAATCAACCGGATTACTGTTGATCGTACCAACATCAATACACTCATGGCCCAGCTCGGCGGCTATGGCTTTAATTTGTTGTTTCGCTTCGAAACCTCGATGGTCACTTCCAACTACTATTTTCATATCACAAGCTCACTAATCCTTTCCTTCACAGCTGCTTCTATCATATCAGCACATCTATTGAACAACTCCTGAGGTTGACCTATCGGGTCAGCAATTCCTTTATCTCCTGCTAATAAAAAACACTTATCCGAAGCCTCGTGACTAAGAGCAATAATACTCTCCTTATGTATTCGCTCCATTGCGAAGATAAAATCACTTTCTTCAATAAGCTCTTTGGACAAGCCTTTGTTCCTGTGAGCACTTAAATCTATTCCCTTGGCCGCACAAGCTGCTAACGCTCCGGCACTCGCTGGAAAACCACTCGTATCCATGACTCCGCCGGAGCTTACTTTATAACCGACTTGCTCCAGTTGGTCAACCTTGCATTGCAGTTTTTCTACCAAATATTTTCGAAATATTCCCTCGGCCATTGGACTTCGGCATGTATTGCCGGTACATACGAACAAAAACTTAACTACTGACATTGCTTCTAACTGGGCTTTAGAATTTATACCAGGCCTTAAAATCTCAATGCCCATTTTGCCTATTTTAACAACAGCGCTGCTTTTTTTGTATTTACACGAGCCGGCATCTATTAACAACTCGATTTTACCTGATAACTGGGCGAGAACCTCCTTGGCATTTACCGCAGGTTGTTGGCCTGCTATATTCGCGCTTGGAGCAATTACAGGATTGCTTGTTTCCTGAAGTAATATTGAAGCTATTGGATTGTCTGGACAGCGAATGCCTATGGAATTATTTTTATACAGGATTGAAAAAATTTCTTTTTCGAGAATCTTTTTCTGTTTCTTGATATCCGTATAGTCTAATTCAAATACTAAAGTCAATGGTCCTGGCCAGACATTTTTTATTAATTTTTTTGCTCTTAAATCGATGGTCGGTACATATTTGTTTACTTCATTTTTTTGGCCGATATGTAATGTATAGTATTTAGCAGGGTCTCTGCCTTTAATGACGTTTAGCTTTGACAATGAATCAGTTCTTACCCGGCAGGCAATTCCATAGACTGTTTCAGTAGGAAATGCGACAAGTCCACCTTCGTCAACTATTGACGCTGCTTCCTTGATTTTCGAAAAATCAACACTTGTAGAATCGAGTTTTATAACTTTTGTCTGCATTGGTGCAATACCTTACACTATCAGATAAAGAATGGCAAGATTTTCTATACTCAGCGAGACTTGTCAAACTTATCGAGTGTTTCTGCCTTTAGGTGTGTGTACACGCATGTAAATAAAAAAGACCGATGACTCCTCTCGATCATCGGTCTTTACTCTTTCATTGCCCCGTGTCTCCAAAAGCCACAACCTCTCCGCAATCTCTTCCCATATGGCTCAAAATTTTTATCTACTGAAAGGCAATACCGACCCCAATCTCAGCACTTTCGAGTAGATTCCTGCGGTCCACTCTGACAACTTGACCGCTTTTGATGCGGGCAAATTGTCCTTTCTCTTTTGCCAAAGTTTCTGTTCGCGGAAAATTGAGTTCTACAATATGGCCCGGTCTGATCGGCGCTGTTACAGGTAGTGTAATAAAGACACCTGTTTTGCTGATATTACAGCTTCTGCCATTAAAAAACCTGTTAGCTTCCGGCATCCAAACACTAACAGGCCAGGAAACAGTATTCCGGCTATCCTTACGCTGTTCAACTAAAGTCTCCATAGTTCTATTCTCCATTAAAACAAAAGTACATCAATGATAAGTTTTATCGTCAATGTTAAATTGGATAGTTTAGCATAAATGGGCAAATTGTTGATTTCTTGAAAAAAAACTTTTTTCCATTTTATATTGTTACAGTTACACCATATATTATCGGCCGTTCTTTTGTTTGTTTTGGTATAATTTCTGGAAAGTGTTCCTTAAAAATTTGGAGAAATAATAATTTGGGTGGTTTAATCTGATATCAGAATTGTGGATAAACCAGACACATACAAAAAATAAAATTCTTGACAGGAAAACGGCAAATCTGGTATAAATTACTTAAGATACTTATGTCTGAGTTGATGGTCATAAGCATATACCTGCTTACTGATAAAGTGTATGTTTCATCTATTTCAAGAGGAGGAGTTATTAAGGCGGAGTATGTAGTTGTAGCGAAGACTTTTGCTTTGCTGGCAGCATTTCACAAATAAATTAACAATATATATTTTTTAGAGGAGGATTATTATGTGCAAGCTGTTGAGTTATGTAATTTCTTTTGTTTTGGTGTTGGCTTTAGTAGGAACAAGTACGGCCCAAAATATTGACCCAGACCTTGTCGGCTGGTGGACATTTGATGAAGGTTCCGGCACGGTCGCCAAGGATACAAGTGGGAAAAGCGTCGATGGAACATTTTTTGGAGAGCCGACATGGGGCCAGGAAGGTCAACATAGAGGAATTCTGTTGTTCGACGGTACTGATGATTACGTATTCATCGATGGTCTCTTTCAAGTTCCGGTTTACACCATAGCTTTTTGGTTTCGGGTTGATAACGGCTCGGGTCAGAGAGACATCTTTTCGGCCTATGCTGTTGGAGTTGCGCACGGTATTCTACTTGAGATGCAG
>Ga0114922_10000941_pt1 | contig 27874 bp, 24 predicted proteins | sample AartaG_FD_100975 | JGI IMG/M metagenome (GOLD analysis project Ga0114922, IMG submission 100975) | Deep subsurface microbial communities from Aarhus Bay to uncover new lineages of life (NeLLi) - Aarhus_00045 metaG | ecosystem: Environmental > Aquatic > Marine > Oceanic > Sediment | place... | reverse complement strand
TTATTGTTATCTCATGTGAGGAAGATCCTGCATCCATAGGACAGGAGATACTGCCCCAGTCTGATTTTGACAGTATAGTGGCTGTTGATACCATAAGCGTTGAGATGTACACCCTTTTCACTGATTCTGCAACATCAATGATCCCCTCAATTAATTACCTGGGGAATATGCTTGATCCTTATTTTGGTCTCACAAGCGCTGATTTTGCAACACAATTATGGCTTTCAACTGAGTGGCCAGGAGAGGGCTTCACTATCGATTCGGTCCAGTTGAAGCTTACAATTACAGACGTTTTAGGAGAGATGTTAGGTGCGGGTACCATGAATATATATGAACTTGGTGAAAAACTCTCAGTAGACTCCACCTACCTGGTAGGCAGAGATGTTCAGGTTAAGGATATCCTGGCTTCGATTGAAATACCGTCCTTACCAGAAGGTACTGATACCGTTCTTACCCTTGATCTTCCCGTATCTTTTGGTGAATATTTCCTTAGGGATACATCAATGCTTTACCTTCGAAGTGATACTGTTGACTTCAGGGACTATTTCTACGGCCTTTATTTTGAATATCCCCAGACAGGCAACTATCATATGCTGCAGTTGAATGTACAGGGGAGCAGTACAATAATAGATATTTATTATACCAATGCTTCCGGCTACGATAGAATGTACCAGGTACTTATGAATACCAAATGTTTGAGCTTTAACAGGTTCCTGCATGATTACGAGCAGGCCGACCCGGACAAGAAAATAAAATATATCAATGAACCGGTTAAGGATACCCTCGCTTATGTCCAGCCTATGGAGGGTGTCTATTCAAGGCTGGCTATTCCAGGACTTGAGTATCTAAGGTCAGTGCCCTATAATGTGGCAGTGAATAAGGCAAGGATTTATCTACCGGTTTATCTGAATACTTATGACTATACCGAAGAAAAGGTACCCGATAAAATTTATGCAATGTACGATAGTGCCGGTTATAAGAAGATCATTCCTGATTACAGGGTTGATAAATATGGTGAATTTCTCGACGGTACTTTTAATCAGGTAACGAACCTTTACAAGATAAATATTTCGGTTTTTGTGCAAGATTATATTGAAGGGAATATTAGTGAACCTGCTATAGAGATCTATTTACCTGAACTGAGCACCAAGAACCTGATAGTTAAAGCCAACAGGGAGAGTGAGGATGCTGTCAGGTTTGAGCTTACCTATACTGTTCTCAAAGAGTATTGATACCTTTCCTTACTCGATATGTTCATCTTTTAAGGTATTGCTCCTCGTAGTACTTCTCATAATCTCCTGAAAGTACATTCATCATCCATTCTTCGTTCAGCAGGTACCAGTCAATTGTTTTGCTCAATCCTTCCCTGAAGTTATGAGCCGGAGACCAGCCTAGTTCCTTAGTTATTTTGGTTGAATCGATTGAATACCGCATATCATGACCGGCGCGGTCTTTAACAAATGTGATCAGCCTGGCTGATTCTCCTTCGGCCCTTCCCAGTTTTTTATCCATCAGTTCACAAAGAAGATATATCAGGTCAATATTTTTCCACTCGTTATTGCCTCCAATATTGTAGGTTTCCCCGTGTACTCCCTTGTGAAAAATAATATCAATTGCCCTTGCATGGTCTTCCACAAACAGCCAGTCTCTTATATTTTCTCCTTTACCGTATACAGGAATTTTCTTTCCTGTCTTAATATTATTAATAGCCAGCGGGATAAGCTTTTCGGGGAACTGGGTTGGCCCGTAATTATTTGAACAGTTACTAATGACTACCGGAAGTCCGTAGGTATTGAAATAAGCACGCACAAAGTGATCTGACCCGGCTTTGGATGCAGAGTAAGGGCTGCGCGGATCGTACGCTGTGGTTTCGGTGAACGGTCCATCGGGACCAAGTGAGCCATAAACCTCATCGGTGGATATATGATAAAAAACTTTTCCGTCAGTATCAGTCCATGCTTTCCTTGATGCATTCAGAAGGTTAACGGTACCAATAATATTGGTATAAACAAATTCTTTGGGAGATGATATTGAACGGTCGACATGTGATTCTGCTGCCAGGTGTATCACACCATCAAATTTATATTTGTCGAACAGTTCGTTTATCGCGGTTTCATTTACTATATCAATTTTCTCAAACCTGTAATTGTCTGATTTTTCGATATCGGTGAGGTTCTGGAGGTTACCGGCATAGGTTAGTTTGTCGGCATTGACAACCAGGGAAGAAGGGTAATTTTTTACAAAATAACGCACGACATGAGAACCAATAAACCCGGCTCCTCCTGTTATAAGTACTGATCTGTTCATTTTATAGAATAATATTCTGTTGTTTATTTCAGTTTGCGATAATTCAGTTCCCAGTCCCATGCTGATTTCATGGCATCATCGAGAGAATAACGTGTTGACCAACCCATTTCCTTATTGGCCAGTGAAGGGTCGGCCCAAATCTTTTCAATATCACCCGGCCGCCTGTCGACGACACCGTATTTCAGTTTCTTCCCCGATACTCTTTCAAAGGAGTCGATAATTTCAAAAACTGATACCCCCTTGCCCGTTCCCAGGTTAAATATTTCATAGTTGTCCTTATTCTTTCCTTCCAGGAGCCTTTTCAGGGCTACAACATGTGCCTGTGCCAGGTCGACCACGTGTAGGTAATCGCGTATGCACGATCCATCGGGAGTATCATAGTCGTCGCCAAAGACTCTAAGCTCATCCCTTATGCCGGCAGCTGTCTGTGTAATATAAGGCACAAGATTTTCCGGTATACCAATGGGGAGTTCACCGATATGTGACGAAGGATGTGCACCTATAGGATTGAAATACCTCAGGGAGATTGCCTTGAGTTCTTTACGGGAATGAAGTGTATCCCTTATTATTTCTTCGCCAATCTGTTTTGTATTTCCGTAAGGCGAAACAGCCTCCTGTACCGGGCTATCCTCGGGAACAGGTAATTTATCAGGTTGGCCATACACTGTGCATGATGAAGAAAAAACCATTGAAGGGATATTAAAATCCTGCATGCACTTCATCAGGTTTAACAACGATACAAGGTTGTTATGATAATAAAGCAATGATTTTTCCACTGATTCACCCACGGCTTTATAGGCAGCGAAGTGAATGATGGCTTCAATATCGGGATTAAGGGAAAAAAATCCCTGGAGCCTGTCAAAGTCGCACAGGTCAATTTGTTCAAAAACAGGTTTTTTGCCTGTGATAAGTCTAATGCCGTCAAGTACTTTAATATCCGAATTAGCCAGGTTATCAATAATAAAGACTTCAAATCCTTCATTCTGCAGTTCAACAACAGTATGTGAACCGATATAACCTGTTCCTCCTGTAACCAGTACTTTTTTCTTCATGCCTACAAGCTCCAGTAAGTGAGTTTCTTTATTTTACTCCGGTAGATACCTTTAATATCAACAAGTATTCCTTTTTTATTCAGCAGTCTGCCGAAATAATCTTCGTCAAGGTTAAGATACTGTTCGTGATTCACGGCAACAATCACCGTATCATATTTACCTTTTGGTTTATCCTTCAGTTCCAGTCCGTATTCCTTATTTACCTCCGCAGCATCAGCGTTGGGATCTACCACATCAATTAAAAGACCAAAGTCAACCAGTTCATCGATAACATCAACTACTTTGGAGTTTCTGATGTCAGTCACATTTTCTTTAAATGTAATTCCCATTATGAGCGCCCTGGCTCCTTTGGGGCTTTTTGAAGATCCAATAATTTTTTTAACAGTTTGTTTTCCAATATACCCTCCCATGCTATCGTTAACGAAGCGGCCTGAATCGATCATCTGGGGGTGATAACCAAGTTCTTTGGCTTTATAGGACAGGTAATAGGGATCGACACCTATACAGTGGCCACCCACCAGGCCGGGATAGAACTTCAGGAAGTTCCATTTTGTTCCTGCAGCTTCCAGCACCTCATAGGTATTGATGCTCATCCTGTTGAATATTATCGATAGCTCATTCATGAAAGCAATATTAATGTCGCGTTGGGTATTCTCTATAATTTTTGCAGCTTCAGCTACTTTAATTGAGCTTGCCCTGTGTATACCTGCACCAATTATCAGTTCATAAGTCTTAGCTATCTCTTCGGCAGATTCTTCATCGCAGCCACTTGTAACCTTAACTATCGAGGTGAGCGTATGAACCTTATCACCAGGATTTATTCTTTCAGGGGAGAATCCGGCCTTAAAATCTTCGCGGTATTTCAAAGAAGAAAATTTTTCAAGCACGGGCACACAGTCTTCCTCAGTACATCCCGGATAAACGGTTGATTCGTAAACCACGTAGTCTCCTTTTTTCAGTATTTTACCTACGGTTTCTGAGGCCGCCATAACAGGACCCAGATCGGGCAGGTTATGTCTATCGGTAGGTGTAGGCACTGCTATTATATGAAAAGAGGCTTCCTTAAGGTCTTGGGGGTCGGAAGTGAAATGTATATTGATATCATTAAAGGCCTCGTCAGGTACTTCTTCATTGGGATCCACTCCCTTTTTTATGCTTTCGACCCTGTCAGTACGTATATCAAAAGCTATTACATTGATTTTCCTTGCAAACTCCAGGGCTATTGGTAAACCAACATATCCGAGTCCTATAACTGATAATTTAGTTTTTCCTTCTATTAGTTCTCTATACATTTTCAAGATTTATTTTACAATGCTAAATGCAAAAGGATGTATTTCCCCTTTCTTTATTTGTATTTCGCTGTTACGTATTTCGTATACTGTTTGCACTGAATTACGTGCATCATCCAATCCATATCCTCTACCAGCAAGGATCTGCCTGTATGTTTGGGTATGCAGGTCATTAAAGCCACCGCTGAATTCAATCTCATTACCTCCAACGCGTATTGACCTGTATGTTCTCTGTCCCTTCTGTTTTATTTCTTCCGGCAGGTCATTATAATCTATACTCAGGAACCACCTTATCCTTGCATTTTCCAGTTCGAGGTATCCTGCCGCCTTATCTTCTTCAAGGAGGTGGACATAATTTTCCTGTGTGTCACCGAATACCCAGCTGAGTAAATCAAAGAAATGAATACCTATATTGGTAGTCACCCCTCCTGATTTTTGCAGGTCCCCTTTCCATGAGAATTTGTACCAGTTACCCCTGCTGGTGATATACGTAAGATCAATATTGTGTTTCTGATCTTTTTTCTCCTTCATTATTCTTTCTTTAAGGGCAATGATTGAAGGGTGAAGCCTCAACTGCAGTACGGTATATACTTTCTTCCCTGTTTCTTTCTCTATCTCCTGTAATGCATCAATATTCCATGGATTAAGGACTATCGGTTTTTCGCAGATGGCATCAGCCTGGTGCCTTAGTGCGAACCTTATATGTGAATCATGCAGGAAATTAGGTGAGCATATGCTTACGTAATCAATTTTTATACCTGATCTTTTGAGTTTCTCAAAATGGCGGTCGAACCGTTCAAACTCAACAAAAAAGTCGCTGCCAGGGAAATATGAATCGATAATACCCACGCTGTCAAAAGGATCGAGGCTGGCAAGGAGGTTATTTCCTGTTTGTTTTATAGCGGCAAGGTGTCGCACTGCTATATAACCTGCCAGGCCTATCAGGCCGAAGTTTTTTGACTTATCACTCATAGGTCCCTTTTTTAATCCTGTAAAACTAATCAATAATTTTAGAAACATCGTTTCCTGAAAGCCTATATTTCTCTCCACTCTCAGGGCATACGGCTATGTTATCATCATTGAATTCAAGCCTGTGTCCGTATTCGCTCATCCACCCTGCATGCCTTGCGGGATTACCTATAACAAGCGAATATGGTTTAACCTCTCTGGTCACTACGGCACCGGCACCAATAAATGCATATTTACCTATATTATTACCACAGATGATGGTGGCATTTGCTCCTATGCTTGCTCCTTTGCCAACAATTGTCTTTACGTACATATCACGCCTCACCACTGCACTCCTGGGATTGACTATATTGGTAAAGACCATTGAAGGGCCCAGGAATACGTCATCTTCACATATTACACCTGTATATACTGATACATTATTCTGTACCTTGACATTTTTACCCAGAATAACACCCGGTGATATAACCACGTTCTGCCCAAGGTTACATTTTTCACCCAGCTCGGCACCTGTCATAATATGGGAAAAATGCCATATTCGGCATCCCTTACCTATCCTGCAGCCTTCGTCTATCACTGCTGTTTCGTGAGCAAAATAATCATCCATAATTTACCTGTTGTCTTCAAAAAACTTATAAATATTATCACATATGTACTTTAACTGGTCAATGTTAAGTTCTGTGTGCATTGGCAGTGACAGGACAGAGCTGCATAATGAACCGGTTACCGGGAATTCATCATCTTTTAAGCCCAGGTAGCTGTATGCTTTTTGTTTGTGCATGGGCACCGGGTAATATACCATTGAAGGTATCTCCCTTTTTTCAAGGTAATTTTTCAGGTCATCCCTTGTTCCGGGATCTGTCTTTACGGTATACTGGTGAAAAATATGGGTCGACTTGTTTGATCTGAAAGGGGAGATTACCTTTTCAGTCTGGCTTAATTGCCTGTCATAGAATGAAGCGGCATTCCTGCGCGCATTATTATATTCATCGAGATACCTGAGTTTGACCCTGAGTATAGCAGCCTGGATGGCATCGAGCCTTGAATTAACTCCTATATCATCATGATAATATTTTCTTGTACTGCCATGGTTGGTAATACTGCGCACAAGTCTTGCAAGACTGTCATCATTCGTAAATATTGCACCGCCATCGCCGTAACATCCAAGATTCTTTGAGGGGAAGAATGATGTGCAGCCAACATCGCCTATAGTACCTGCTTTTTGTCTTGTGCCGTCGGAAAATATATACTCGGTGCCTGTTGCCTGTGCGGCATCTTCAATAACGAACAGCTTGTGTTTGCGGGCTATTTTCAGTATCTCTTCCATATCCGCCGATTGCCCGAAGAGATGAACCGGTATTATTGCCCTGGTCTTTGGGTTTATAGCTTTTTCAATGGCGGCGGGTGAAATATTGAATGTATCCGGTTCGGGCTCTGCAAAGACGGGTTTGAGCCCGAGCAATGCAATAATCTCCACGCTGGCAATAAAGGTGAAATCTGTGGTTATTACTTCATCACCCGGTTTTAAGTCCAGTGCCATCATTGCCACCTGAAGTGCATCGGTGCCATTGGCACAGCTGATGACATGTTTGACGCCAAGATAAGAAGCCAGCTCCTCCTCGAAATGTATTACTTCCGGGCCCCTGATAAAAACAGCGGAATCAATTACTGACTGTATAGCAGAGTCGATCTCGGTTTTTATTCTATCATACTGACCCTTAAGGTCAACCATTCTCAGTTCTTTCATTTTTTTCCTTATATTCAGAGATAGGAACAGCGAAGATAATATTTAGATTGCTGAGATGAAATAATTATTCAAAGACTTTTATTATTTTTGTATTCAACAGATGCGATTTATATGAAAGACCTTAGTCCATTTATCAAGGAGCTGTTATTGAGCTACGATTGTGTTATCCTTCCCGGCTTCGGTGGGTTTATAGGCAATTATACCCCTGCCAGGATAGACAGGGACAGCCATACTTTTCACCCACCGGTAAAGGCAATATCCTTTAACAGCAGGCTTAGCCATAATGATGGTTTGCTTATCGGCAAGATATCCGAGAAAAGGAGTATAGGCTATGCTGATTCAAAGCGAATAGTTGAGGATTATATCAGTAAGTTGAGGAATAAGCTAAACGGTGGCGAGCGTATACACCTGACCAGTATAGGTCACTTCCAGATGAACAGGGAGGGCAGTTTGCAGTTTGAACCCGACAATGATATTAATTATCTCCTTGATGCATATGGCCTGTCAACCTTTTACCGGGAACCGGTTGAGGATTATGATATATCAAAAGCTGTAATCAGGCGCCGCGACAAGGATCCCGTTATAATAGCCAGTCGTCGCAGGATGATTTGGAGAGCTGCAGTGGCAATACCATTTGTCCTTGCAATGATAGTTGTTCCGTTGAAGACAGATCTCTTTAAGTCAAAAGCCGCCCTTAATCCGCTTGCAGAAGTCGAATTTCAAGAAATACAGTCAGCACAGGAAGAATTATTCAGTGAAATGCCCGAAACTCACCAGGCAGGTGTAATAAGTCCTGTAACTGATGATGAACAGGCGGGGATTGATGTTTCGGAGAATGCCGGTGAACCGGTAAATATAATACAGGATGAACCCGAGGAAAGCCCTGTTGAGGATATACAGACACAGGGAACACGAGGGGCTGGTATATATCACCTTATAGTAGGAAGCTTTAAGGATGCTGACAATGCAAGCCGCCTGTTCAATGAACTTGCACTCAAGGGTTACAATGCTGAATTATTAAAGGCAGATAACGGTTATTACAGGGTTTCTGCCGAATCATTCGGTACCATGCAGGAAGCAATTGATGAACGCAACCGCCTCAGTAAGTCGTTTGATCAAATCTGGATCTGGGAGAAGAAACAGCCTACCTGATCCTGCTCCCGTTTTTTGTTTTATCCGAAGGTGAGATAAACACCAGGTTACCGTCGTCTTCTTCTGCCATAAGTATCATACCCTGTGATTCAATACCCTTGATCGTTCGTGCTTCAAGGTTAACCAGTACCGATACCTTTTTCCCTTTAACAGTTGATGGATCGAAGTATTCGGCTATACCGGCTACGACCGTTCTCTTATCTATCCCTGTATCCAGTGTCAGTTCAAGGAGTTTTTTTGTTTTAGGTACTCTGGTAGCATCAATAATGGTTGCTGTGCGTATATCAAGCTTTGTAAAATCGTCAAAGCTTATATTCTCTTTCACGGGTTCTGTTTCTTTTGCGGGGCTGTCGTTTTGTTTTTTTGTTTCCATAAGCTTATTGACCTGTTTTTCTACTTCTTCGTCTTCGATCTTCCTGAAAAGAAGCCCGGGTTTTTTGATCTTATGACCTGGCCTGAGAAGATCATCCCTTCCCGCATTATCCCATTTAAGGACTTCTATATTAAGCCATTCCCTTAATTTTTTCACTGAGAAGGGCAGAAACGGGTCCAGTATGATGGTAAGATTTGCGGTTATCTGAAGGGCTATATTAAGTATTGTTTTTACTTTTTCCCTGTCATTTTTGATCACTATCCATGGTTCGGTATCGGCAAGATATTTATTCCCCAGCCTTGCCAGGTTCATTGCTTCCTTCAGAGCCTCTCTGAATCGGAAAACATCAAGTGCAGAGGCTACCTTTTCCTTCAATAGTGCTATTTCTGCAAGTACTTTCCTGTCATACTCATCTGTTCCTGACAGGGCAGGCACTTCACCATTGAAATAATTATCAGTAAGTATAAGGGTTCTGTTTACGAAATTGCCCAGTATGGCTACCAGCTCATTATTATTCCTGGCCTGGAACTCTTTCCATGTAAAGTCATTATCTTTTGTTTCCGGGGCGCTGGCACATAGCGCATAGCGCAGCACATCCTGCTCACCCGGGAATTCTTCAAGGTATTCATGCAGCCATACGGCCCAGTTCCTTGAGGTGGATATTTTATCATTCTCAAGATTCAGGAACTCGTTGGCGGGCACATTATCAGGGAGGATATATGAACCTTCAGCTTTAAGCATCACCGGGAAAATAATACAGTGAAATACAATATTATCCTTGCCAATAAAGTGCACCATCCTGGTACCCGGGTCTTTCCAGTATTTTTCCCAGTCGTCGGTTAGCTCGCGTGTTGCCGATATATAACCAATGGGAGCATCAAACCATACATAAAGCACTTTACCCTCTGCTCCACTAACGGGCACAGGGATACCCCAGTCGAGATCCCTGCTGACTGCTCTGGGCTGCAATCCCTGGTCGAGCCACGACTTACACTGTCCGTAAACATTGGTTTTCCACTCCTTGTGGTCTTCGAGGATCCATTTCCTGAGCCATCCTTGAAATTTATCAAGGGGGAGGTACCAGTGTTTTGTTTCTTTCATTACTGGTTTTGTCCCACTGACCATTGAGCGTGGCTTGATCAAGTCAGTAGGGCTTAATGATGTGCCGCAATTTTCGCACTGGTCGCCATAGGCACTATCATGACCACAATGCGGGCATGTACCTGTTATATAGCGGTCGGCCAGGAAACATTCGGCTTCATTATCGTAATACTGCTCAGAGGATTTTTCAATGAATTCACCCTTTTTGTAAAGGGTGCTGAAGAAGTCTGAAGCTGTTTCGTAATGTATCTTGTTGCTTGTCCTTGAATAAATATCGAATTCTATGCCGAAGTCCTCAAAAGACTTTTTGTTAAGGGCGTGATAATGATCGACTATCTCCTGTGGAGTAACACCTTCTTTTCTGGCTTTCAGTGTTATAGGCACTCCATGTTCATCAGATCCGCAAATGGAAATTACATCCTCCCCTTTTATTTTAAGGTACCTTGTATATATATCACTGGGCACATATACTCCTGCCAGGTGCCCGATATGTATAGGGCCATTGGCATATGGCAGGGCTGAAGTAATCAGGTGTCTGTCAGGCTTTTTCATTCTCGATTATAATATTGTGTCTCTAATCCGAAAATTGGAACAAAGGTAAAAAATTAATGGATTGATGGAATAATGAAATATTGGAATAATGGAATAATGGATCATTCCATTATTCCATCATTCCATTCCTCCTATACTCCAAAATTCCTTTTATATTTGTTATATGAAGAAGAAGAAGATCAAACCACCTGCGTTAAATAAAGGTGACAGGATAGCCGTGGTTGCTCCAGCCGGATTGGTTGAGCGGGATGTGATAGAACCTGCGATCAGTATCCTGGAATCGTGGGGGCTGGTTGTGAGCAGAGGTGATGCCCTGTATGAGCGGCATGGTATATTTGCCGGTACCGATGCTCAGCGCATGGCTGACCTGCAAAAGGCACTTGATGACCCGGGGATAAAAGCAATAATTTGTGCAAGAGGAGGTTATGGGGTATCGAGAATAATACGCAATATTAATTTCCGGGCTTTCAGGAAAAACCCGAAATGGATAGTAGGATACAGTGATATCAGCGTATTGCATCTTTTTATTAACTGTAAGCTAAGAATAAGCACTCTGCATGGGGAAATGCCGCTGAATTATCATAAAAACGAAGCCGGGTCAGCAACATTCGTAACATTACAGAAATCACTCTTTGACAGTCCACAGGATTATGAATGGAATACCGGGCTGTCAAGAGAAGGAGTAGCAGAAGGCATACTGACAGGAGGCAACCTTTCCCTGATAATTAATCTTATGGGTACTGAAATAAAGAAATGCCTGAAAGGGAAGATACTTTTCATTGAAGAGAGGGGCGAATATTTTTATTCACTGGACAGGATGATCACAGGGCTGCTCCTGGCAGATGTTTTAGAAGGGCTTAAAGGTTTAATTATAGGTGGTTTAGCTGATATCAAGGAGTCTTACGTGAAGTATGCCTCAGGTGCAGCGGATATCATAATGGAGAGCGTGAGTAAATATGGTTATCCTGTAGCTTTCGGATTTCCCGCGGGTCATATAAGAGACAACAGGGCACTGGTTCTCGGTGCAGGTATAAAGCTTGAAGTATCGGATGGCATTGCTGGTTTGCAGTACCTTTAAGGTCAGAAAGCGGCCAGCAGCAGGTTAATATCCTTTGACAGCAGGTTAAACTTCTGTCCCAGGGTTTCATTTGTGAGTATACCCTTGTAAATATATACACCATAGTTAAGACCTGAATAGCTTTTCAGCATTGCATCCAGCCCACCCTGGTCGGCCACTTCCTGTATCAATGAGGTAAACACATTACTTAATGCTATTGAAGCAGTCCTGGCAACCCTCGAAGGCAGGTTCCAGGCAGAGAAGTGTATCACACCGTGTTTTTCATAAACAGGATCCTGCAGATCACGGCATTCCATGGTTTCAATGCAACCACCCCTGTCAATGCTGAGATCTATCAGGAACGAGCCTTTCTTCATTTTTTTCACCATATCTTCAGTGATATGGTACCAGGGCCTGAGATCTTCGATCTGTATTGCACCGATAAGAACATCTGCCGATTTAAGGGCTTTGTTGAGCACCTGCGGATGATATACTGATGTCTGCAGTCTCTGACCCAGTATTGACTGAAATTTCCTGAGCCTGTGTACCGAATTATCAAAGATCTTGACTTCAGCTCCCAGCCCAAGGGCTGCCCTTGCTGCATATTCACCGGCTGTACCGGCACCAATTATAACCACCTCTGTTGGTGTTACACCTGATATACCTCCCAGCATCACTCCCTTGCCTCCATACTGGTTGCTAAGGTATTCCGAAGCAATAAGTACTGCCGTGACACCGCTGATCTCACTCATTGATTCAACCACAGGTAACTCATCATGTTTGTCCCTGATCCTTTCGAATGCAATGGCAGTGATATTTTTGCGCATCATACCGGTAAGCGTAGCCTTGTCCTGTTTAAGTACTTTAAGGAATGAGAGGACCGTAGTACGCTCATGAAGCTTATCGACCTCCTTCTTTGAGAAGGGAGCTACCTTTATTACAAGGTCGCAGTTAAATACTTCATCACCTGTTTTGGTTATTAGCGCCCCGTTCTCGCTGTAATCTTTATCTGAGTAGTTTGCACCTTTTCCTGATCCTTCCTGGACATATACCTTGTTGCCTGCTTCAACGAGTATATTTACTGCTTCAGGAGTAAGGGCAACCCGTTTTTCATTCTCTTCGGATTCGCGTGGTATGCCAATAGTAATTTTTTTCTTTTTCAGACCTGTCTCCAATTGTTCCTCCTGCGGCATAAGAGCCGTACTGGAAATATATTTTTCCTGTTTTTGTTTCTCCTGCATATGCCGGGCTTTTTTGATGAAACCAAAGGTATAAAAATAATTGATATGTGGCAATAGATGCTTTTTGGAATACTGGAATACTGGATTATTCTATCATTCCAAACTTCCATTCTTTTAGTTCAAATAATTAATTAGCAGCTCCAAATCCCATTATTGACTCACTCCGCTAAAGAGGAGTCACGTCGAGCTCGCAGCACTCGCTTGCCTACAGCTAACTCCCGCTGCTCGGTTCCATTAATCCATCATTCCATTAATCCATAAAAAAGCAATTATATTTGCACTGTTGTGAAATACTATAACCACGATGTGCTATGCGGATAATAATTGAAAATACTGACCAACTGGGTAAAGCTGCAGATGAATTCATCAGGTATACTGGACGAAACAATATATTTGCTTTCTACGGTTCAATGGGAGCCGGCAAAACCAGCCTGATAAAAGCCATATGCGATAAGATGGGTAGTATTGATACAGCAACAAGCCCCAGTTTCACACTGGTGAACGAATATAAAACTCATAATGGTGATATATTATACCATTTCGACTTCTTCAGAATAAAAACGCAGGAAGAAGTTTTTGATTTTGGTTTCGAAGAATACCTGGATTCAGGAAGAAAATGTTTCATGGAATGGCCGGAAAAAGTAGAGTCACTTCTGCCGGAGGAAACTGTAAAAGTTTATATTACCGTTAATCCTGATAACAGCCGCGTAGTTGAAGTGAGCGACTAGCCCGCCTCAGCCTTACATTATTCCAAATAAACCAGATCCTTCGTTTCTCTCAGGATGACAGTCTGCACGTTACTTTGGTTCCAGTGTTGCCACGGGGATTAATAGTTCCTGCATCGAGATACCTCCATGCTGGAAGGTGTTCCTGTAATATTTTGCGTAATAATTATAGTTGTTGGGGTAAATAAGGAAATCATAGTTACGGGCAAAGATATACCTTGAGGATATATTTGATTTTGGCAGCCCTGCCTTGTGTGGGTCGGCAACATCAAACACTTCAGATGTCCGGTAATCAAGGTTCCTGCCCAGTTTATACCTGAGGTTGGGCGAGGTGTTCCTGTCGCCGGTTACTTTAACCGGGTTAGTAACCTTAACAGTACCATGGTCGGTACTGATTATAATTTTCACTCTTTCTGTGCTAAGATGTTTAAGTAAATCATACAGGGGGGAATGTATGAACCACGAGTGTGTGAGGGTCCTGTATGCGGGTTCATCATTGGCGAGGTCCCTGATAATATCTATTTCAGTCCGTGCATGGGAGATAAGATCAACAAAATTGTAAACCAGCACGTTAAAGTCCATGCCGAGGAGATCAGTTAGTGTATCATTTATTTTTTTCCCTGCAGCATTACTGCTTACCTTATAATATTTCCACTTTATATCAAGAGAAAAGCGTGCCAGTTGTTTTTCCAGTAATTCGCTCTCATACTGGTTTTTCCCCTCATCTTCATCGTCATAAACCCATAATTCGGGGTATTGTCTCTGGATATCAAGGGGCATAAGGCCGCTAAACACGGAATTTCTTGAGTATTGGGTGGCAGAGGGCAGTATGCTGTAATATACTGAATCCCCTGAAATACTGTACAGAGAGGTTAATTCTTCTGATATTATCTTCCACTGGTCATACCTGAGGTTATCGATAAGTATAAAGAACAACTTATCCTGCTTCTTGAGATGAGGGAATACTTTTTCCTTCATCAGCGAGGGGCTCATAAGTGGTTTACCACTTTCATTACTGAGCCATGATACATAATTGGCGGATATAAACTTGGAGAATGCATTATTTGCTTCCTGTTCCTGCATCAGGAATATTTCGCGCAGATTAATATCATTAGCCTTATCAAGCTGTATATCCCAGTAGACAAGCTTCTTATAAATCTCTATCCATTTTTCGGCATTATCAGCTTCACCTATCAGCTGTCTTATCTTACCGAAATCGCCCTGGTAACCACTTGTTGTTTTTTCGATTACAAGTCTTTGGCTGTCTGTATTTTTTTTGAGGCAGAGGAGTATCTGGTTTGGCTTTACCGGCTTTATCAGGTAATCGGCTATCTGTGATCCTATAGCGTCTTCCATGATATCCTCTTCCTCACTTTTGGTGATCATTACTACAGGAACAGTTGGTCTTATTTGTTTTATTTCCTTCAGGGTATCAATGCCGCTCATTCCGGGCATATGTTCATCCAGGAATATTATGTCATAATTATTAGCACTGACCAGGTCGATGGTATCGTTACCGTTAGTACAGGTTTCGACTTCGTAACCCTTTTCCTGCAGGAAAATGATATGAGGCTGCAATATTTCAATTTCATCATCAGTCCAGAGAATTCTTATTTTTCTCATAGTGTGAAATATTAATTGACTAATACCTGCACAAAGTTATATCACTTAAGATAGTTTTCCCTGAAAAAGAGATAATATCTGTCGGCATCCTTATCAGCAGTAAAACTATCAAAATTGGACGAGCTTATAATAAAGGTAAGTATTTCACCTTCTCCTGTGCTCCTGAGTATTTCAGAGGGTTTGAAATTATTATAGTATTCCATTGCAGTTGAGATATCTTCAAATGTGCCAACAGTTATCCTTATATATTTATTATCGACCAGTTCGCCACGTGTATTATAATTCTCATTGGTGTAATTATCAATATTATAGTTTATTACATCAAAGGTTAGCCTGTTCATGTCGAGGCCTGCTTCTTTCAATATAATGATAAACCTGTAAGGAGAGGAGTCAAGAGTATCGTACAGCTGGATCGCGATCTGTATTTCTTCTTCTTCCTTTAACCCGGGTACTTTTTTGTTAAGGTATGCAATCATCTCAGAGGCCCTGCCTGCTTCCTCTGATCCGGGGAAACTGGTTGTTATTGCAAGGAGTTCTTCCTTAAGGCTTTTTTCATCAACCGATGGAGCAAGTGCATATGCTTTCAGGAGCATAAATTTTGGAAGCAGGTCTGAGTCAGGGAATTCACCTTCCGCATTATCACAGATATCAATAACTGCTTCTGTATTTCCATTCTTCCATTCCCGGAATGCATTATTATATACTTGTTCAGCTCTGTTTTCCTCCTTTATCCGTGATTCAAGGTAACCGGGATCGGATAATATTTTTGTATACTCACTGTCGGGGTACCTGTCAATAAGTCGCTGCTTGTATGAGTTTGCCAGTTGCAGCTCGCTGTCTTCGTTTACCCGGCAAAGGTTGTACAGTGCCTGCGGGACCCGGTAGTGGTTTGGGAACCGGTTCATATATTCTGCATATGACTGGTTTGCTTTTTCAGTATCATTGAATTTTTCGTGGTACACCATTGCAGAGTTATATAAAGCATCTGCGATCATTTTATCAGACACTTCAATGAGCGAATCGCTCATAGGCAGGTTTTTGAGATAGTATTCTTTTGATTTAATATCTAATTCGGGAACGATATTCTCTTCTACCTGTTCCCCGCTGCCCTCCAATGTACTTTTTATAGCACCTGTTGTTGATTTGTTTCTTCGCCTCCAGTTGTCTTCCAGTTTTCTTTCGCCCCACCTGTTACGGAATTCTGTCCGTCCAAAAGTCAGGGCCGACTGGTTGTAAAAATACCATTGACCGCTTGCATCGATATTATCCCTGAACCTTCTCTGGTTTTCATAGAACTGGCCAAGGTTGTACCTGTCATCTGTGGATGTGCTGGCCAGCCTTTCTTCTTCTTCGATCTTTCTTATGATACCATTTATTATGTTATCAATCTCGGAAGGGCTCAGTGAAGCCACATACTGCAGGCTGTCCTGGGTGCTTATGATATCGAGGTAACTGGTGAGTTCATTGAGGTTCAACGACCTTGCATAGTATTCATTGTACCCGGGGTAATCTTGATCAAGAAAAGTTACAGCACTGTCGTAAAACATCTGTGACTGCCTGTAATCGGGTTTTTCAAAGTTGTACTCGGCCAGCATCAGGTATGATCTTCCCTTTTGATTATTGTTGGTTGTACTGGCGGCTGCTGATTCGTGATAATACTCAATTGCTTCATCTGTATTACCTTCACGCATTGACAGGTTACCCATAGCAAAGTATATCTGGTCGCGGTATTCCCTGTTTTTTGCGTCACGTAAAAGTTTATTCAGCTGTCTTCTTATATCACCAACATTACCTGATTCAACATCAAAGACTCCTGCCTGGCTGATCCTGGCATTAAACTCCATCTCGTATGGCGGTTTTAGTTTTATTACCTCCTTGTAATACTTTGTTGCCTGTTCGCTGTTTCCTGTTTCCTCATATAGCCTGGCAAGGATGTATGCAGGCCTGTTCATATCCTTTTTACCTGATAAATTATCAAGGGCAACAGTAAGCGGTTCAATAGCCCTTTCATATTGATTTTGCCTGATATGCAAGTCAGCGAGGGTAAGGTAATAATCTGCCCTGACCGAATTATCCAGCACCTGTGGGTCCATCTCAGTCAGCAGCCTGTTTGCCTCACGAAAATTACCCATTTCATTATAAGTCCTCGCCAGCCAGATATTTGATATGGCACGCATTGCTTCATCATGTGTTTCCCGTATATTATGTAATAATGTCACCCTTGCATCATCCAGTTCATTTTTAAGTAGCTGTGCTTTACCCATTAAAAGGTAGCTGTCGTCAACCCAGTTATTATATTCCTTACGATCATAAAACTCCTGCTCTTTTTCACTCAGGGTCTCATGACTATCCATTTCGGGTTTTGCCGTCAGTGAGTGCAGGCTGATCAGTTTTGATGCTTTTTGTATTGCCCTGTCCATATCACCAATGCCTGCACTTGCAGCGTTCTCGTCGCTGTACTCAAAAACCGGTATCAGTGTGGAATAATCATCCTTGTAGGCATCTTCTATCCTTTTTACTCCATTCAGGTATGCTTCACGTGCATTAAAGTAGATATTATAATTGGAAGTGAGGTTATGATAAAAGCGGCTCATATTGGTATTCTTTTCGACTGAGCATGAAGCAGCCATCAGGCCTGTGGCCAGCACAATAAGAACCTTATTTGACTTAAGATATTTTCCCAAATCAATTATTTTACTGTATTAACTGCTAAAATTAGTAAATAGTATATTAACAGCTGCGAATTTGATCAATAAAGGCTCATACTGCAGCCACCCCGGCAATTTCCGGAACTTCTTTCATAAGAGCCTGTTCGACTCCCCCTTTCAGGGTTTGCATACTGAAAGGGCAGCCATGGCAGGCACCTTCTAGTTTTACTTTTACGATGAAGTCATCTGTAATTTCAACAAGCTTGATATCCCCTCCGTCAGCCTGGAGGTAAGGTCTTAACTTATCGAGTGTTGCTTTAACCCTCGATTGAAGGTTTCCCATTTTATCTGCTTCCATTATTTCTTAATTTACTTGTACTTTTTTTGTGGGATCCTGGTTCCTGTTTCTCTCTTCTGTTTTGGCAACCAGTTCTACTACCAGTTTTTCAAATGCTTTCCCTATGGCATCATTCTCCAGAGCTACCGGTACTCCGCTGTCGCCGCTTTCGCAGATACTCTGGATAACAGGTATTTGCCCGAGCAGCGGTATGTTCATCTCTTCTGCAAGTTTCTTGCATCCGTCTTTCCCGAAGATATAATATTTATTATCAGGAAGTTCAGGCGGTGTAAACCATGACATATTTTCTACCAGACCAAGAACGGGAACATTTATCTTTTCATTACTGAACATAGATATTCCCTTTATTGCATCTGCCAGTGCAACTTTCTGGGGAGTGGATACGATAACTGCTCCTGTTACACCCACGCTCTGTACCAGGGTAAGATGTATATCGCTTGTTCCGGGTGGAAGATCTACAATAAGGTAGTCCAGCTCGCCCCAGTCACCCTGTCCGAGCAGCTGTTTAAGGAAATTTGATGCCAGCGGTCCACGCCAGACAACAGCATCGTTCTGCGAAACAAAATAACCTACTGACAGCACTTTTACACCATACTTTTCAACCGGGATAACAAGTTCTTTTTCACCATCTTTTCTTACCTGCGGTCTTTCATTTTCAGTATGCAGCATTTTAGGTGCTGAAGGTCCGAAAATATCAGCGTCGAGTAATCCCGTGGTATATCCCTGGCGGGCCAGGGCAACAGCAGTATTGACAGCTATTGTTGATTTTCCTACACCACCTTTGCCTGAGGCTATTGCTATAATATTTTTTACTCCAGGAACAAGCTCCTGGTCAAGTGGTTTGGTCTGCACTTTGGGCTCCGGGCCTTTTATTTCAACTGAAGAGATAACAGTATCGGGTCCGAAAGCATCTTTCAGTGCTTTTACACATGCGTGCTTTAATGATGATGCCAGGGGGTCTTTGTGCTTGTCAGTCTTAAGTATTATAACGATCCCTTCAGCAGTATGTTCTGCTTTTTCAACCATACCCAGGGTAACGATGTCTTCTTTCCCTGGATATTTAACTTTTTTCAGTACTTTAATTAACTGTTGATGTGAGTACATATTTATTAAAGAATTTTACAGCTTGTTTTTATTTAAATCAAATACAAAGCAGCAAGTTTAAGGATTTTTTTTCTAAGCACAAAGGACTAATCAAGTTCAGTTGATGGATCCCAGAATTTCTCCTTAAAGTTGACAATCCGGTCGTTTTCAATCACTGCACCTTCATTTTCAAGCAGTTGTTGCATGGTGGTGGTATTTCCGAAATGATGTTTTCCTGTAAGAAGGCCGTTCCTGTTCACCACACGGTGTGCAGGTATAAACTGTTCCCTTGTATGACAGTTATTAAGTGCCCAGCCCACCATGCGTGCCGATCCGGCAGTGGCAATATAACGTGCTATGGCACCATATGATGTCACCTTTCCGTACGGGATTTTCGCTGTTACTTCATATACTCTTTGAAAAAATGAATTTTCAGTCTTCATCGGCATTAATTTCGGTAACGGGTCTGTCGTTGTCGATTCTGAAGCAGATGTAGGTTATTTTTTCCCCTGCATCAAGAAACATTTGCTCATAATGTGTGCGTATCAAAAGATATTCACCAAGGTTTTTTTCTGAATACAGGTCAGGAGTTTTAGTAATGACATCCAGGTTATTTTTATTGATCAGGTTCAGTGTATAGTCATACAATTCAGGACTATCGGTTTTCAGGTGTATAAGGCCACCTTTTTTAAGGAATGAACGGTAATGGTTAAGGAACCGTGAGCCGGTTAGTCTTTTCTTGTTTCTTCTTTTTTTAAGTTGAGGATCGGGGAAGGTTATCCATATCTCATCTACTTCATCCCTGTCGAAAAAGGATTCTATAAGCTCAATCCTTGTTCTTAAGAATCCCACATTATCAATTGATTGCTGTTTTGCCGTTTTGGCACCTTTCCACATTCTGGCCCCTTTTATATCAATGCCGAGAAAATTTGTTCCGGGAAACTGCCGGGCCATTCCTATGGTATATTCACCCTTGCCGCAGCCAAGTTCAAGAATAAGCGGATTATTATTACCAAAAAAAGCTTCCTTCCATTTGCCTTTCAGCTCATGATCTTTCCTGAATACATCTTCGAAACGAGGCTGTATAACGTGGGAATAATTTTCCATCTCAGCCCATTTCCTCAGTTTACTTTTACCCAAAGCCTTCCGGTTTATTGTTTTCTTTTTCTAATCTGTATTCCAATGTCAGTTACACCATCAAGGTTTTGATCCCTCATACCATGCTGGATATTAAAAGTATAAGTTCCTTCGTCGGGAAACAGGATATTGGTTTTAAAAGGCACAGACAGGTCATTTACATCACCAAGACCTGATCCATACCAGTTACCTTTTTCATCAGCCAGGTAATACTCCACGGTATCTTTAATACTTATTTCTTCTGGCGATGTGGTTTTAATAAAGAGAAAAAGGTTACGATATGGATAAGATTTATCAGTTCGGATTATAAGGTTGATGTCAAAAGCGTTGGTGGTATCGTTTACGGTGGCCTCAAATGTAATTATGTTACTGGCATTCCAGGTATATCCCGGGATCTTTTCGCTATCAGCATAAATATTTCCCTGGTTACATGATATAAGGCTGGCGGATGATATAAGGATAGCTGATATTAAAAGGCCGATATTATCTTCTTTTTTCATTATTATTTGTTCTTTTTCCCCTTTTACTTCTTCTTTTCTTATTATCCTGTCTGTTTTCGAACCTCGTCACGCTGTCGTTTCCAACAACGTCAATGAAGCTTTTGGGATCAATATTATCAAAAGCTTTTTCAACCATTTTAGGAGGTTTTTCGCCATTACTGTTCATTTTCTGTATTTCTGCTACCCTTTCCACGGGTATGGCTGTCATATTAATAGGATTATCAGGGTCGAAGGAGTACCAGTACAGCCCTTTATATATTTCCATTTTGCAGAACCATGCTTTCCCTTCCTGTGTTTCGAGTGGATCTTTTGGCGGGAAGGATTTTTGTTTATCCACGTAACAGTCAAGTTCATAGTTCAGGCAGCATTTTAGTTTCCCACATTGACCTGCCAGTTTCTGGGGATTAAGTGACAATTCTTGGCACCTGGCATATGCGGTGGTTACTGATATAAAATTCGAAAGATAGGAAGAACAGCACAATTCTCTTCCGCATGATCCTATACCTCCTATTCTGCCTGCTTCCTGACGTGCTCCTATCTGGCGCATTTCAATTCTAACCCTGAACTGTTCTGCAAGTACTTTTATCAGTTGCCTGAAGTCGACCCTTTCGTCTGCTATATAGTAAAACATGGCTTTTGTATTATCACCCTGATATTCAACATCTCCAATTTTCATAGCAAGATCAAGGTCCTGTGCTATCTTTCGGGATTTAAGCATTGCCGGGATTTCCTGCTTTCTGGCGTCCTCCCATTTTTCGATATCAACGGGTTTGGCTTTGCGGTATATCTTTTTTATATCTTCAGGCCCGGGAGCTACTTTTTGTTGTTTTAATTTTAACTTTACCAGCCTGCCTGTCATAGATACCCTGCCAATGTCGTGTCCGGGGGATGCTTCAACGGCAACAACATCGCCTTCTTCCAGCCTGAGATTATTTACATTACGGTAGAATCCTTTACGGGTGTTCTTGAAACTTATCTCGACAATGTTTGTCTCAAGGCCGGTATCAGGTATGTCTGAGAGCCAGTTTATAGAATTAAGCTTATGATTATCTTGCCGGTATATTGATTTTTCAGGAATGTAGTTACCACCCTCTGTTATTTTGTTCTCTTCGCTATCCATTATCTTTTCTTGTTAATCCCCCGCAATCACGGGAGTGCCTTTATGTAGTATATAAATGTAATTTTACGGTCAGGCAAATTTAATTATATTTTGACTTAATATCAATTATTTATTACCCGCAGATTAGGGGCCTAGCGTATCAACCCTGTTACCTTCAGTGCAAGGTCGAGAAAGACAATTTTAGGATTGCCATTGGCTGCAATATGAGAATAAGCTGTTGAAAACTCATCATTTAGGCCTGCAATATTATTATTGTTTATAAAGGAATTGAATTTTTTTGCAAATTCAGCTTCCCTACCTTCGAGTAATACCAGTTTATCTTTACTCCCGGTAATATTAAGGATATAGTTCTCACGCAACTGTACCAGGGAGAAACTAAGGAATCCTTTTTGAACTTCCCTTCCTTTTGCAGCTATCTCTTCAGACCACTCGGCCAGAGCGGGAATATCCCTTTTATATGCCAGCCTCATCAGTTCAATGAAACTGGTAAAATTAACTCTCCTGGATTCATTTTCTTCGATAAACTCAGTCGCCCGGAGATAGTTACCCTGTGAGAGATGAGCAATCATACAAGCTTTACGTTCATCAAGATTATATATTTTCTTAATATGATCACTGAGAGCATCATCGTTTATTGAAGGTATTCTTACAAACTGGCACCGTGACATAATAGTTGGCAGTATCAGGTCAGGTTCTTCCGACACCAGGAGGAAGAGTGTTTTATCAGGCGGCTCCTCAATCAGTTTCAGTAACTTATTAGCCGTGGAAGGATGCATTCTTTCAGGCATCCAGATTATCATTATTTTAAAGTCAGACTCATAAGTTTTGAGACTCAGTTTCTTAATTATTTCACCTGCCTCTGATGCATATATCAAGCCCTGCTGGTTCTCAACACCTATCTCTGCCAGCCACTGGTTAAGGTTGAAATAAGATGATTTATTAACAAATGCTCTCCATTCTGAGATGAAATTATCACAGACTGTTTCTCCTGATCCCTTGTTTATTACCGGGAAAACAAAGTGCAGGTCGGGATGCACCAGCTTACCGTATTTGCTGCATGAAGGACATGTGCCACAGGAGTCGTCCCCCTGCTTATTTTCACATGAAATGTATTGGGCAAAGGCAATAGCAAGAGCCAGTTTGCCACATCCCTGCGGGCCCGTAAAGATCTGGGCATGACTGACCCTTTCCTCTTTAACTGACTTGGTGAGTTTATTTATAATTTCATCCTGTCCTATTACACCTGAAAACTTCATTTACATGTTTTTAGTAAGAACAAAAATAGAAAATTAGATTCATTTTTAATGAAAATATTGTAGGTTTGTATATCGTTGTAATAACATGGTTTTTAATATTTTAATAAATATATATCATTAATTTACAGGCCTTTATTATTAATCCGGTTCTTAGGGGTCTGATTTTCTAACATAAAATATACAGGTAATGAAAAACATTAGCAGTTATAGTTTCAAAGGTAAAAAAGCTATTGTGAGAGTAGATTTCAATGTTCCGCTTAACAGCGATTTCAAGGTAACAGATAATACAAGGATAAAGGGAGCGCTGCCTACAATAACTAAGATTGTAGAAGATGGGGGTGCAGCAGTTCTTATGTCGCACCTGGGGAGACCGAAAGAAGGGCCTGAAGAAAAATTTTCGCTGAGACATGTTATTCCTGAACTTGAAAAGCTTACAGGCAGGAATGTCAAATTTGCACCTGACTGTATCGGGGATGAGACGTTGAAATCAAAGGAAAACCTGAAACCGGGTGATATTTTATTGCTTGAGAACCTAAGGTTCTACAAGGAAGAGACAAAAGGTGATGAAGGTTTTGCAGCCAAACTCGCTGAAGTATGTGATGTATATGTGAATGACGCTTTCGGTACAGCCCACAGGGCCCATGCATCAACAACCATTATAGCCCGTTTCTTTCCTGATGAGAAACTCTTCGGGTTCCTTATTAACAAGGAACTTGAGACCATGGATAAGGTTATGCACGATCCGGAAAAACCATTCACTGCTATTATGGGCGGAGCTAAAGTATCAGACAAGATACTTATAATTGAGAACCTGCTCGACAGGGTTGATAACCTCATAATTGGAGGAGGCATGGCCTATACATTCATCAAGGCACAGGGAGGTAAGATAGGAAATTCTCTTTGCGAGGAAGATAAGCTCGATATGGCTCTTGATATTATTAAATCAGCTCAGCAGAAGAACGTGAATATTTACCTGCCGGAAGACAGTATTAATGCTGATAAATTTGATGAAAAAGCTAATACCCGTAAATCTGATTCAGGCTCTATTGACGAAGGATGGATGGGTCTGGATATTGGCGAGAAAGCAATAAAGGAATACTCAGGGGTTATCAAGGCGTCAAAAACTATATTATGGAACGGCCCCATGGGAGTTTTCGAAATGGAAAAATTTTCCAGGGGGACAAGCGAAATTGCTAAGAATATTGCAGAAGCAACCAGTGAGGGTGCTTTCAGTCTTATAGGAGGAGGTGATTCGGTTGCGGCAATAAATAAGAACAAACTAGCCGATAAGGTAAGTTATGTCTCCACGGGTGGAGGTGCCATGCTGGAGTATATGGAAGGTAAGGTGCTTCCGGGTATTGCAGCTATACGGGGCGATGAGGAATAATAAATATGTGGGAAACAACACGAATATCATTATTGCTGGGCCTGGTTATTATGTCAGGCATGGTTGTGTCATGCGATAAGGAACCTGAAAGGAAATATGCCGGGGAGTTTACTATTGATAACGTTCTTTATAGTTATGGGCCATATTATGCCATTGGCTATTCCTTTGAGCTGGGACGTGAGCTGAAAACAAGCGATTCGCCCCCGCCCGATATTACAGTTCACGCCAGGACCGATGCCCAGGGCACTGTCTCGGGGGCCTATCTCGACACACCCAACCTGATGGAATCCTTTGCCCTGGCAGGGGATTTTAATACAGGTACTGAAGCAAAGAACTTTTTTGATAACCTGCTCCAGGTGGGTACATATACATGGATGCTTTTTGCAGACAATATCAGCGAACACCAGGTTTATGTTTTTATAACCAGGGAGGATAATTATGTTAAGTTCAGGATAAAGAACCTGGTGCTGAACGATACGGAAAACGGTCCATATGCAGAAGTTACCATTGAGTGGAGGATACAACCGGATGGCTCAACTACTTTTTCTCAGTAATGGATACACTGGTAAGTGATATATTTAATATATCATCAGGGAACGATTTTACTGAAACAACCCTTAAGATTTTCAGGTACCAGGCCGTGCATAATCCTGTTTATTCCCGGTGGATTAATGAACTCGGGGTGGATTATCAAAAAGTGGAAGGAATAAATGAAATACCCTTCATGCCAATCTCCCTTTTCAGGAATCATAAAGTGCTGACAGGCGGTCGTGAGGCTGAAAAAGTATTTGTTAGCAGTGGTACTACAGGGATGATGAGGAGCAGACATTATGTGGCTGACCTGAGTATATATGAGAGGAGCTTCACTACCTGCTTCAGTAATTTTTACGGTAAGATAAGTGATTATGTTATAATTGCCCTGCTTCCTTCTTACCTTGAACGGGAAGGATCATCACTGGTATATATGGCAAATGGCCTGATTGAACGGAGCGGTTCTGAAATGAGTGGCTTCTTCCTTGATGATTACAGATCACTTGTAAACAGGATACAATTCCTGGAGGATGAGGAGAAGAGAATTGTTTTGCTGGGTGTGAGCTTTGCATTGCTCGATCTTGCTGAATACAGGGATATAAAGCTGGGAAATCATATTGTGATGGAGACCGGGGGAATGAAGGGCAGAAGGGAAGAGATGACAAGGGAAGAGCTTCATTCAATACTTAAAGAAAGTTTTGGGCTTGACAATATTCATTCAGAATATGGTATGACAGAATTGCTTAGCCAGGCTTATTCCAAAGGAGGAGGAGTATATAATACCCCTCCATGGATGAAAGTCATTATACGCGACCCTCATGATCCTTTTGCTTTTTATGGCCATAGCAGGACAGGGGGAGTTAATATCATTGACATGGCAAATATTTATTCATGTTCATTTATTGAAACATCTGACCTTGGTATATCCCACCCTGACGGTAGTTTCGAGATCAGCGGCCGCTTCGACAACAGCGATATCAGGGGATGTAACCTGCTGGTATAGCATGGAGCAGGGGGCATGGGACATGGAATCCCTGCTCCATGCTCCCTGCAGTTAAATTCCCAGTTTCTGCCTTATATCATCTGGCACAGCATCCTTATGTACCATAATGAATATCACCTTTGCCTTAACAAAGCTTTCAGACATATTGAGGTAACCTCCGAACTTATTACGTTCAGTGCCCCATGAATTTTTAGTGATATAATACTTTGTACCATTCTGGTCTTTGACAATACCTGTCACATGCATCAGGTGGTCATCGGTTGTTGTGAATCCTTCATATCCTTCCTGTCTGATTTCCTGAGTAACATTTATTTCAGGTAATGGTTTATCAAAACTATATCCTTCATCCGGCCGATTGCCTCTCGGCATATTCTCAAAGCGTGCCCTGTCGGTACCTGATAAGTCTTCAATTTTTGATTCATCAGGATTAATGGCCACTCCATTGGCATGTGAGAATCCTCTTTCGCTTACATCACCATCCCAGTCTACTGTATAACCGTTTTCCAGGGCATAATCCATTATTTCAACAAGCTCATCAATTGGAACATTTAACATTTCTTCATGCCTCCAGTTATCTGGTACTTCAACCTGTCCTTTCGTATAGAAAGGGAAATGAGAGAAAGAAGTGATTTCAACATAATCATCGGGATTTATTCCCAGGCTTTCGGCAAAACTTTTCGGTGTATATGATTGCCCCATATAGGTGAAACTTTCAGGTATTTTGCCCAGGTATGCTTCAAGTACAGCATCGATAATCTCGTGGTACTCTTCGGATTCATTTCTCCTTTCAACGGGTATCGTGGCAATGGCATTGATAAACGCCTGCAATTCACTGTGATTATGTGTTTCCGAATCGTAGTTTATCCCGGAGTACACTTCCTCAGGTACCATTCCATGTTCTGAGAAAACCTCCATCCAGTCATGTGCAAGGCTTCCCGGTCCAAGGTTACCTTTACCCCTTCTGAGGTAATTGTCCTGCAGTCGGTCGATATAATTATACCGGACAACAAACATTTCTGACAGGTCATATTCAGCTTTACCCATACGTAAAAGTTCCGATTCAATAAATGAGGTTGTGGCGAAACACCAGCATGTACCTGTACGTGACTGATTCTTTACGGGCGTTGCATCAAGGCTTACTACAGTTGTAAATTTATATCCTTCAGCCTGGTTATCTGTTTTTGTCCTATTCCTCTGTGCACTGGCATTGAGGAAAAGAAAGGCAATAAGAAGAATGGTAATTATTCTTGATTTCATAGCAGTAATAAGTTTTAATTTAAATACCAAATTAAGAATTTATTATGATAATTGCAGAAAATATGTTCATTAACATGAGCATATTATTTTTTTGTTCCCGGTAAAGTTTTACATACAACTTCGTACGAATGATCAATCCACTCTATTATCTTATCATCACTTATACTCCCATTAATAATAACTGAATTCCAATGCTTTTTGTTAAAGTGCCAGGCCGGTGTAATCTCAGGATAGTGCTCCCGAAGTTCAATGGCCAGTTCAGGATCGCATTTGAGATTAATATTCAGAGGGCCTTCCAGGTTTGCCAGTGCAAACATTTTGGTCTTTACCTTGAAAACCAGCGTATCATCACCAAAAGGCATGCTTTCACCTGCATAAGGCTTACTAAGGCAATAATCACGCAATT